>Ga0172379_10004089_pt1 | contig 22075 bp, 13 predicted proteins | sample GrowelOW334metaG_FD_119756 | JGI IMG/M metagenome (GOLD analysis project Ga0172379, IMG submission 119756) | Groundwater microbial communities from an aquifer near a municipal landfill in Southern Ontario, Canada - Groundwater well OW334 metaG | ecosystem: Environmental > Aquatic > Deep... | reverse complement strand
TGTACCTCCGCCAGGCGTTGATAGATCTGCCCTCATATTTTGAGCGGCAACGCCAGAATCTTCTGTTGCAAGCCGCGGAGCATGGCCTTAGCAACACGCAAGAGCGCGTCGCCTATGACACGCTGGTCAGTTTTATGAAGCTGATCCAATTGCGGCTGTCGGTCGTGCTGGTGGAGAACTACGAAGCGGAACTGAAGAAGCTGCTGGATTACATGACTGCCCGCGTGCAGGCAGGGGGCGGCACCAAGGCGGATATGCAGCGGGTCAAGGGTCGCGTCCTGAATACCATGTCGGCGGTGATAGAGGCGCGGGGCGCTTACGAATCGGGTTTGGTGGAATTCAAGCGCCTGACGGGTGTCGTGCCTGCTTCCATTGCCATACCGGAAAATCTGTTGCCGGTATTGCCAGCGGATTTCGAGACGGCGATGGCAACCGCGATCCAGAATAACTACGAGTTGCAGGTCGCGTTGCGGGATATGGATTCGGTGGTTCAGGAGCGGCGCGCCATACAGGGAAAATACGCCCCGAAATTCGATATCGAACTCTCTGCCATCCGTACCTACAACGCGGGGGGGATCGCGGGCAGCGATCCTCTTCCGAACAGCGTGATCTACCCGGTCCAGGATGACAAGCGTGCGATGCTCGTGATGACCTGGAATTTGTTGAATGGCGGTGCGGATCTGATGCAGGCCAAGGCGCTGGAGTCCAAACGTCTGGAATTTCAATATCACGCCAACGAGATCCAGCGCAAGCTGGAAGAGTCCTTGCGCGTCAACTTCAACGCCCTTCGTGCCGTGAACGGCCGAATTGACGGGGTCAGGCAGGAAATGGAATCGAACGATATCGTGCTTGCGGCTTTCAACGAGCAATTATTCGCCGCCAACCGCTCCTTGCTGGACGTGCTGGATGCCTATCAGCGTCAATACAACTCCCGAACGGAATTGACACGTTTGTTGATTGCCGAGGCGACAGCGGGTTTGCAGATGCTGCGCAACATGGGGAAACTACAGGAGGGCATCGTCGCGTTGCACTGATTGCCGGGTGCATCGTCGGGAAAATTATGGAAAGCGGAAGAGAGCAGAATTTTTGGCCGGGTTTTGTCGATGCGCTCAGCAATCTGGTGCTGACCCTGGTGTTCGTCATGGTGATTTTTGTGCTGGCGATGTTCTATCTTTCGTCAAAAGTGTCGCAATCCAGGATGGATGCATTGTGTCCGGCTACCAAGGCGGAATTGGAACAGGTCAAAAAGGACCTGCAAGAGACCCGCAAAGCACTGAATGTCGCATTGGCCGAAGCAGGCCAAGCCAGGGCGAACGTCGAGGTAGGCGAAAAGAAAGCACCTTTGCCTAAAAAGGAGAAGATTTCGACGCTGGCTTCGAGTGAAGGGTCGTCGATTACCATCAGGTTCCCCGCTGGCGTTGTCGAATTGGACGATGAAGCGGAACGGGTGCTCGACAAGGCTATCGCGCCCTTTATCGAATCAGGGAAGCAGGCCAAGGCCATCCTGAATGCCGTTCCGGGGCCGGAGACTTTCAGTGAAGGCAAGCGGCTGTCCTTCTTTCGCGCCGTGGCTATCCGGAATTACCTGATCAGCAAGGGCGTTGCCAAAGCCAACATCGACAGCAAGGTGGCCAGTCATGACCAGCGCGACCAGAACGATCCCGATGGCCGTGTTGTCATCGAGTTGCAGCGAGCGGCTCCCTGACGATGCCCGTGCGTAACCCTATCGGGACTTCCCTGCCCAGGCCCAGGGCGATGATCATTCTGGCATTGAGCGTACTGACCCTCGGTGTCGGATGGATGGCGCTGGCCCAGGTGGATCGCGTGGTGCATGCAGAAGGCCGGGTTGTGCCGGCGGGCAAGGCGCAGATCGTGCAACATCTGGAAGGCGGCATCGTTTCGTCCCTGGTCGTGCATGAGGGTTCGTTGGTCAAGAAAGGTGATCTGCTGGTGGTGATAGGGGATACGCGTGCCGATTCACAGCTGGGCGAACGCATGATCAAGATCGCATCACTGCGGGCGCGTGCGGCACGGCTCAAGGCTGAAGCCGAAGGTGGCGGCCGGCCCGCTTTCAAGCAGGGCACGGAGTATGACGTGTCAGCGCAGGGAGCGGAGCAGGCTTTGTTTGTCGCGCGGCGGCAGAAACTTGCGCAGGAAACCGAGGTGTTCCAGGAACAGGTCCGCCAGAAGACCGCCGAGATATCCGAATCGGAAAGCCGCAGAAAGAGCCTGGGCGCTGAACTGGAGATCGCCAGGCACCAGCTTTCCATTATCACCGAACTGGTCGCCAAAAATGCGGCATCAAAGCTGGAGGTGCTGGAGGCGCAGGGGAGGGTGCAACGGCTGTTGACCCAGATCGGCGATGCCGAGTCCGCTTTGCCCAGATTGCGCGCAGCGATCCATGAGGCCGAGGCGAAACGCGGGGAGGCATTGGCGCGTTTTCGTTCCGAAGCGCGTGCCGAACTGAGTACTGTCCAGATGGATATAGACAGCGCGGGCGAAGGATTGCGTGCCGAATCGGACCGGGTCACCCGGACCGATATCCGTGCCCCGGTCAACGGTATCGTCAACCGAATCTATATTAATACCATAGGCGGGGTGGTGAAGGCCGGTGAACCGATCATGGAACTGACGCCCACCGATGAACGCGTGGTGATCGAAGCCCAGGTTCGCCCGAATGACCGCGCCGAGTTGCGTTCCGACCTGCCTGCAAACATCAAGGTTGGCGCCTACGATTTCGGCATCTATGGGACCTTGCGCGGTCGCCTGACCGAAGTCAGCGCCGATACGGTGAGCGATGAGCGCGGCAACCGATATTACCGGGTCGGGCTGGAGGTCGATGCCATTCCGTCTTCCTATCGTGACAACCCGATCATGCCCGGCATGCCCGTCACAGCCGACATCGTCACCGGACGCCGCACCGTGCTGCAATATGTACTGTCTCCGCTCAGTCGTTTCTCTTATGATGCGTTTCGCGAGCCACGCTGATGAACGGGTGGGTCACTCGGATGAATGGGTTTGACAGTGCTTGCGGGTGAAAGCTAAATTGAAGTCGGGTCTGGTGTTGTTTTTGGATGGGGTCACGCGAGGGATCGGTAATGGCCGTAACGTCGAATAACGAGAATGTCACCGTAGTCGAGGCTGAAGGCGGCGTCTTCAAGCTGGGTGTCGCGCGCGCGGAAGTTGCCCGCATCGAAGTCGTGGATGTCGATTTCATGCTGTTCCTGAAGAAAGGGGCGCGCATCGTTCTGGTCAACGCCGCCATGGATGCGATGAGCGATCATCCGCCGGTCATATTGTTTGCAGACGGCTCCAGGATGTCGTTGGCCAGCCTGCTGGACGAGGTCGGGAAAATCAATATCGGGGACAATTCGCTGCCGGCCTTGTCCAGTTTTCTGCCTTTTGACAAATCGGACTCCGACAAGCAACTCAAAGATGCCAACAGCAGTACCGACCAGCAAGACACGGAACAGCAGGATCAGTTGCAACAGATGCAAAAGCCAGTGCAGGAGGGGTTGGCACCCACGAATTCCGGAGGCGTGACCGATGCGATTCAGCAGATGATCCAAAACGGGGTGCCTGCCGACAACAGCCAGGTCTTTCCCGATCCGCCCAACCCCAATGTGATAGTGGTAATACCCGCCCCCCCATCGATTTTCTCCCCGCCCTCATCCAGCACCCCGCCGACACTATTTGCGCCGGTGTTGCTTGTCGATATATTCAACGTGGTGCAGCAGGGGAAGAGCGGCAACATCATTTACGGCGGGGGCGGCGATTCAACTACCGCAGGTAATTCCAGTCCGGGCGCCCAGATGATGGCCGAAACCATATCAGGCTCCGCCGGCAATGACGTGATTTATCCTGATTATTATGTTGACCCTGCTAATAATCCTGCCCCTGCCGGCAATCCCGGTTTTGCCAAAATCTTCCATTTCCAGGTTGCCGGCTATATCACTTCGGTGAATACCCTCACCGTCCAGAATGTTCCCGCGGGGTGGGCGATAGCAGGCGCCACTGACCTTGGCGGCGGTACTTGGGCGTTATCCCTGACTGGGCTGGTAACCACAAATGGCTTCGACGTCAAACTGACGTATGCGAGCTATGAAGCCGACCCATTGAACCCGGTGCATACCGGCCCTGTAGATGTCCGGTTTACGGTGAATGTCACGGATACGACAGGAACATCGTCCAACATCAGCCGGACGCTGCATCTTGCCGTGGCCGATGCGGTCTATCCTTCCGACCTGAGTTACGTAGATGGTGCCGGGCAAACGGTTACCGTTCTGCCCGCGCAGGGTAATCCGGACTATGTGCTGGCCGGTGCCGGAGACGATACGGTCTATGCGGGCCTCGGCAATGACACGGTGCTGGGCGAAACCGGAAACGATACCCTGTCAGGTGGATCAGGCGCAGATTATCTGGACGGCGGCAGCGGTGCGAACTGGGCATATTTCAACGACGCGTCCGCCACGACAGGCGTGACGGTCAATCTTGCGACCGGTCATGGCTACGGCGGTTTTGCACAGGGCGATACCTATTTGAATATCCAGAACGTGCTGGGCTCCGCGTTCGATGATGTCCTGATCGGCAACCCGAATAACAACAGCTTGCTGGGAAATGCCGGCAACGACACTTTGATCGGCGGTGCAGGGAATAATTATCTGGACGGAGGAGCCGGCGCGGATACGGCAGATTACAGTTCAGCCACGGCTGCGCTGACTATCGCGCTGGATGGCAGCGGCAATGCCGCCAGTGTAATCAACGGGCAAGGCGGGACCGATCAGCTCACCAGCATTGAAAATCTCATTGGCGGTTCTGCAGGCGATGTGTTCACCGGTAACGCTGCCGACAATATCCTGCAGGGCAGTGGCGGCAACGATACACTGGACGGCGGTGCAGGCGCAGATGTGCTGGATGGCGGCATTGGCTCCAACTGGGCGAGCTACCAATCTTCAATCGCTGGCATCAGCGCTGACCTGGGTACGCCAGCGAATAATAGCGGCGATGCGGTGGGCGACAACTATATCAACATCCAGAACCTGCTGGGCAGCAATCAGGGCGATACGCTCGCCGGCGATGCCAATGTCAATATTCTCGATGGCGCAGGCGGCAACGATATTCTCTATGGCAATGGCAACGACACCCTTATAGGTGGAGCCGGCGCCGATTCTTTGGTCGGGCAAGTGGCCACGGTCAACTGGGCGAGCTATCAAACCTCGGCAACCGGTGTCGTGGCGAATCTGGGCAATGCTGCCAGCAATACCGGCGATGCTGCGGGCGACACTTACACCAATATCCAGAACCTGCTGGGCAGTAACTTTGATGACATGCTGTATGGTGACGCTGCCGATAACACCATCATCGGGGGAGCCGGTAACGATACTCTGGATGGCGGCGGAGGAACCGATGTGCTGGATGGCGGTTCCGGCACCGCCGATATGGTGAGTTTCGCCAGCCTGGCAGCCGGTCCCGGTGTGACACTTGACAGTGGCGGCGGGGCCAATGTCATCGCAACGCTGGGTGCAAATACTGCGACCCTGATGAATATCGAAATCTTCGAGGGCAGTACATTCGACGACGCCATGACCGGTGGCAGTGGCAATGACACGTTCTATGGTTTGAATGGCAACGACACGCTGGATGGCGGTTATGGCAGCAATTATCTGGATGGAGGTGCCGGTACTGATACCGTTACCTTTGCCAGCCTCGGCACGAACGGCGTAACGATCACTATTAATGCAGACGGTTCCGCTTCTGCGGTGGCAAGCAATCTCGCTGGTAATGGAACTGACACCAGCACGCTCGTCAATATCGAGAACATTATCGGTAGTGCGGGCAATGACGTCATCACAGGTTCTGCCGCAGACAATGTTTTTTCAGGCGGTGGCGGCAACGACACGCTCTATGGTGGTGCCGGTAACGACACTCTCTCTGGTGATACCGGCAATGACATCCTGTACGGCGAGGCCGGCAATGACACGCTGAACGGCGGTGCGGGCAACAATACGCTGGACGGCGGAGCCGGTGCGGACGTATTGAATGGCGGCGGCGGTCTAGGTGACGTCAACTGGGCGGGTTACCAATCGGCAACTTCGGGAGTAGTAGCAGACCTGACCAACTCGGCAAACAATAATGTCACTGTCAACGATGCGGCTGGCGATAGCTATAGCGCCATTCAGAACCTGCTGGGCAGTAATTTTGACGACACGCTTACTGGCGATGCCGGTGACAATATCATCGCTGGTGCCGGCGGCAACGACACGATTTTCGGCATGGCGGGTGTCGATACGCTGTACGGCGATGCCGGTGCCGACACGTTGTTCGGCGGGAACAATGACGACACGTTGAGCGGCGGTGCCGGCAACGACAGTCTGGATGGCGGATCGGGCAATGACACGCTGGATGGGGGGGCGGGCGCGGACATCCTGAACGGGGGCGTCGATCTTCCGGGCGAGGTCAACTGGGCGGGTTACCAATCCTCTAACATGGGAGTCATCGCGGATCTGGGCAATGCTGCCAGCAATACCGGCGATGCGGCGGGCGACACTTATACCAATATCCAGAACCTGCTGGGCAGTAATTTTAATGACACGCTGACCGGTGATGTCCTGGTTAATACCATCGATGGATCCGGCGGCAACGACACGCTGTACGGCGGAGACGGCAACGACATCCTGCTGGGCGGTGCCGGTAACGATGTGCTGGATGGCGGTAACGGCAACGACTACATCGATGGCGGAGCTGGCATCGACAAGGTGAGCTTCCTCACTTCCGGTGTGGGGGTCAACATCACTGTCGATCCCCTTGACCCGACTACGGCAATAGCTACAGACGGTACTTATACCGACACGATCGTCAATGTGGAGATCGTCGAGGGCAGTAATTACAACGATATTCTTTCCGGCACCAATGTCAGCAATACCTTGCTGGGCGGTGCCGGTAACGACACGCTGGACGGCGGGGGTGGCAACGATACGCTGGATGGCGGCGCCGGTACGGACATCGTCAGCTTCGCGAGTTACGCCACCCCCGTGGTGATCAATGTCACAGGCGGCTATTCGATCGCCAGCGTGGGCGGCGATACGCTCACGCTGATCGGTATCGAGGAAATAACCGGCGGCACAGGTAATGACACCATCACCGGAGATGCTTCCAACAATATATTTTCCGGCGGAAATGGCAACGACACACTGGTGGGCGGGCTCGGCAGCGATACCGTCCATGGCGATGCCGGTAACGATCTTATCTTTGGCGATGGCCAGAGCACAGCCAACACTACATCCCCCAGCGATGCTGTCGATACGCTGTATGGCGATGCAGGCAACGATACGATATACGGTGGCGGTGGCGATGATTTTCTGGAGGGGGGTATCGGGGCGGACAAGCTGTATGGCGGTGCAGGCAGCAACTGGGCGGGCTATATAAACTCTTCCGCAGTAACGATCAATCTCGGCACCAGCACCGCGACAGGCGGCGAAGCTACTGGTGACATTTTAAACAACATCCAGAACCTGATCGGCGGCTCCGGCAATGACACCCTCACCGGCGACGGTAGCATCAACATACTCCAGGGTGGTGCCGGCGGCGACACCCTGGCTGGCGGACTCGGCAATGACACCCTGGATGGGGGTCTCGGGATCGACACGGCTGACTACAGGAGTGCCGGTGGTTCAGTCACGGTGAATCTGGCGGCGAATGCGAGTTACGGCACAGCCGCCGGCGCGGACGGCAATGACACTTTGTACGGTATTGAAAATGTGCTCGGTTCAGGTTTTGCTGACATCATCACCGGTGAAGCCAACGGCAACGCACTCAGTGGCAACGGTGGCAATGACACATTGTATGCCGGCGCCGGCGCAAGCACGCTGGATGGCGGCAGCGGTGACGACACGCTGATCGGTGGCACAGGCAACGATACGCTGTTGGGCGGAGCGGGCAACGATTACCTGGATGGCGGCGACGGGGTCAATTATCTCGACGGCGGCACGGGTATCGACACGGTCAACTTCCTTGGTATCAGCGGAGGTGTCAGCGGAACTGCCGGGGTTGTCATCACCGGCAATCCCGATGGCACAGCTACCGCCACGATCGAGCTGGCCAGCGGAAGCCTGGCCACTGAGGTCATGCAAAACATTGAAATCATCATAGGCAGCAACAATGCCGACTTCATCACCGGGACTGCCGGCGACAATACCCTGTACGGCAAAGACGGCAACGACACGCTGATCGGCGGTCTGGGCAATGATTCCATTTACGGTGGCGATGTCAGCACTGATACCGGCAACGACACCGTCAGTTACATCAACGCAGCGGGGTCGGTGACGGTTAATCTGGCGGCGAATGCAAGCTATGGCACAGCCACTGGCGCGGACGGAAACGACCAGTTGTACGGTATAGAAAACGTACTTGGCTCTGGCTACGCTGATATTCTTACCGGTGACAGTAACATCAACGCAATTGACGGTGGTGATGGAAGCGACACGATTGACGGTGGTGCGAACAACGATACCTTGTTCGGCGGGAATGGCAACGACACCTTGGCCGGCGGTCTTGGCAACGACACTCTGCATGGAGGTGATGCTGTTACCGATACCGGCAATGACACTGCCAATTACACCAGTTCCGTCAGCGCACTTGTCATCACGCTGGATGCCAGCGGCAACACCGCCAATGTAAGCGACGGACTGGGCGGCGTCGACCAACTTTATGGCATTGAGAACCTGATTGGAGGCAGCAACAACGATACCCTCGTTGGCAACGCCAGCGCCAACATCCTGACGGGAGGCCTCGGTAACGACATGCTGTACGGGATGGATGGGGCCGATACGCTATATGGCGGCAGTGGTAACGATACCCTGTATGGCGGCCCGGGCATCAACCTGATTGACGGTGGTGCCGGTATCGATACCGCCGACTACAGCGCAGAAACCGCTGCCATCAGCGTCACCCTGAGGGGTGTCGTGGACGGAAGCGTGGCAGGAACAGGGATCACCGATACCTTGCGCGGGATCGAGAATGTCATTGGCGGCAGCGCAAACGATACGATAGTTGCCGACATCAACGCCAACTTCATCGACGGCGCGGGGGGCACGGACACGGCCAGCTACTCCAATTCCAGCGCGGGTGTCAGAGCGACGCTCAACGGAGCCAGCAACAGCATCGCAGGTGTGGGCGGGGACGCGGCCGGAGACGTGCTGGTCAATATCGAGAACCTGATCGGCAGCGCCTACAACGACACCCTCACGGGCGACAGCGCCATCAACATTATTGATGGCGGCACAGGCAACGACATCCTGAATGCCGGCCTCGGGGACGATACCTTGGCAGGCGGTGCCGGAAACGACACCCTGGTCGGTGGTGCAGGCATCAACCTGCTCGATGGTGGCGCTGACATTGACACTGCTGACTATGGCCTAGAAACTGCGGCCCTCAGTGTTACCTTGCTGGGCGCCGCAGATGGTAACGCGGCAGCGGCGGGCGCCACGTTCTCTGACACACTGCGCGGAATAGAAAACGTCATCGGCGGTAGCGGTAACGATATGATTGTTGCTGACATCAATGCCAACTTCATCAACGGCAACGTCGGCACGGACACAGTAAGCTACGCCAACTCCGGCGCGGGAGTGATAGTGACACTCAATGGTGCCAGCAACAGCATCGCCGGTGTGGGCGGGGACGCTACCGGTGACATACTGGCCAATATCGAGAAACTGATTGGAAGCATCTATAACGACACGCTCACCGGCGACAGCGGCATCAATATCCTGGATGGTGGTGCCGGCAATGACACACTGGCAGGCGGTATCGGCAACGACACCTTGCTGGGCGGTGATGGCGACGATATCCTGATCGGTGGGGACGGTGTCAATGTGCTCAGCGGCGGCAACGGGAGTGACACTGCCGATTACAGCGCACAAGCTGTGGCTTTCAACGTCAATTTTTTTACAGGTGTCGCCTCATCAGGAACGGGTATCACTGACTCGTTGATATCAATTGAAAATGTGATTGGTGGCAGTGCCAACGACGTGTTCGTCGTCAACAGCAGCGCCAATGTAATCGATGGCAGAGGTGGCATAGACGCAGTCAGCTATGGAAACGACACCACTGGTGTCGTGGCCTACCTGGACGGCACCCCCGGCGCTGGCGGTTTGGCGGCAGGCGATGCACTGTTCAATATTGAATTCCTGATAGGCGGCTCCGGACAAGACACGTTCACCGGCAACAGCGGCAACAACACGCTGGTAGGGAACGGTGGCGACGATATACTCTATGGCGCCGGTGGTACTGACAGTCTGAGCGGAGGCGCAGGAGCAGATACCTTCATCGTCGCTGCGGCTAACCTGACCACCAATACCATTAATGGTGGTGCTGATGCCAGCATCGATATCCTGCAAATAAACGGCCTTGCAGCAGGTTCCACTTTGGCTTTGAGTTCCTTCGATGCCAACATCACCAGTATCGAAAAACTGGACATACGGGATGGGGTCAACTCCAACCTAGCGCTGGGTCTGGCTGATATACGGGCGATGGTGGATAACGGCAACACTTCCAACCTGACCATACGGATGGATAGCGGGGATACCCTGAGTTTCAACGGGGTCGGCGACACGGTGTCGTCGGCTTTCGATCCGACTTTTGCGACTACGCACTATACTTTTACCAACGGGGCATTGGCTGCAACGCTGGATCTGGTAACCGTATAATCGAGCAAGGTCGCCAGCGCCGGGTATCACCTCTTTCGAGTGGCGCACTTTCGCATTTTTGCAGACAATGACAAATCACCCGGCAGCACGCGCCCAGCTTACCAACCCGATGCCCAATAATCTTCCATCACCAGAATCATCCGCCATCCAGCGCAAGGTCGCCATCGCAGCCTGTTTCGGGACATTTCTGGAATGGTATGACTTTCTCACCTTCGCCTCGCTGGCCACCTATTTCAGCACGCTGTTCTTTCCGCAGGAGAATCCGGTCGCCGCACTGCTGGCGAGCCTTGCCACCTTCGGGGTGGGCATGCTGGTGCGCCCGCTCGGCGCGGCACTGTTCGGGTCGCTGGGCGACAAATACGGGCGCCGGCCGGTTTTCATCGCCACGATCGTGTTGATGGGCCTGGCGACATTCTGTGTGGGGCTGTTGCCGACCTATGCGCAGGTCGGCATGCTGGCTCCGGCACTGCTGCTGGTGCTGCGCCTGTTGCAGGGTTTTGCTGTGGGCGGGGAGATCGGCGGCGCGGCAGTCTATCTGACCGAGCATGCACCTGCCAACAGGCGCGGGGTGTATACCAGCGTGCTGCAATTGATGGGGCCGTTGGGCATCCTGGTGTCCACGTTCCAGATCGTGTTGCTGCAATCGTTGCTGAGTGCCGGTGATTTCCAGTCCTGGGGATGGCGCGTGCCATTCCTGCTTTCCATCATATTGTTGCTGGTCTCGATCAAGAGCCGGGTGAACATGTACGAATCGCCGGTGTTCCTGCATCTGCGCGAAAAGCATGGCCTGTCGAAAGCGCCGCTGCGGGAATGTCTTTCCAATCCCCATACGCTAGCCCGCATGGCGCTGTTGTTTTTCTGCATCTCTGCCGGCGGGTCACTGCTGTTTTTTTCGTCGCAGGTCTACGTCAATGTATATTTGAAAAGTGTGGTCAGGCTTGACCCGCAGCTGGCCGGGACGCTGGTGATGCTGAGCACGCTGTTGCTGTTCCCGCTGACCATTTTTTTCGGCTGGCTGTCGGATCGCATCGGCCGCAGGCCGGTGCTGCTGGCCGGGTTGCTGCTCGGCGCGCTGGCTATCTTCCCGGTATTCAAGGGACTGATGCATTACGGCAATCCGGCCCTGGAGCGTTTCAACCGCGAAGTGCCGGTGGCGTTGTACGGCGTATCCTGCGCCTATGACCCATTCACCAGGACCAGCAATGATTGCGAGTACAACCAGGAATTGCTCGCCAGGCTGGGCGTGTCATACACGCTCTATCCCGCCCGTGATCCCGCCGGGAATAACGCAACGACACCGCACACCACGCTGCTGCGTATCGGTGACAGCGAAGTGGCCGGCTACCAGCCCGGCGCAACCATGCAGGCGTTAAAGTCCGAGGGCTGGACGGAACATGCCGATCCGGACCAGACCGACAGGGTGATGATATTCTTGTTGCTGCTCGTACTGCTGACCGCAGTCGGACTCATCACCGGTCCGCAGACCGCGACGCTGGCGGAATTATTCCCGGCTCGCACACGTTATACGGCTGTGGCCCTGCCGCATAATCTCAGTGCCGGATGGATAGGCGGCTTGTCGCCTTTCATGATCACGCTGTTGAGCGTGAAAGCGGGGGATGCGATATCCGGCATGTGGTATCCGGTCGGGTTGCTGGCGATGGCTTTTGTCATCGGTCTGGTCTTCCTGCCGGAGACTCGCAATGCATCGCTGGAGGGTTGAGAGCCCCGATTTCCGCGTTCAATGGCGGGCAAGCCCACCATTCACCATGTGCTTATGGCACAATCGCAACGATACTTTCACGCCTATCCTTAATTCCCAATGCGTATTCTGATCAGTAATGACGACGGTTATTTTGCTCCCGGCCTGGCTTGCCTTGCCGAACATCTGGCCACGGTCGCCGATGTGGTGGTGGTGGCCCCGGAACGGGATCGCAGCGGCGCGAGCAATTCGCTCACACTGGATCGTCCCCTCAAGTTGCGCCGTGCCGCCAACGGTTTCTATTATGTCAATGGCACGCCGACCGACTGTGTGCATATGGCGGTCACCGGCATGCTGGATCAGCAACCCGACATGGTGGTATCCGGGATCAACGACGGGGCCAATATGGGCGACGACACCATTTATTCCGGTACCGTGGCGGCGGCAACGGAAGGATTCCTGCTCGGTATCCCCTCCATCGCGATTTCACTGGTGGGCAAGGAATCCGTCAACTACGAGACAGCCGGCAAAATCGCCGTGGAACTGGTGCAACGCTTCGCCAGGCAGAAACACAGCCATCCCTGGCTGTTCAATGTGAATGTGCCGGATGTGCCTCACGATCAACTGCATGGCATGGCAGTGACACGCCTGGGCAAAAGGCACAAAGCCGAGCCGGTGGTGAAGGCCAGCAATCCGCACGGTGAAACCGTGTATTGGGTGGGCGCGGCGGGCAAGGCGCAGGACGCTGGCGAGGGCACGGATTTTCATGCGATCGCACAACAGCGTGTTTCAATCACACCGCTACAGATAGACCTGACGCAATACAGTGAACTCGATGCGGTTCGCGGCTGGCTGGCTCAAATCTAGATGAACAAGAGTCATAACGGCATCGGCATGACCTCGCAGCGCACCCGTGCGCGCCTGATCGAACGGCTGCGCGAACAGGGTATCAAGGATGAAGCGGTATTGGCGGCGATGTTCGAAGTGCCGCGTCACCTGTTCGTCGATGAGGCATTGGCGAGCCGCGCCTATGATGACGTGTCGCTGCCGATCAACTACAACCAGACCATCTCCCAGCCTTACATCGTGGCGCGCATGATCGAAGTGCTGCGTGCCCCTGATACCCTCAATCGCCCGCTGGGCCGCGTGCTGGAGATCGGCACCGGCTGCGGCTACCAGGCTGCGGTGCTGGCGCAACTGGCGCGCGAGGTCTATACCGTGGAGCGCATCAAGCCGCTATACGAACGCGCCAAAAAGCAATTGAGCGACCTGAAGATACGCAATGTCAGTGTGCGCTATGCAGACGGCATTGCCGGCTTGCCCGAGTCAGCGCCGTTTGACGGCATCATCATGGCCGCCGCAGCCCCCACGCTGTCAGCGGTGCTGCGGGAGCAGCTTGCGGTCGGTGGTAGAATGGTGCTGCCGGTCGGGATGCAAACACAATGGCTGTACCTGATCGAACGCGATGCGCGCGGATTCCGCGAAACCCAGCTGGAACCGGTGAAATTCGTACCACTATTGATGGGTAAGGCATGAAACTTAACAAGATTGTTGCGATGATGTCCCTGGCAGCGGTGTTGGCGGGCTGTGCCTCAAGTGAACATCGCGCACCGGTCTATGAGCGTGCCGAAGCTGAAAAAAATGCCGCAATGGCTAACAGATCCCCGCGCGAAAAAGACTGGCGGCCCGATTCGTATATCGTGCAAAAGGGCGATACGCTGTTCAGCATCGCGTTCAACTATGGTTTCGATTATCACGAACTGGCTGAATCGAACGGTATTCAGGATCCCGGCGTGATCTCGATAGGCCAGGAGATCCGCCTGTTCCCGAACAGGGCAAAGACTGCCACTACTGCTGCCCCGGCCGTGGTCAAGCCGATCGAGATCCTGGTGAAGGAACAACCCAAGCTGGTGAAATACCCGTACAGCGAGGCGGCCATGGCCCAGATCGACAAGGTTCAGGAGCAGGCCGCGCCTGTTGCGACCACCGTTGCCAAAGTGGAGAGTGCGGCCAGGCCTGATACCGCAACCGAGGATAGTGCCGATACTGGCGAGGAGCCCGCGCTGGAATGGGGTTTGCCCACCCAGGGTAAGTTGATCGGGCAATTTTCCGAATCGGCCAATCGCAAGGGCATCGATATCGCGGGCAAGCTCGGGCAACCGGTTCTGGCCAGCGCATCCGGCAAGGTGGTGTATAGCGGCAGCGGTCTGCGCGGCTATGGCAAATTGATCATCATCAAGCACAACAATACCTATCTCAGTGCGTACGCGCACAACGACAAGGTGCTGGTGAAAGAAGGGCAGGCAGTCTCGCGAGGCCAAAAGATCGCCGAGATGGGCAAGACAGACTCGAAAGAGGTCAAGCTCCACTTTGAAGTGCGTCGCTTCGGCAAGCCGGTGGACCCCGAAAAATACCTGCCGCCCGGCCAATCCTGAGCTATCTTGACCAATCCCCAGACTATGCCCAGGACAGGTAAACCACTCAGTACCGTCAATCACGATCGCGACAGCGCGGCCTTGCGTTACGTCTATCCGGTGATATCGCGCCGTGCCGGCGGCGTCTCGATCGGCATCAACCTCAATACCAACAATGCCTGCAACTGGCGCTGCATCTACTGCCAGGTCCCTGGCCTGACTCGCGGCGCCGCGCCGGCGGTAGATATGGCCGTACTGGAAAGCGAGTTGCGCGGTTTCCTCCATGAACTGCTGCACGGCGATTTCATGCAAAGCCGTGTTCCGGAAGGGGCGCGGCGCATCAACGACATCGCGCTGTCCGGCAACGGCGAACCGACCAGCAGTGCCGAATTCGTCCGGGTCATCGCGCTCATCGCGCGCGTGCGCCGCGCAGCGGCCCTTCGACCGGGCTCAGGACAGGCATTGCCGGAGACGGTGAAAACCGTGCTGATCACCAACGGCAGCCTGCTGTATCGCAGCGAAGTCCAGCAAGGCCTGCGCGATATGGCGAAGATCAACGGCGAGGTCTGGTTCAAACTGGATCGCGCCAGCGAGGCCGGGATGCAGCGCGTCAACGACATCCGCATCAGCATGAGCAAAGTCCGCGACAACCTCATCGCCGCAATCGCATGTTGCCCGACCTGGCTGCAAACCTGCTGGTTCGCGCTGGACGGCGTAGCGCCATCGCGCCAGGACGAGGACGATTATCTTGATTTCGTTTCGGCACTGCTGCGCGATGGGCATAAACCGCAGGGCGTGCTGCTCTACACCCTGGCGCGGCCTTCGCTGCAGGCGGAAGCGCCGCGCCTGTCCGCGTTACCCGCAGAACACCTGCAAGCCTTCGCCGATCGCATAGCCAAGCTCGGCCTGCCGGTCAAAGTCAGTCCATGATTCGCAGTTTGCCGGTTTCACCTTTCATACACCGTTGCAGATGAAACAAATCCCCGTATGGAGCAGGGAAGTATTGCTGCGATCGCCGCTGTTTGCGCCGCTGCATCCGGTACTGGCCGGCCTTGATGCCGGTGACTTCCCCGCGCTGCAGGATTGCAATGCGCTGCTTGCGGCAAGTGATCCTCCCATCACCGTGCAGAACGGGATGCCGTTGCGTTTCGTGCCGCAGGCATGCGGCAAGCTCTCCTTCGAAGCGCAATATGAGCCGCGCTGCTATCTGACAGGCGAGGTGCAGATGCGCGCGCATAACTGGCATGACCTGTTCAATGCGCTGGTGTGGCTGAGCTTTCCCAAGGCCAAGGCGGCCATCAATGCGCGCCACTACCGTGCGCTGCTGGAAGGGGATATCGCGGAGGGTGTTGTGGCCGGCAGCCAGCGCGGTGCGGTGCGCGACGTGAATACCCTGCTGGATGAATCCGGCGTGATCGTGGCCTATTCCCATGCCAATTCCGGTGCAGATGCGGAACTGGCCGAGTTGCTGCGAAACTTCAAGTGGAAGGAATTGTTCTGGCAGCGGCGCGAACAGGTGAGGGCAGGGATGGGCTTCTATCTGTTCGGTCACGGCCTCTACGAGAAGGCGCTGCAACCCTATGTCGGCATGACCGGACAGGGGCTGCTGATCAAGGTCGAGCAGGCATTCTTCAGTTGGCCGTTGGTGCAGCAGTTGGTGCATCTGGACAGCCTGCTGGCAGATTATCTGGCTGCGCCGGAACATTGCCGGAGCACCCGCGATCTGTCCCCCGTGCCTTTGCTCGGTATCCCGGACTGGGCGGCGGACAACGACCGTGCTGCGTATTACGACAACGCTGCGTATTTTCGTCCCGGCAGGCGCGGAGCAAAAATTTAGTGCAGGGGCGCGATTCATCGCGCCCTTAGTTCTGATATATGAATAGATCAGGGCGCGATGAATCGCACCCCTACCGAGAGATACTCTTTTGGTATCATAGCAACCTTGCGCAACACATCTTTCCCCGTATCTCAGGCCACAGCAACCCCGAATGTTAAGCAAACTCAATTCCGTGCAACGCGAAGCCGTTACGCACCTGGACGGCCCTTTGCTGGTGCTGGCCGGCGCGGGCAGCGGAAAGACGCGCGTCATCACCCACAAGATCGCCTATCTGGTGAATGAATGCGGCTATGAGCCGCGCAACATCGCCGCGATCACGTTCACCAACAAGGCCGCCAACGAGATGCGCGAACGCGTCGGTGACCTGCTCAAGAACACCAGCACCAAGGGTCTGGTGGTGAGTACCTTCCATTCGCTGGGCATGCACATCCTGCGCGCCGAGGCCAGGCTGCTGGGCTACAAACCGCAGTTCTCGATCTTCGACAGCAGCGACACCTGGAAGATATTCAGCGAACTGTCCAACTCTGCAGACAAGCAGGAGATCCGCGACATGCAGACGCAGATATCGAACTGGAAATCCGCCTTCGTGTCGCCTGAGCAGGCAGCGGAGATTGCCGACAGCGACGATGCAAAGGTCCATGCGCGCATCTACTCGCGTTACCAGGAAACGCTGCGCGCCTATCAGGCGGTGGACTTCGACGACCTGATCCATCTGCCGGTGGCGCTGTTCAAGCAGCATCCCGAAGCGCTGCTGCGCTGGCAGTTGAAGCTGCGCTATCTGCTGGTGGACGAATACCAGGACACCAACGATTGCCAGTACCAGATGATCAAGCTGCTGGCGGACATGCGCGGCGCGCTGACCGTGGTGGGCGACGACGACCAGTCCATCTACGCCTGGCGCGGCGCCAGCATCGAGAACCTGCACAAGCTGCGCAACGACTATCCCAGGCTGCGCGTGATCAAGCTGGAACAGAACTACCGCTCATCGCAGCGCATCCTCAAGGTGGCGAACCACCTGATCAACCACAACACCAAGGTGTTCGAGAAGAAGCTGTGGAGCGACCACGGCATCGGCGATGCGATACGCATCTACGCGGCGCGCGACGACGAACACGAGGCCGAGAGCGTGGTGATGAAGCTGATGGCGCACAAGTTCGAGCACCGCACCAGATTTTCCGACTACGCGATCCTGTACCGCAGCAACCACCTGTCGCGGGCTTTCGAGGAACAGCTGCGCGCCCAGCGCGTGCCGTATACCGTCAGCGGCGGCACCTCGTTCTTCGATCGCGCCGAGATCAAGGACATCACCGCCTATCTGCGCCTGATCGCCAACCCCGACGACGATCCCGCGTTCATCCGCGCGATCACCACGCCCAAGCGCGGCATCGGCAACACCACGCTGGAAAAGCTCGGCAGCTATGCCGGATCGCGCCACATCAGCCTGTTCGAAGCGGCCTTCGAAGCGCATGTCCAGCATGAGGTGCAGCCGCGCCAATACGAAGAGCTGATGCTGTTCTGCAACTTCATCAACCGGATACAGGACCGCGCCGACAAAGACCCGTGTGCGGAGTTGCTCGACGAATTGCTGCACGCGATCAACTACGAGACCTGGCTGTATGACTCGCACGATCCCCGCCAGGCGGAAACCAAGTGGAAGAACGTCGGGGACTTCATCGGCTGGCTCAAGCGCAAAGCCGAGGCGGACGAGAAATCGCTGATCGCGATGGTGCAGACCATCGCGCTGATCAACATGCTCGAAGGCAAGGACCAGGAGCCGGATGCCGTCGCGCTGTCCACGCTGCACGCCGCCAAGGGGCTGGAATTCCCGCACGTATTCATCATCGGCGCGGAAGAGGAGATACTGCCGTTCCGCGACAGCGACGAAAAGCAGATCGAGGAAGAGCGCCGCCTGATGTATGTCGGCATCACCCGCGCCGAGCGCAGCCTGCAGATCAGCTACTGCAACCGCCGCAAGCGCGGCAAGGACTGGATGGCCTGCGAGCCGAGCCGCTTTATTGAAGAGATGCCGGAAGATGAATTGGTCTATGCGGGCGGCCACGCCGATGCCGTGCCCACGGTGACCAAGGACGAGGGTATGGACAAGCTGGCAAGGTTGAAGGCGATGCTGAACAGACCGGTGACAGAATAGGGTTTCGTCAGATGTGATGATGTCCGGGGCAGTTGATTTGCTGTCCTCGAAGCAAACCCATGTTGACAAGACAACGATTAGGAGAAATAGTCACTCATTCGCACCACTATGACAAAGGTAGGATGGCATGCTTTACATTAAAGGCAGCATTACCACTGTCCTTGCGCTATGCGTTCTGCTAGCGGCCAAGGATACGTTCGCCGAAGCCTACAATACTCCCTCCATACCAGTTCCTGGTGGGCATTTCAGTACCCAGGTCGATTCTGAACGTCAGGAAGCAATCAGGCTGCGCGACCGCAAGGGCACCACCGAGGCAGGAATGGAAAAGTCGCGATTGTGTGACGGCTGCCACGGCGAATTAGGCAATAGCACCGATCCTCAAATTCCCAAGCTCGCAGGACAATATGGCAACTACATCCTGAAGCAAGTCCGTAATTACCAGCTTGGCACGCGTTCACACGGTATCATGAGCGCCATGGCGGCGACTATCAGCGATGATGACCTGATTGATGCTGCCGCTTATTACTCCAGCCAGAAAATGATGCAAGGCGTCGGCAAGGCAGAGAATCGCCCCGGGAAGAAATTATTCTTAAACAGCGAGATATCATACATGGCACTCGCCTGTATCAATTGCCACGGTGAAAGAGGCAAGGGCCTGGAACCTCAGATATCGGCTTTTCCGGTGATCGGAGGCCAGCACAAAGACTACATTCGTCAACAACTCGTTAATTTCAGGGACGGGAAGCGAACCAACAGCCCGAACAACATCATGAACCGGATAACTGAATCGTTGACTGACGCCCAAATCGAATCTCTGGCGGAGTATGTTTCCGGGCAATAGCCGGGAAGTCTGCCTGGCTCATCCGGGTCACGGTCGGTCACCGAGGCCCAATATACAATCTTGCTATTGAGTATGTCCTGGAAAGAAAACATGCACCGCTCTCGAATCAATATCACAATTGCTTTGGCCGTCATGTTGCTCTCTGCCACAACCGGATACGCAGGCGATAGCCCTGATGACATCAGGCAGCGCATCGGAGCGGGTGACCCGGTCGCAGGCAAGGTTAAATCCCTGATATGTCAAGCCTGCCATGGTGAAGACGGCAATCCCGTTACACCCGATTGCCCCAAGCTGGCCGGGCAATATGCTGCTTACATCCGGAAGGAAATCAAGGATTTTCAGATTGGTTCACGAAGAGACCCGATGATGACCGAAATAGCAGCCAGATTGACAAACGAGCAGGACTTGCTCGATATCGCAGCCTATTTTGCAAGCCAGAAACAGATGACCGGAGACGTACGGTTGTTCAACGAGGCTGGCAAGAGACGGTTCACCGTGGGTAATGGTTGCCAAACCTGCCATGGCGTCAATGGCAAAGGCCTGGCGCCCAACAATTCTCATGCCCCGGTGATCGGTGGCCAGCACAAAGCTTACCTGGTAAAGCAGCTCAAAGACTTCAGGAGCAATGCGCGTTCCAACGAGTCGACCGGTATTATGGGAATGATCGCCGCCATGATGTCCGATGAGCAAATTGATGAAGTGGCGAGCTATGAATCAGGGTTGTAACCTGACACCTTAAGTATCCCGCCTGCCGGGTTCCTGGCTGAACCGGCAGTAGGCTTTGCATGGCCATCCCGCCAAGCGACCAGAAGACGGTTGCCGGGTGGGTTGTTTATGGTTCGGTCAACAACATCGCCCAAGTGGCTGGTTATGACTTCCCTACTTGCGTATAATGCCCGCTTTGCCGAGGGCTGTTTCATGCGCATCATTCAAAAAGCATTAACCTTTGACGACGTCCTGCTCGTTCCTGCCTACTCCAATGTGTTGCCGCGCGAAGTCAGCCTGCGCACCCAACTCACCCGCAACATCGATCTGAACATCCCGCTGTTGTCCGCGGCGATGGATACCGTCACCGAGACGCGCCTGGCGATCGCGCTGGCACAGGAGGGCGGTATCGGCATCATCCACAAGAATATGTCGGCGCAGGCGCAGGCGGCCAAGGTCGCCAAGGTCAAGCGTTTTGAAAGCGGGGTGGTGCAGGATCCCATCACCATCACACCGGATATGACTGTGCGTAACGTGCTTGGTTTGACGCGCCAGCACAAGATTTCCGGCTTGCCGGTGGTGCAGGGCAAGCAGCTGGTCGGCATCGTCACCAATCGCGATCTGCGCTTCGAAAGCAATCTGGATCAGCCGGTCAAAAACATCATGACACCGCTCGAACGGCTGATCACCGTCAAGGAGAATGCCAGTCTGGAAGATGCGCGCAACCTGATGCACAAACATCGTATCGAGCGCGTGATGGTGGTGAACGATGCGTTCGAGTTGCGCGGTTTGATGACGGTCAAGGATATATTGAAATCCAGCGAACATCCCATTGCCTGCAAGGACAGCTTCGGGCACCTGCGTGTCGGCGCGGCGGTCGGCGTGGGCGAGGGCACGGATGAGCGCGTGGTGCTGCTGGCCGAGGCGGGCGTGGACGTGATCGTGGTGGATACCGCGCACGGTCATTCACAGGGTGTGCTTGATCGCGTCAAGTGGGTCAAGACCCGGTTCCCGCACATCGAGGTGATAGGCGGCAACATCGCTACCGGCGGTGCGGCCATGGCCTTGCTGGATCACGGCGCGGACGGGGTGAAGGTCGGCATCGGTCCCGGCTCGATCTGCACCACGCGCATCGTCGCGGGTGTCGGTGTGCCACAGATCGCCGCGATCCAGAGCGTCGCCAAGGCGTTGCAGGGAACCGGTGTGCCGCTGATCGCCGACGGCGGGATCCGTTATTCCGGCGACATCTCGAAAGCGATTGCGGCGGGTGCGCATACGGTGATGCTCGGCGGGTTGTTCGCCGGCACCGAGGAAGCGCCCGGAGAGATCGAATTATTCCAGGGGCGCTCCTACAAATCCTATCGCGGCATGGGCAGCCTGGCCGCTATGCAGCAAGGCTCCAGTGACCGCTATTTCCAGGACAACGAAGACAACCAGGACAAGCTGGTGCCGGAAGGCGTGGAAGGCCGCGTGCCATACAAGGGCAGTGTGATCGCGGTGATCCATCAGTTGATGGGCGGCTTGCGTTCCAGCATGGGCTATCTGGGATGCGCGAACATCGCCACCATGCACACCAAGGCCGAGTTCGTCGAGATCACTTCTTCGGGCATCCGCGAGTCGCATGTGCATGATGTGCAGATCACCAAGGAAGCACCGAATTACCACATAGACTAGGATGCAGGAAGCGGGATACAGGATTCAGGAAAACCAACCTTGATCCCGCATCC
>Ga0172379_10004088_pt1 | contig 22084 bp, 18 predicted proteins | sample GrowelOW334metaG_FD_119756 | JGI IMG/M metagenome (GOLD analysis project Ga0172379, IMG submission 119756) | Groundwater microbial communities from an aquifer near a municipal landfill in Southern Ontario, Canada - Groundwater well OW334 metaG | ecosystem: Environmental > Aquatic > Deep... | reverse complement strand
CTGGAAAGCATCTGCTATCAAACATACGATGTTCTAAAAGCGATGGAAGCCGATTCGGGAATCAATATCGCCGAATTGCGTGTGGATGGAGGTGCAACAGCAAATAATTTGTTGATGCAGTTTCAATCCGATATTCTCGGTGTGAATGTTGTCCGTCCGACCATTACAGAGACCACCGCGCTCGGGGCCGCATATTTAGCGGGACTAGCTGTGGGTTACTGGAAAAATATGGATGATATTAAAGAACAATGGCAGGTGAATAAAAAGTTTTCTCCAAATATGGAAAAAGAAAAAGTAGAGACTCTTTTACAAGGATGGCAGCGCGCAGTAAAAGCGGCAATTGCCTGGGCATCCTGACTTTATTAAAAGTACCGTGAATAAAAATCCTTTTAATCGTCAATACATGATCTCCCGGATTCAAGCCGAGAAAGAGTGGGATCTCTGTATCATCGGCGGAGGGGCAACAGGTTTAGGCATTGCGGTTGATGCAGCATCACGCGGATTATCGACACTACTGGTTGAAAAACATGATTTTGCCAAAGGAACATCATCGCGCAGCACTAAGCTGGTACACGGCGGCGTCCGGTATCTTCGGCAAGGAAATATTCCATTAGTAAAAGAAGCATTAAAAGAACGTGGTCTGCTGCTGCAAAACGCTCCCCACCTCGTTAAAAAACAATCATTTGTCATTCCGAATTATACCTGGTGGGAAACTCCTTTTTACGGTGTGGGATTAAAAGCATATGATTGGTTAGCGGGAGATTTGGGATTCGGTCACACTCAAATGTTATCGGTTGAAGAAACACTTCAATGTGCTCCAACGCTGCAAACGGAGGGTTTACAAGGGGGCGTGTTGTATTACGACGGACAGTTTGACGATGCACGGTTAGCAATTCATCTTGCAATGACTGCCGCAGAACATGGTGCTGTTCTTGTCAACTATATGAGCGTTGAACAGCTGTTGAAAGTGAACGGGAAAATCTGCGGCGTTGCAATTACTGACTACATTGAACAGAGATCTTATGAAGTAAAAGCAAAAATGGTGATTAATGCGACTGGTGTGTTTGCAGATTCCATTTTAAAAATGGATAACGCCGAAGCACAATCCATCGTTACGCTCAGTCAAGGAATTCACGTTGTTGTCGATAGAGAGTTTCTCCCTTCCGCAACCGCCATTATGATTCCGCATACCGATGATAACCGTGTTCTCTTTGCTGTTCCATGGCATAATAAAACAATTATCGGCACGACGGATACTCCGATCGATACAGTATCGGCAGAACCCGTGCCACTGAATGACGAAGTTGATTTTGTGATGTACCATATCGGAAAATATTTGACAAAAAAGCCATTGTTCCATGATATCCGCAGTATCTTTGCTGGTTTGCGTCCGCTAGTGAAAGATGAAGCAGAGTCCACGGCGGCATTATCACGGGAACATCATATTTCCATTTCAAATTCCAATCTCGTCAGCATTGTCGGTGGGAAGTGGACCACCTACCGGAAAATGTCGGAAGATGTTTTGCAACTTGCCCTGAAGCATTTCAGCATAGAAGAAAAGCCCTGCACAACACACCATCTAAAAATTCATGGCTGGAAGATAGAAGTTGATTTTAACACTCCGCTCTATTATTATGGCTACGATGAAAAAGCTATTCGCGCAATGATCACAATCGATCCAGTGCTCGGGGAAAAAATTCATCCGTCCCTCCCGTTCGTTAAAGCGGAGTTTGTCTGGGGGGCACGGAACGAAATGTGCATGTCGGTGGAGGATGCGCTGAGCCGGAGAACACGGGCATTATTGCTTGATGCGAAGGCCGCCATTGAATCTGCACCTGCTGTCGCAACGTTGCTGGCAAAAGAATTGCACATGGACGTTCAATGGATCCAACAGCAGGTGGAAGATTTTTCGATGATGGCAAAACACTATCTTCCCAAACAATCTTTTTAAGAATTGGTTTCACTAACTTATTTTTTTACTCACCAACACTTACATACTATGACACCTTTTCTTGGCGAATTTATCGGTACGGCACTCCTGATTATCTTAGGCGACGGCGTGGTTGCTAATGTTGTTCTTAACAAAACAAAAGGAAACGGCGGCGGATGGATTGTGATCACCTTTGGATGGGCAATGGGTGTTTTTGTCGGAGTCTATTCCGTTGCCGCTGTCAGCGGGGCGCATATTAATCCTGCCGTCACTATTGCGCTGGCGTTCGCTCAAAAAGTATCGTGGGATATTGTTCCAATGTACATTCTTGCTCAAATGTTGGGGGCAATGTTTGGTGCATTGCTTGTGTGGCTTTCCTACAAACAACATTTTGATGTAACGGAAAACAAAGATCTGCAATTAGCTGTCTTTTGCACTGGTCCGCAAATTCGCAGTTCGCTCTATAACTTTGTTACAGAAGTGATCGGAACTTTCGTCTTAGTCTCCGGCGTATTGCACATCGTTGCACCGCAAAACAGTTTAGGCGCGCTAGATGCACTACCGGTGGCATTGTTAGTCCTCGGCATTGGTTTATCGCTTGGCGGACCGACGGGATATGCAATAAATCCGGCAAGAGATTTAGGTCCGCGTATTATGCATTTTATTTTACCGATCGCAAATAAAAGGGATAGCGATTGGGGCTATGCGTGGATTCCTGTGGTTGCACCGATTGTCGGCGCTTTGCTTGCCGTGGCGGTGTTTCAGATGATGTAATGCAAGAACAAATGTCCCCCGAAATACACGTTCGGTGTACACCGTGAAAAATAATTTTTTAAGCGGCGCACTTCTTATTGAGGCTGTGCCGTTTTCTTATTTCGGCAATCATGATATGGGAATAGTGTATTGGTCAACTCGGGAATACAGAAATATCTTTTCAATAAAAATCATTCCCTGCAGATTGAGATAGTCGATCTTGCTGCGTTGACGAAAACGTATGGTGCGCTGCTCTATACGCCTCACCGCACTAATTTCTATCACATCTTTTTGTTTGATCGGTGCAGTCCGAAGCATATCGTTGATTTTCAACCGGTGAAAATTCTGCCTTATTCGCTGCTGTTTATTAACAAGGATAATGTTCATCTTTTTGATCGATCATCTTTCTATGCAGGTCGAGGACTGATCTTTACGGATGATTTTTTTTGTATTACGCAGGACGACAAACGGTTTCTTCGCAGTATAACGGCATATAACGATCTTTTTGGAACCGCTGCAATTCCGCTAGGAAAACAATACGCTGCATTTGTTTCACTCTTCGATCAAATCGACTTCGAGCTTCACCTGCCTGCCGATCAAAATCAGCATCGCATCATTAAAAATATGCTTCATAATGTTTTGCTGCTTGCCGAACGGCAAAAGCGCAGCCGGGGAGGGAAAGAATTGCCGAAAGGAACGGATCTCGAGTATACAATGCTGTTTAAAGATCTACTGGATGAACGGTTTCTGACGTTAAAAAAAGTCTCCGAGTATTCAGTATTACTTCATCTTTCAGAAAAACGCTTAACCCATGCTACCATTACGATGCTTGGAACAACACCGAAACAGATGATCGACGAACGGGTGTTGTTGGAGTCGAAACGGTTATTATCCCACACATCAAATAGCATAAAAGAGATTTCGTTTTCTCTTGGTTTTGATGAGCCGAGCAATTTCATCAAATATTTCCGCAAACACACACAACAAACTCCCGTCGAATTTAGGCAAATATACTCCCTTCAATAATTCCTCGTCTTGCTCCACTCGCAACCGGCGCAAAAGTATTGTCGTATGGAGGAAACGTACCTTTTCCAACAAGTATGATAAGAGTATTTTGAATCGTTATTTTCAATTCAATCTTATCATAAAAGGAACATACTATGAGCGATAGCAAATCTCTCGTTAAAACATTCTATACGGATTGTTTATCTGTAAACTCACATACCGATGTTGCCAAAACAATGGAGAATTTGTTGGCAGATGAGTTTCAGTCTATTAGTACCAAAGAAACAAAAGGAAAAGCAGCGCTAATCGGTCAAATTCAATTTTTCTGGAAACTAGTCCCCGATTTGAAATGGGAACCACAGGAGATTCTGCAGGATGGGAACAGAGTTGTTGTGCGCAGCATCTTCGGCGGAACACCCAACGGCGATTTTATGGGATTGCCGACCGACGGCACAAAATTATTTAAGGCCATGTCGATCGATATTCACACGGTGGAAAACGGAAAGATTACGATGGTGCATCACCTTGAAGAATGGCCGGCGGTGATGGCTCAATTGAAAAAATAACAACAATTTGTAAACAGGTACAAAAAGATTTCCCCGCCACAACGGCGGGGAAATCTTTTACTTTATTTTAAATTTCTCCCCGTAGGTACTCATTCCCTGCATAATGGGAAGCAGTTTCTTCCCTTCTTTGCTTAACGCATACTCCACTTTCGGCGGAACAACAGTGTGCACCTTCCGCGTCACCACGCCGTGTGCTTCTAACTCCCGAAGCGTCTGCGTCAGCATTTTATCGTTGATCGTTACGAGGATCTTTTTCAATTCACCAAACCGTTTCGGTGTGCCCCGCAAATTCCAGATCACTAATCCTTTCCACCGTCCGCCGACAATGCGCAGCGTAAGATCAACCGGGCAATAATAATATGTACCGTGTAGTTTATATCTATCCATAGTGTGAATATACACACCATACGGTATAAAACAAACCATACTTACCAAAAAGAGAGTGCTTTCATTTTGGGAAGTATCTTGTCCAATGAAAGCACTCTCTGTAATTTGTCATCGTCAAACGATGCAATTTTCACACACTAGGGAGAGATGAAAATGATGACCAACAAAGAAACAGCACTTGCCGTCTCACGCGCAATTATGAACGGCACATTCAACGATCTGGATACGCTCTTGGCCGATGATTTTACCTATACCGGCGACGGACTTATGTTGAACAAAGATCAATACATTGGTTTTATGCAAGGTCTTAAAGATGCGATGAGTAACATGACTATGGATTTTACCCATATTATTTCTGACGGTGATATTGTTTCCATCCGCTTTATTACAAAGGCAAAGAATACCGGGAAATTTATGGGGGCTCCCGCAAGTAATAAGAATGTGGAGGTTCATGGAATTTTCATGCGGAAGATCGAAAATGGTAAAGTCTTGCAGGAATGGCAAACCACCGACCTGCTTGGATTGATGTCGCAAATGGGCTTTGGGGCTCTGTTCGGATACTCCGTTGCGGTCGGATTATTTAAAGCAAAGACAAAAATCCCTGCACGAAAGCGATAGAAACAATGATTTCCCGCGTCAGTACGTACGCGGGATTATTTTTACCATGAGGATGATCTCTTTCGCATGCTTCCTGTCTTATGTATGTACTCCACATCGTAGTTTGAACTGACATTGTTCCGCGGGGTTTGGATATCATTCAAGAGTTTTGCGTGTATCTTTCAAGTAACTATTCTAATATTTAGTTGTCCATCGCAATGCCGACGACTTTGTCTCTTTTCTAATTTTAACGACAAGCAGATATTAGTTGTGTCTTAATTTGAAGCATAATAATCTCGTCATGCTGACGAATGTCAGCATCTTTCATTATGATTTTAGATGCCGAAACAAGTTCGGCATGACGTAATATTCTGAATTAAGACACAACTCAGATATTCTTTTGCTTGCACTTCAAATATATTATCTCTACAATTTTTAGTCATGTGCAGTGAAATACTGCCAATCCCTCCGAAAGCTGCGCATCGATACAATCGTTGTCTGCATGGTCGCAAGTATTAGTGAAATCAGTTTGTCGGTAGCCATCACTCAATCGGTTCACTCGTTGACGATTACTTGCTTTACAAACATTGTAACAATTTTATTTCCGCCGCTTGTATAAACTTCTATTACTGGCATACGGGCTATAGTATATTATAACCGGGTAAAAGAGTATGGAAAAGAAATCGTTGTTGATACGGACCAACCTGTTGCCGGTACATTTTTTGTGGACTAGTTCTGCGGTAGTGTTCGCTATTATAATCTGTTGGAACTTCACAGAATGCTCTCTCCTTAATATCGATTGCTGCAAAACGAGATATCCGAATAAAGCAATACTGTTACAAAACGCAACAATGGCTCACTTTCCCGCAGCGGTGCTGTTTCAAAACAAACCCTCCGACAACAATACCTCCATAGATACATCCAGCGAAGTCAATTGGATGATACACTATCGGGCATACATTTTCGGGACAATTGGTATTCTTACTGTTGTAGTTATAGGAATTTCTCTGTGGATTGCTATTCTGCGCCGTACGATTAAAAGGCAATCATTTCAGACTGGTTCAGGCGATGAACTGTATCGCACAATTATTGAACAAGCATCCGATGGAATATTTATCGCAGATGCCGAGGGGAATTATATCGATATCAATCCTAAAGCATGCGCCATGTTCGGTTTTACGCGCGATGAAATGTTGCACAATTCCATGCGCACTATCATTCCATTTTTCGCACAAAAAGATTGTACCATTACCGAACATTTGTTAATGCGAAAAGATAGCTCTCTCCTTCCAGTGGAGATCAACTGTAGACAATTGGACGACGGACGCGTGATTGGAATACTTCGGGATATTAGTGAACGGAAAAAAAACGAAAATATCTTACAGGAATTGTTTATTAGCGTTGAACAAAGTACCGACGCGGTAATCATCACCGATATTTCGGGCACCATTGAATATGTCAACAGGGCTTTTGAAAAACAGACTGGATTTACAAAGGAAGAAGCCCGCGGAAAAAATCCAAGGATATTAAAATCGGGAAAACACTCTGCTGAATTTTATGACAACATGTGGAGCACAATTGTTCGGGGAGAGGCATATCGGTCCCATATCGTCAACCGAAAAAAAAACGGCGATTGCTATGAAATTGAACAGACCATTACACCGATAAAAGATGAACAGGGTCGCGTGATACGGTTTGTAGCCGCAGAACATGACGTTACGGCAAACAAGCGGACGGAAGAAGCGCTCCGCGACAGCGAAGAGTTTCTGAACAGCATCGTTGAAAATATTCCCAATATGATTTTTGTTAAAAATGCCGAAGATCTTCGGTTTGTTAAATTTAACAAGGCCGGTGAAGAGTTGTTGGGATTCCAGCGTGAAGAATTGATCGGTAAAAACGACCATGATATCTTTCCGAAGAATGAAGCTGATTTTTTTACCGCCAACGACAAAGCTGTTTTAGAAAATAAGAAACTAGTCGACACTCCGGAAGAAATGATCCAGACGAAGTACCGCGGAGAAAGAATACTGCATACAAAAAAAATCCCCATTCTGGATATGCAGAAACAACCGCGGTACCTCTTGGGAATCTCTGAAGATATCACCGAGCGTAAACTTGCCGAAGATGCATTGCGTGATGTGAATGTACATTTTTCCGTTTTAATCGAAGCCATACCGGACGCAATATTTTTGAAAGACGGCGAGGGGCGCTGGCTGATTACCAATGAGCCGGCAAAAAAACTGTTTCAGCTGCACAACTTCGACTGGGTGGGAAAAACGGAACAACAATTGGCTGCCGAACGCCCCGCTTTTCGTGCTGCACATGAAACCTGCATGGTTGACGATGAAAAAGCATGGAATGCGCGGACATTGACAATTTTTGACGAAGTTGTGCAACACGATGATGGAACCGTGCATCAATATGAGGTCCGGAAAGTGCCGCTGTTTGAATCCGATGGAAAACGAAAAGCGTTGGTGATTATTGGTACCGATGTCACCAAACGCAAACATTCTGAAGAAGCGCTTCGCAAGAGTGAGGAGAAATACAGGTTTTTTGCCGAAAATACTGCCGATGTATTGGCGCTGCTGGATCTCAATTTACACTATACCTACATCAGTCCGTCCGTCTTCCGTCAACGGGGTTTTACCGTTGACGAAGCAATGGCTCAGTCGTTACAGGAAAATACCACTCCCGAAACCATGCAAAGAGCATTTCAGTTATTGGAAGAAGAGTTGGCAATTGAAGCTTCGGGCACAGCAGATCCAAATAGAACTCGTTCGTTAGAGATGGAGCAATTTTGTAAAGATGGAACAACTATTTGGATTGATATTTCTCTCTCATTTACACGAGACACAACCGGAAAAGCAACGGGAATATTTGCCGTTTCAAGAGACATTACCGAACGAAAACGTTCAGAAGAAAAAGAAAAAAGTCTGCAGATGCAGTTGTTGCAGGCGCAAAAACTGGAGAGTCTTGGAACTCTTGCCGGCGGTATTGCGCACGACTTTAACAATATTCTTGGCGTTATCATCGGTCATGCAACATTATTGACCGGACCATCGGCTAATCCGGGAAACATGAAACATCGCGCTGCTACGGTATTAAAGGCGGCGATGCGCGGTGTTAATCTTGTGAAACAGCTTCTTACGTTTGCCAGAAAAACCGATGTCAGTGTTGAACTCCTTTCGTTCAACACCATCGTCAACGAGCTCTCGTCCTTACTGACAGAAACCTTTCCAAAGACAATTACTATTTCTTTCCATCTCGGCGAACATCTTCCTCAAATAGAAGCCGATGCTACACAGATCCATCAAGTTCTGATGAATCTGTGTGTCAACGCGCGCGATGCAATGCCTAACGGCGGAACGCTTACCATTCACACACGTTCAGAGTTGGGAACGACACTTCGGTCCAGATTTCTTAATGCAAGTGCACAAAACTATCTTGAGCTGAGAGTATCGGATTCCGGTCATGGGATGGACAAAGCAACGCTGCGACGCATCTTTGAACCATTTTATACTACGAAAGAAATTGGAAAAGGAACAGGCTTGGGCCTTTCTCTAGTCTTTAGTATTGTTGAAATGCACAATGGCTTTATCGATGTACAGAGTGAGCCGGGCAAAGGAACGACTTTCACAATTTATTTTCCAGTACCGGAGCAACACTCTTCACTGAAACAGGAGCAGGATCAAACAATTGAGGGTATTCCCGGTGGAAATGAAACAATTCTTGTGGTTGAAGATGAAGAAATGCTGTTGGAACTCTTACGGGGAGTGCTTGAAACAAAGGGATATACGGTACTGACGGCAACTGACGGAGAAAATGCGCTCGAGGTATTTACAGCTCATCGCGAGACCATTCAATTAGTCATGTCCGATATGGGCTTACCAAAATTTAACGGGTATGAATTATTTTGCCGATTGATTGCTGTACATCCCCGCTTGAAGATGATTCTTTCGAGCGGATATATTGAACCAGGAATGAAATCGGAAATCTTCAAACACGGTGTGAAAGAATTTGTTCAGAAACCGTATCAAATAACGGCATTGCTCAAATCGATTCGCTCTGTCCTTGATACTGTTTGACGATTAGTGGTAGCGGATATTCTTCGCCAATGATGGATGTTCTTTCTTCAACAATATTGTTGAAGAAAGAAAGTAGGTTACGCTTTTTTGCTCCCGGCAATCATTACTTCAGCAAACTTTTAAGCACATTCATATTTTCAATGTCTTCGTGTAAGTCATCGCTTTTTGGTGTTTCCAGAATTTTGGGAATGCACGCGAACCGTTTATCGTTCAGCAGCAGACGAAATCCCGTCAGTCCGATCATTCCTTTGCCGATATGTTCGTGCCGATCCACATGCGAACCAAGTCCTTTTTTTGAATCATTGATATGAAATGCAACAAGCCGGTCCAAACCGACGATTTCGTCAAAAAGAGTAAATGTTGCTTCGTATCCTCTCTCCGTTGAGATATCGTACCCCGCCGCAAAAATGTGGCATGTATCGATGCAGACCCCCATTCGCTCGGGATGTTCTACGCCGTCAATAATTGCGCGGAGATGCTCGAATTTGTGGCCAACATTCGTTCCCTGTCCTGCCGTCGCTTCCAAAACACTTTTAACGGCAAATCCTTTAGTCTCTGCATGTACAATATTTAAACTTTCGCAGATTCCTTTAATCCCCTCCTCACTGCCAAGTCCCAAATGTGAGCCGGGGTGGAAATTCAGCAAAGGAATTCCAAGCAATTCACATCGCTCCAGCTCATCAATAAACGCCGCGCGCGATTTTTTGAGTATGTCGGGGTTCGTGGCGCAGAGATTAATCAGATATGAGTCGTGCGATACCACCGGTGCGATGCCTGCAGCGGCGATTTTTGTTTTATACTGCGCGATATCCGCTTCGGTGAATGGCTTTCCATTCCACTGACTATTGTTTTTTGTAAACACCTGCAGCGCTGTGCAGCCAATGGATGTGGCACGGTCCACCGCGGTATGCACCCCTCCGGCAATGGACATGTGTGCACCGAGGAGCAGATTGGATTTTTTCATTGAGCTAAGCATTAGTGTTTCGACAAATATGACAACAATGTTATTCCGTCTCTTGTTTTGAATGACGGGGAATCTGACGCTGCATTTTGGTGGCTTAATACATCGATTTTCGAAACGGAATCTTTTACGTCGTGATCTTCCTTGAGTGTACAAAAAATCCGCTTCTTTTGATATTGCTGTTCCCAAACTATTTCGATACCATGCCTACATGAAAACGACTCGCTGCATCCGGTTGTTGTTTATCATCACTGTTCCCTTCCTCCAATTCTCTGCCCAGACAGTAACAATCGGCGGAACGGTGAAAGATTCTTACACGGCTCTTGGTATGGATTCGGTCTGCGTAAAAATCACTGCCTCTTCCGATCCCGCAAATAAGTACACTGTTCTAACAACACCAAACGGATCATGGTCTTATTCATTCACGACATCAATCTTAGACGATAAGAGACAATCCCCCATCTCGTTTGAACTTCAGCAGAATTATCCCAATCCATTTAATCCTTCCACAACAATAGCGTTTTCCGTTCCGGTGGCGGGAACGGCAGAAATATTTGTCCATAATATTCTTGGTCAACGTATCGATCGGCGGGCATATCATTTGAATGCCGGCACATACTCAGTTCATTGGTCGGGAAAAGGAGCCGCAGGTACACTATTCTACACGCTCAGCGTTGCCGGCAGACTGTTGACAAAAAAAATGATTCAGCTAGATGGCGGTAACGGCACAGGACTTGGAGACGCCACGCTTAATGGGGGTTATGCATCGTCATTTCGAAAATTTACTCTTTCCGATCTTACGATTGTTTTTTCGAAATTCGGATATGAACCAGATTCCGTCGCAGTGCCATATACCAATAATTCATCCATCGCGAATGTTCTGACAACGGTCCATCGCCGCGCATTCGTCTTCGATCTACACAATGATGTAGCGGAATTAATGATAAACGGTTACCAGCTTGGTATCCGGCATACGATAAATCACAGCGACATCCCCCGCTTTTTAGATGGAGGCGTTGACGCACAGATGATGGTGCTCTGGTCCCATCCGACGGATTTTGCTGGTATATCGTACCAACGAACAATAGAACTGTATGATACCTGCATGGCACAAATCGGACGGAATTCTGTAACTATAGCAAAAGCAACAACTGTGCAGGAAATCCAGTCCGCAAACAGTGCAGGAAAAATTGCTGCGGTACTATGCGTGGAAGGTGGACACGCCATTGAAGAGAACTTGAATAAACTTGCCGATCTGTATCATCGCGGTGCACGGTATATGACGATCACGTGGAACAACAGCATCCCATGGGCAATTGCGGCGACTGACTTGGAGTCGACAACAAAAGGATTAACGGAGTTCGGCAAACAGGTGATTCGTTCGATGGATTCACTCGGCATGATCATCGATGTTTCTCATACGGGAATAAAAACGATTGAAGATATTTTGGAAACAACGAAAAATCCAATCGTTGCCAGTCACTCGGGAGTTCGCGCATTGCGGGATATCAGACGCAATCTGACGGACGAACAAATTCAAGCCATTGCACAAGGAGGCGGAGTCATCGGCGTCGTGTTTTATACCTCGTTTCTCTCCTCGGCTCCAACTGCTTCGGTCACGATTGATACGGTCATCAAACATATCGACTACATCAAAAAACTGGTCGGGATCGATCATGTGGCGATTGGTTCGGATTACGACGGCGGGATTACCACGCCGGTCGGCCTGGAGAATGTTTCCAAATTGGGAAATCTCACCTTGGCGCTGCTCCGAAAAGGATATTCGCCGGCAGATGTGCGAAAAATACTTGGCGGGAATTATTTACGGGTATTTTCTGAGGTTTGTAAATAGGAATTTTCATTGTCATTGAAATACTTTTGTCGCTTCGAGTCCCGATTCTTTACACTCTATTAACGGAATAAAAAATTTCATTATAGTGTCAGCTTCTCCGGTCAAAAAAATCCTGATTGTGTTGCCGGATCATGGAATGGCAACGTACGAACTCTTTCTCACTAATTTCCAGTAATCATTTCCGCAAGTTCTTCTCCCAGTAAACTGCTCAGCGCAACACCCATACCGTTGCATCCAAGCGCAGCAAAAACGTTCGGCTGGGGCATTTCGATGAACGGAAACTTCAATGGGCCGAATCCCATAATTCCCTGCCAAGTGTAATCAATCTCATGCGGAATATTCGGCAGAATAATTGTTGCGAGTTTTTCTTTGAGGTCATTAAGAATAAATTCGTTGCGTTCAAATTCGGTCGTCGCTTCGGTATCCAGATCGAGATTTCTTCCACCGCCAAATAGTACGCGTCCATTGTAATTTCTAAAATAATAGAATCCTTCGTCATAATGGAAGGTTCCTTTTAATCGAAGATTCGGTATCGGTTTGGTAATCAACACTTGCCCACGCCCCGGACGCACATTCATCTGCGGAAAAAGTCTTGGTAAAAATGCATTCGTGCAAACTGCTACACGATTCGCAGTAAATTGAAGATGATTCTGACCGTCCCGCACTTCCACCTCAACCCTCACACCGGTTGCGTGAACAGCATCAACCTCGGCACCTGTGAGGATCTCCACTCCCAACGAATGTGTTTTGGCAATAAGCGCCTTCATCATTTTTCCCGTATCAAGCTGGGCTTCAAACGGATTAAAGACAATATCTTTAACAATCTCTTTGTTAAAACCAAATTCTGTAATTTTTGACGGTGCGCTGTGAAACACTTCCATTTGAAATAACGAAAACAGAAGTTGATTGATCAGATCGGTATGTTTGTGAATTCCCATCTGCGCTTCGGTCAGCAGTTCAAATCCACCGTGATGCTGGTAATCCATCGCTTCTTCGCCAAGACGCTGATCGAGTAGGGCAAGTCCACGCCACCGTTTTTCCACCAGTTCCAGCATCTTCGCCTCGCCGAGCACTGCCGCATCGGCAACTAGTTCTGTTAGGCTGCCGAAACAGGCGAATCCGGCGTTTTTGGTGCTCGCTCCTGCGGGAAAAATCCCGCGTTCCAGCACAAGAACGGAGCGTTCGGGATGCTGTTCTTTGATGGAACAGGCAGTGGAAAGTCCGAGGATGCCTCCCCCAATAATAATAATGTCGGCGTGAAGAAACGATTGACGTTCCCAGATGGAGAGCATAATTTTCCTTTGTATAAGATTGTAGCAGGAATATAATCAGTTTTTATTTTATCTTCTGTTACAATATTTGCAACAGCATGACCAAACTCGAACGGATCATACGGAAAAACGAACGGCTCGTCATCGGCATTATGTCCGGTACATCCGTGGACTCTGTTGATGCCGTGTTGGTAAGGGTGCGCGGGAGTGGACTTTCTGCATCATTCACGCAGCTTGCTTTCCACCGTCATCCGTACCCTAAAGGATATCGCGACTTTGTGCTCCGCAATTCGTTGCCCAGCACAGGGACAGTCGAAACAATCAGCACAATCAATATCCTGTCGGCACAGTTTTTTGCGGATGCAGTGCATGCACTCATCAAAAAATCACGCCTTCCTGTTTCGAAAATTGATCTCATCGGTTCGCACGGACAAACCATTCATCACCTGCCGCATCCGCGAAAACTCTTCGGTAAATCTGTCCGTTCCACGCTGCAGATTGGCGATCCATCAACCATTGCAAAACTGACAGGAATCATAACGGTTGGAAATTTCCGCACCGGTGACATGGCGCTCGGCGGACAAGGAGCACCGCTCGTTCCATACTTCGATCTGCTGGCGTTTCGTTCCAAAAATTATCACCGCGCATTGCTGAATATTGGCGGTATTGCGAATATTACTCTTGTGAAAAAAAATGCGACTGCAAATGATATTGCCGCCTTCGATACCGGACCGGGCAATATGGTCATCGACGCGTTGATGAAACAGTGGTATGGAAAACCGTTTGACCGAAATGGTTCTGTTGCTGTAACGGGAAACATCCTTCCCAAACTGCTCACAAAACTAGTACAACATCCTTATTTCAGAGATCCACTTCCAAAATCAACAGGACGGGAGGAATTTGGTGATACTTATGTGAGGAATATTCTTCATCTTTCCCACGGTGCACGCAAACAGGATGTCATAACAACGGTTACTGAACTTACGGCCTTAACCGTGTACGATCAGTTAAATCGGTTTGTCCGAAAACGTCTATACAACGAACCGTTGCATGAACTGATTATCAGTGGCGGCGGTTCTAAAAATCGTATGCTCGTTAATGCGTTGCAGCGGTATTTTGCGCCAACAAAAATTCTTTTCAGCAGCGAGTTAGGAGTACCATCGGATTCCAAAGAGGCACTCTGCTTTGCCCTGCTGGCAAACGACACCATCAGCGGGATTCCGACAAATATTCCCTCTGTGACCGGTGCGAAACAACGAACGGTGCTGGGAGTAATTGCGCTATAATTATACTCATGTCATTTCAAGATTTGAATGATGTATTTTGAATATACATCGGATCGAGCAATCTCTGTCACTGTGTCGTTCGGGATTTGAACTCCCGGACAGAATGTTGAGCAACAGTTTTACCGTTAATGATTTGTATATGTAAAGGATATTATTTGTACACCATGTTCATTTCCCGGGGGAATAATGCTTAAAAATCTTTCTCTGCCGTTTAAAGTGTTTATCATCTTCTTTCCGCTCTTTTTTGTAGCTGTCGCGGTAATTTCGTATTTCAACTACAGTGCCACACAGGAACAGATGATGTCGCAGGTGCAGAACGCCGCCACCGCGCAGGCCAATACCATCAAAGAGGCATTGGTGAATATGATGGTAACCAACGAAAGTGTCGACGACAGTTATCTGCGTAAGGTTAGCTCGTCTGGCGATATCAAGGATATTCATATTCTGTTCCGGCTCGACAGCCTGCACTTTGACGAGGAGTTTCTGGAAGATGACGCGCGTCGCACGCGTCTCATCCGCCGCGAGGTAGATGTGTGGGATCTCAATAAAAACTTCGGCACCGAAGTGTTTCATACAAAAGAACCGCAATGGTTTCTTACATGCAATAAAAAATTACATGAAACAAAAGTGATTTCAAATTTGTCCGTTGATAAACCAGCTTTTCTTCAATCGTGTGAAGAAATTCAGGCACTGATCCCGTTTGTAGCGGAAAAAAAATGCCAGCGATGTCATAACGTGGAACTCAACAGTGTACTTGGCGCTGCGGTGATGTCTGTACCGCTTGCACAAACTGCCGCTCATCTAAAAGAAAATGCACTCAGATCTCTGTATGTTTTTGTTGGATTTCTCGTCCTTTCATTAGTCTTGAATGGGTTGGTCTTCCGGAAATTCATTAACAATCCGCTAAAAAAATTGATCGGGATTACCGATGCTATCGGTAACGGAAAACTACTGGATCACAAACTGAAAGACGACTTCGACAATGATGAGATCGGTAAACTCGCTGTCGCGTTCGATCACATGCAGGAAAACTTGAACAGAGTGCAGAAAGAATTAGTGAAGAACGAGCGGCTCTCTGCCGTCGGACAAATGGCCAGTTCCATTGTGCACGATTTCCGCACTCCGATGGCCTCCGTCTCATTGATCGCCGATTATTTGCAGAAGCATCAGGTGATGGAGCCGGAACCACGAATAAAAAAATTCGAACAACTTCACAGCGCCATCCGCCGCATGGACGATATGATGCAGGAATTGCTCGACTTCTCTAAAGGCGGATTTCAACTGAACTATGTGGAGTGCACTGCAGAATCCATCGCCGAATCACTGCAGCAGGATTATGAGTCGCACTTTAAAGAAGGAAATATCCGATTTGCTGTGAGCAACCATTCTATTGGTCCGATCACCGTCGACAAAGACCGTATTCGCCGAGTGCTGAACAACCTGATCAACAATGCCGAGGATGCCATGCCGAACGGCGGTGTGATTAGCGTGCTGCTGGAGGATGCAAACGAACAACTAAAATGTTCGGTGGAAGACACCGGCAGTGGTATTCCTATCGAGATTCGCGATTCGCTCTTTGAGCCGTTCGTAACATACGGGAAAAAGAACGGCACCGGTTTAGGATTGGCAATTGTGAGGAAGGTAATTGAACATCACGGTGGCACTATTACATTTACATCGGAAACCGGAAAAGGGACGGAGTTTGTGATTGTACTACCTCGTTTGCATACAATATAATTCAATCAATGAGAGTAATAATCAAAATCCAATGCTGTGCATTGGATTTTTTATTTATGGAGTTATCTCTTTCTTTCGTACATTTTCGCACACTATGAAAAAACTCTTGTTCGGCGTGCTCGTTGCTGCGGGTCTCGCTCAGTCGTTAACAGCACAACCAATCGAACGGGACTCCATGTTCCTGGGTCTGTACCGAAAAGATATTACGACGTACGGCACCATTGCCTGGTCTCTTGCTGCCGTATCATTGGAATTTCAGTGGTGGTGGAAAGATGATTATTATTATAAACAGCATGAGTTCCGCATCTGGAGCGACGGCTATTTCTATAACCACAGTTATGGTGTGGACAAACTCGGCCATGCGTACGCATCATATCTTATTTTCCACCTCACCTACGATGTGATGAAGTGGGCTAACTTTGATGAAGAATCCGCCATCTGGAGTGCCGTCGCTGTTCCGGCCACACATGCAATTGCCATTGAATTGGGGGACGGATTTTCTAAATGGGCGTTTAATTTCCCCGACCTGGCGTTTAATTCTGGCGGACTGATATATGGTTTACTGCAGGTAAAATATCCATACCTGAACAATTTTAATTATAAATGGAGTTATTATCCTTCCGCAACTGGCGGAAAAAAAGACCCGGATTGGGGTCCCGCCAGCGATTATAGCGGACATATTTATTGGCTCTCTATGGATGTGCATAATCTCTTACCAGAACCGGCACAACACTATTGGCCGAAATATCTGAATCTGGCCGTAGGATTAGGAGCAAGAAATGTGTCGTACGCCGATGTCGGCATCAAAAAACACAAGGTGGCTATTGCACTGGATTGGAATACAAATGCCATTTTACCTGACGGAGATACTTGGCTGGTTTTTAAGAATCTGATCAACAAGATCCGCTTCCCCGCCCCGGGACTCAAAATATTTTCCGGTGAAGCGGTCGAAGCAAAAGCACTGCTATTAAATTAATACGGATTATATGCTAACTATCAGAGAATGTACATTTCTCATACTGAAATCAAGATCCCGCCATGCCCCGAGAAGTATTATTAATCCTTGCGGAACAAGAAGTCTGGACCACCGATCAGATTTCTCATCCCGATGGGCATTTTTATATTTCAAAATTCGATCCATCGGGATTCAAAACGACATTGCCGGTGCTTTGTGCAAATGTATTTGGGCTTTCTCAATGGTTTCATCAATCACTTACGCTCAAGATAGCAGCGTCATCAGCTTTATTCCAGAAAAAGTATTCGTCCCTTCTTTCACCGCAGACGGTACTGCGCACCGCTTGTCGTACGCAAAAGATCTCTCCTCCGGTACATTCTTTGCGGGACTCGGCGGTTCTTTTCCCGCCGCAAGTGTGCGATATGGTGGGATTGAGTGCCTGATTGCTGTTTCTGGAACCGTGTACACCACCCTTAATGACGGCGGTGTAAAGTTTCGTGTGACGAATGCGGATTATTATGCCGATGTTACGTTTGATTTTCCCATTACTAAAGCAACCGTGCTTCGTCTGGGCTCAGGACATACGAGCCATCATCTTGTGGATGATGCCGTTCTCATACCTGGCGCCGCAGCACAAGTAATTAATTATGCACGGGATTATTATCAGTTGTTTGTCGTACAAAATGTCACACCAATTCGCGGATTCGTCTACGGCGGAACATATTATGATCATTCGTATCTTGTGAATGTGCGTAAAGATGGACAATTCCTTTTCCAGTTCGGGGCTGATGGCGGAAACCTACCGTTATTCTACACTCTTTCCCTTTATGGTGCACTGGATATTAAATTGCGCGGCGCTGTAAACTATGGATCGACCCAAAGTTATCAGATCGGCATTCGTTCAAAAAATGAAAACAATCACGGTGCTCGTCTTGCCTATACCTACCGCACTGGCATGGAAGAGCGCGGACAATTCTATCATCAACGAATTACGCTGCAAAGCATCGGTCTGTTTTTTGATTTTTAATCACTATGATAAACATATGACCCTCACCGTAACGGTGACGGCCATGGAACAATATGAAGATCACCATCCGAAAAGGAATCCGCAATGATGCGGAAACGATCGCCCGGTACAACATTGCGCTGGCCAAAGAAACTGAACATTTCGATCTCGATCCCGAACGGACGCTCAGCGGCGTTCATGGAATGTTCGACGATCCGTCGCGGGGATTCTATCTTATTGCCGAAGCGAACGAAACAATTGTTGGCCAACTGATGATTACCTATGAATGGAGCGACTGGCGCAACGGTGTTTTCTGGTGGATCCAGAGCGTGTATGTACGGAGGGAATTTCGGGCACAGAAAGTATTCCGTTCGTTGTTTGAATATGTATTGTTGATGGCAAAAGAACAGGGCAATGTGTGCGGAGTGCGGCTGTATGTGGAAAAAGATAACGCCCCCGCACTTGCGGTGTATCAAAAACTTGGAATGAAGGTAACAGAGTACAATCTTCTGGAAATAGATTTTGTTTTACAACGATAATTCTGCTGTGCAGACTCAATATGTTTTAATCCTATGGAACAACGGTTAACATTCATTACCCTCGGTGTCGGCAATCTTGTAGTATCCCGGAAATTTTATCAGGATACTTTTGGCTGGGAACCCGAACCAAACAGCGGCGGAGATGTCGTTTTCTTTAAATTGAATGGCATTGTTTTATCTCTCTTTCCCCGTGAAGAATTAGCGAAGGATGCCGGGGTCTCGTCTCAAGGGAGCGGTTTTCGTTCCTTTTCCCTGGCGCACAACGTCCGCTCTGAACAAGAGGTGGACACACTGATCTCCGAATTGCGGTCGAAGGGTGTTTCTGTTATGAAAGAACCGCAAAAGGCCTTCTGGGGTGGTTATACGAGCTATATTGCCGACCCGGATGGTAATCTCTGGGAAATAGCGTACAACCCCTTGATGCCGCTGGATAAGGATGGAAGTGTTTCCTCGAAAACCGAATGAGTATCACGATCCTTCCATATTCCAAACGTCACAAGGAATCATTCCGGACTTTGAATGAAGAGTGGCTGAACAAATTTTTCGCTCTCGAACCGATAGATGTACAACTTCTCTCCGATCCGGAAAAACATATTATCGATCCGGGCGGATATATCTTTTTTGCAGAATATCATGGCGCTATTGTCGGTACAGTCGCACTGATTCCACACGGCGAAAATATTTTTGAATTAGGAAAAATGGCGGTAACAGAATCGATACAAGGACTCGGGGTGGGAAAAGAATTGTTGAAGTATAGTATTTCGTTTGCCAAAACCAGCAACGCAAAAAAGCTTATCCTCTTCTCAAATACAAAACTCCGCTCGGCAATCCATCTCTACAATAAGTACGGATTTGTCGAGATTCCTCTGGCCGAGAGCGGTTACATCCGCACGAACATTAAGATGGAACTCCAGTTGTAGCACTACAATTATTGCACACTCACCGGTTATGCTTGTGAATCGACATTGGACTGCAGGTACTGTTTCGCTGTTTCCACCGCTTCGTGTGTTCCACTCAGCGCAAGCACATCATCCTCCTGAAGATGTTCACCGGCCGTGGGAATGGTAACACCTGTTGTTCCTCTGATGATCGCAAGCACGGTTGCACCGGTTACTCCCCGTAAATTGATCTCCGCCAGAGTCTTTCCGATTGATGGATTACCTTTCTTCAGTTTCATCGCAACAAGATCGCCGAGCCCGGGTAACAATTGATGAACTTCGGACAATCTGCTGTCGTCGTCTTTTTGAGCAGCACCGCCGTAGGACTGTATATTCAGAGCTTCTGCAATTACTTCCGCACCGGCACGTACGTGTCCCTGCAGATCGGTGGCGCTCCGCCAGAAGATGATGGCGAGAATTCCAAGAGAGATGATAAGTATCGATGCAACGGGCATGCTCGGCAAAAACGGCTGCGTCACCACCAACAGCGGAAATCCCACCAACAAGACGCTCCCCAGTTGTAATGTCACTACCAGCATCCGCCGGGGTGCAGCAACAAGTTCGACGCGTCCTTCTTTTTTTGTTGGAAGTGCCATACGCGCAAAATAGATTCCGAGTTTTTTTCCCGCGCGAACAACGCCGAAACAGAATGGGAAAGCAGTCACCATTGCAACAACAATAACCGCCCACCGAAGAATGGCCGCAGAAATCTGAACATACTCACCGATTTTGGCAATCATCGTTTCTATGCCAAGCGATGTTCCGACAATAATCACCGCCAGCAATGCTGCATCAATCATCATCAAACGAAGCCACCGGCGCACGGGTCCGGTTTCTTTTCGTTTCTCCGATCGATTGCGTAATTCTTCAATCCAGCTGCCGTATAATGTCGCAAATGTCTGCAACGGCTTCGGCAATTTTCGGTCAATCCAATTTGCTGTAGGACCGGATGCTTTTGTTAACAGCGGCGTTGTCAGCGTGGTAATGGCGGAGATGGCAACGGTGATGGGGTAAAGAAATTCACCGGTCGCTTTTAATGACAATCCGAGTCCAGCAATGATAAAGGAAAATTCACCAATCTGTGCCATACTCATGCCAGCTTTAATTGATGTGCGCATTGACGTTCCCGTCAGGAATGAACCAATCGTCACTCCGAAAAATTTTACAACAATCACGACTACGGTTAACATAACGATCTCGGGAAGATACTGTGCGATCACCGAAGGGTTAATCATCATTCCCACCGAAACAAAAAAAACTGCGGCAAACATATCGCGTACCGGTTCTACAAGGTGTTCAACTTCTTTTTCTTCCCCCGACTCGGCAATCAGTGAACCGGCCAGAAATGCGCCGAGAGCAACAGAATACCCGAACTCGCGCGCAAGCAGTGATATTGCAAAACAAAATCCAATACTGACGACCAAAGTCGTTTCGTTCCGGTTCAGCAATTTAATGCTTTTCATCATCCGGCGAACAAAAAAAAGCCCGATAACAATTACGCCAATTAGAAAGAGTGAGAGTTTACCAATGGTGAACAGCAAAGGACCAGCCGAAAGCCCGCTACCGGACGCAATACCGGTAAAGAGCGCCATAAAGAGAATGCCGATGAGATCTTCCACAATCAGTACACCAACAACTATTTCACGTTGTTTTCCAATTATCTTTTGTTCGTCGAATACTTTGGCGATAATCGTTGTGCTGGACATCGAGATAATCGCGCCGAGAAATAGACTTTCCATCGTAGTCCATCCAAACAACCGGCCGATAACAAATCCGACCCACACCAGAATGCTGCACTGAATAATGCCGATAATACCGGCGGTGGAACCAATCTTCACCAGTTTTCGCAAACTAAACTCCAGGCCAAGCGAAAACATCAGCAATATGACGCCGAGTTCCGACAATGTGGCGACAATCTCGGGATCCGCTACAAGAGGAATCGGAAGATGCGGTCCAACAATCAAACCTGCCAGTACATAGCCGAGCACTACCGGCTGCCGAAGCCGCTGAAAGAGTACCGTTGTTACTGCTGCAACACAAAGAACAACGGTAATGGCGTTAAGAAATTCATGGATATCATTCATGGCGAAATACTATTCATTGATATAACTCACGTTACGCAAAACAAGAAAAACGGTCATGGTGAGCAAGGCGCAGGCTAAGATAGTTACGTCATCCTTCTGCCGAAGGCATCCCTATCGGGAGACGCATCCTTT
>Ga0172379_10004087_pt1 | contig 22091 bp, 27 predicted proteins | sample GrowelOW334metaG_FD_119756 | JGI IMG/M metagenome (GOLD analysis project Ga0172379, IMG submission 119756) | Groundwater microbial communities from an aquifer near a municipal landfill in Southern Ontario, Canada - Groundwater well OW334 metaG | ecosystem: Environmental > Aquatic > Deep... | reverse complement strand
CATCGAGATACACGGCTGGAGGGTTGTCGATAGTCGGGACGCTTTCCACTTTTACTTGAAGCTTGGAAATATCTTCCCATTCCGTGATCGGGATATCGAATTCCCCCTTCCAGCTATTTTTGCCCACTTTTCCGAGAGAGAGCCAATTCTCTCCGTCGAGAGTGTAGAGCACTTCCAAGAAACCGGAATCTGAACCATACAAACTGTCTGCGCCGAGAACCGGAGTTTCCGTTGGAGGCGGAAGCGTATCTTCTGTGGACGAAGTGGCGACGGTCGAAGTCGCCGCATCAGTAGCGGATGAATCCGAAAAGCCAAAAGTCGAAAGGAACATCTCCCCTATTTGTTCAAAAGAAGGAATCCCTGTGGATGACGGCATCGAGACGTCCGATGCGGACGATCCGCCGGCATCGGACGTCTCCGAAGTAAAGGCGGGTGTCGAAGAGTTGGCTGCCGTCATTTCACTCTCTTGGTTTCCTTCCGCGTGCGCAATGTTGAAAAGACTTTTGAAGTTAAATAAAGAAACGGGTACATCCGACGGAGGCGCCGGTGGATCGGCGGGTGCGGGGGCGGGGGCTTCAGGCTCGGGGACAGAAGGGGGTGCGGCCGTTTCTGTCGGTGACTCAGGTTCCGGAACGATAACAGGATCGACGGGCTCAGGTACTGCTCCTGTTTCCTGATCTTCCGACTCGGTCGAAGGTATGGAAAATTGCAGCAAAACAGCGGAATCGGAAGGAGCATCCAATATTTTTTGCGTGCTGGAAGCGATGTCCTCACCCTGATTTATGATAATGGGCGAAGTGGAAGCTGTTTCTGATACCGGCAGAATGTCGCCGGAGGAAGGCGAAGAACTTTCGGGATCAACGGAAAGGAGAGACTCCTGCGACCACGAAAGTTTCAAACGAAGTTTTTTTATTTGGGAATCCTCCGGTACATCTCCGACGAAGCTGCTGCAATATATTTGCGAAGACATTACGCCGGGAAGAAACGCCGAGTTGTCTTTGTTGAATTCGAGCGGGTGCGCATCGGGAGGAAGGTTCGGATTACCTTCGGCGTTTTTTGAGTTCTGCCAACCGCCTTCGCAATTGGTCGGATAGAATTTCGCATAATCGGCTCGCACAAAGAGTTTGGTAACAGATCCGAAAACTAAAATGACCAACACAAACGTGGAAAGACTGAGGAGATATTTTCGATGCGCGTGTTTTTGATCAAACCAATATTCTTTCGCCCAAGAAACTTTTGCAAGTACGGCTTTCTTGCCATACGCGACCATAAACATTTTACCATCGCGAGAAACTTCACTCCCGACAATCGGAACTTTCCATGAAATTATGCGATCATCCTCCTTTCGAAAAGAAAACGAACGCAAAAACTTTTTTACTTTCCCGTAACGAATAAAACCAACTCGAAGCACGGTGAAAAAATATTTTTTCACCGCAAAAAATACACGGGTCCCCCTACCCATCTCGAGATTGGAAATAATTTTTTTGAAAAGTTTTTTCACACTTAGATTTTCCACGTCATTTTCCCAACTTTTTCAGAAACGGAAGTGATGAAGTGATAGCACCATTATACCCCATCCGGAACACCGAATAAAACAAAAATATGTGGATAAATATAGGAAAAACTGACGTTTTATACCATCAAATTTTCGGTTGTACAGTACCAAAAAAAACGAATAGTTCCGTTGTTTGACTCCGACATTTTTTATAAGAAGAAAAAGTACAAATTATAGTAAATCCAAAGTTTTTTATTATAAAAAAATCATCTATCATGGTAAATAGACGATTTTATAAAAAATAAACAGGAAATAAACAGGATTGTCAAAACCCAAGCCCAACTCCGGTGTTACCTTCGGTTATTGATGAATATGTGCTCAAAAAACTCGGAATTGCCACCACAAGACCGACCAAAGGAAGCACCAAGAAAATGATGGTGATCATCATCGTCCAAAAAATATATTTTCTTGTCTTTTCGACGGAAACATAAATAAGTTCGATTTTTGTTTCATTCTCTTTCAGCTTCTCAAGTATTTCATTTTCCATAAATTTATTATATTATACCATCTTTAATTAACACCTTCATTTTATAATCCCCCGTCATTCTGAGCCTGCGAAGAATCTCGTTATTAATTTTACCAACAACGGGATTCTTCGCAGGATCAGAATGACAGTAACGGAAGCGGTTAATTAAAGACGGTATTATTCATTACTCTTTATTTTTTCCAAAAACTTTCCGAGTTTTTCGAGGGCGATCTTTCTCATTCCCGAATCGTGCCATTCTTTTCCATCCATCTCTCCGCGGGTCTTCTCGTGTCCGTCGGGAATGAAAATTCTGTCCCAACCAAAGCCTCCGGTTCCGCGCGGAGTCTTCGCTATCGTACCATGAACTTTTCCGGAAAACACATGGACATTTTCACCGTCGCAGTACGCGAATTCCACTTCCGTGGTCGCACCTCGGTCTTCATAACCGTCGAGAAGCCTGCACATTCCTTCGTTCCCAAGCGTCTTGTCAAACCACTTGATGAGAGGCCCGGGAAGACCGGATAACGCGTCAAAAACGACCGATACATCCTCTATCAAAACCGGCTGACCAACTTCGGCATATGCCCTATATGCTTTATCTTTAACGACTTCCCGAAGCGACAGCGACTGAATTTCCGGCAGGTCAATTTTTCTCTGTGTGACCGGAATATGAAAATAATCCGCCAGGTATTTCGCCTTTCCGGCATTTCCGGTGACAAATATGAATCCGATATGGTTATACATAATATTAATATAAATAATAGAAAAATAGTAAAATAAGAAAATAGGAAAATTGACGACGACGGAATTTTTCTATTTTCTTATTTTTCTATTTTCATATTTCTTTTAACTCCCTTAAAGAATAGCACAGAATTAGCGAGCGGCAAAAAGTCCGTCGCAAAATTGTAAAAGGCTGCCGCTGCCAGTCCGGCGATACCGGTAAAAACAAGAATAAACCCGATTGCATTACTGAGAAGCCAAATTACGATATCCGTATTCACCACCCTTCTCGTCCGACGACCCAAGTCTATCATATCAGGAAGCCTTGAGATATTGTCATTCAGAATAACTATGTCCGCCGACTCGACAGCTACGGCGGTTCCTCCGCCCCCCATGGCGACTCCCACATCAGCGCGCGTAAGCGCAGGAGCGTCATTTATACCATCGCCAACCATACAGACCGGACCCTCAGGCAGAAGTTTTTCCACTTCGCGAAGCTTATCTTCCGGTTTGAGCGATGCTCGATATTCGCTTATCCCAAGAGCGAAGGCTGTTTCTCTTGCCACCGCTTCATTATCTCCCGTGAGCATGATCGTGCGAATTCCAAACGCGCGCAGCCTTTCCATCGCCTCTTTCGCTTCTTTTCTGATAGCGTCAGCAACAGAAATGACACCCAGAACTTTTCTGTTTGCAATAACAAAAAACGCGGTTTCGCCTCTTTCCCCGGCGGAATCAAATGCATTTCTCGCGCGGTCTGAAAGGACGACATCATGATCAAAGACCATCGACATATTACCGACCAGAATGTCTTCGCCGGCGCTTCGAACGCGTACACCTTTACCTTCCACCAGCTTGTAATCATCAGGATCGGGAATATCTCCGAAATTCTTGACAGACTCGCGGTACACCGCTTTACCGATCGGATGATCAGAAAATTTTTCCGCGACCCCGACGGCTCTCCAGAATGTTTTCTCGGAAACGTTCGGTTCAAAAACAGCTAATTTAACGGCGACAGAACCGTAAGTAAGCGTTCCCGTTTTGTCAAAAATGACAATCTTCACGCGAGAGATAGCATCGAGCCATTCTCCTCCTTTGATAATAACACCCTGTTTCGCCGCATGTCCGAGAGCCGCCGCGACCGCCATGGGAATCGCCACCGCCATATCATCGGCACAGGCAACCAAAAACAACGCTCCCGCCATGACAAGATTGTGCGTAATGAAATAGGTCGCGACACCGAGCACGATGACGATAGGTAAAAATATTCCGGCGAATCGATCAGCTAAGCGTTCGCTGTGCGATTTATTCTTCTCCGCCTCCTTGACCAGCCGTATCATCCGCTCGAGCGTCGAATCCCCTCCCACACGCATCGCCTTAATTTTCAAGAATCCGACTTCGTTCACTGTCCCCGAAAGAACTTCGTCTCCGATAACTTTTTCCACAAGACGAGATTCCCCGGTCACCGAGGCTTCATTCACTTCGGCTTTTCCTTGAGTGACAACGCCGTCAACCGGAATAGCTGAACCGTTTTTTACGATAAGAATATCGCCGGACAATACCTTTGCCGCATCAATTTCCTCGAGTTCTCCAGAGCGTAGTTCACGAAGTGCCAATCTCGGCTTTAGAGCCAACAGCTCTTTGATGGCGTTTCCCGCACGAGACTCAGTCTTCCATTCAAGCAGATCGGCAAATGCGAGCATGAGCACAATAAACGCGGCGGAAGTCACTTCTCCGTACGTAAAAGCGATCACAACGGCAAAAATATTGAACGTATCAATGCCGATCTTCCGCTCGAACACCGACTGAACCGCCCCGACCGCCGTTTCGATCGAACCGAGTAGCGCGATAATGAGAAGAATATTCAACTCATCGCGACCCGACAAGAAATAATAGTGAGCCAGAGCCAAAAGAAGCCCACCGATCAAGATATATTGTCGATACGGCGGTTTTGAATATTTTTTAAAAAATGCGGACATCATTAATTATGCGGTTTTCGATGAATGATAATACCGAGATCGTTTTCAAGAGCGTCCAGAACCTTATTTCCGCCGTCACTGAAAGACCAGGCGAAATACATCGCATCTTTCTCACACGGAATTTCGCGCACCGCTTCTTCAAACATTTTCTCGGTCAATTTCCTCCCGCGATACGCGCGCAGAGTAAAAGCCAGATGAAAATAGAGCGCTTCGTATCTTTCCTTCGGTTCTGAGCGTTCAAGCAACTCACGTTCGGTAATATCGCCGGCAATAAATTTTTTCGCAAGCTCTTTTGTCGTCGGGATAGTGAGAGCGACACTGACAATATCATCTCCGTCCATAAAACACTTTACCGCGGAAGGATGCAGTTTTTCGATTCTGCGGAAACCCTCCAAAGTGGCGGGAATCTGTGTCGTGTCAACTTCCGTATGGAAAAACTTTTCCACTTCCATCATCATTTTTTCAATTTGTCTTTCTTTCATATCGTTAGAGAAAAATAGAGAAAAATGCGTTAATAAAGAAAAGAACTATCCCGAGAATAAACGCGGTGAAAAAGCCCGCGACCGCAAATCCCGGGACAATATACGCCGCCAATAAAATAATTCCCGTATTTATAACGAGACCGAACAGTCCAAGTGTCAGCACCGTGACGGGAAGAGTGAGGAACAGCAGTATCGGCTTGAGAAAAGTGTTCAAAATTCCCAACACGACCGCCACCACGAGCGCAGCAAACCACCCCGTTATGGTAACCCCCGAAACGAGATACGCCGCGATCATTATAGCAAGCGTGTGCAAAAACAAATGAAGTACCGTTTTCATATCATACAGTATACCATATATCTTTAAAAAAACGGAGGTGAAAATCCGATTTTTGGGAGTGTACTTTTGACAATAAGAGCGAAAAGAGATATAATGTACCCATGAATAAAAAAACCTCAGCGCCTGCATCTCCCAAACATTTGCGATTTGCGGTACTGGCGACAGACATCGCCATATGTACCGTCCGCAACAAAGAGCTTTTAGTACGGGTCATACAGGTCAACCGTCCGCCGTATTTCAAGAATATAAAAGGGTTGCCCGGCGGATTGATCGATCCAAAAGAAACCGCTGAAGAAGCGGTCAAAAGACATGCGAAAGATAAAGCAAAAATTGATCCGGAGAAAATCTACTTCGAGCAATTATATACATTTAGCAAGCTCGACCGTGATCCGCGCGGACGCGTTGTTGCGGTCGCATATATCGGACTCGTACCGTGGGAAAAATTATCCGCGTCCGAACAGTCCGACGCAGAGGACATAAAATGGATGCCGGTGAAAGACATACCGAAGCTCGCATACGATCACAACGAAATTTTAGATATCGCAATTAAACGACTCCGCTCAAGGATCACCTACACGACGATCGCGGCAAAAATCCTTCCGGACGAATTTACTTTAACCGAAATGGAAGAAGCCTACGAAAGTGTTTTGCTTTCCGATCTTGATAAGCGAAACTTCCGCAAGAAAATTTTAAAACTTAAGATCGTCACCGCGCTCAAAAGAAAAAAGGAAGGCGGAGCGCACCGTCCGGCGGAGCTCTACCGCTTTGCCTCTGATAAGATTATGGAGATAGAGGTAATTTAATTATTTATTTGCTGAATTGTTACCATGAATTTTAGCATGTTTCATAACAATTTAGCCATTTAACATTTATCAAATTTTTTTCCACCCAAAAAATCCCCTTTATATGAGGGGTATTTTTAATACCCATGCCGGGTCATTCAAAAAAGCTTGACTTTTTATTTGTTATTGTATAAGATACACTAAGATAAGAACAAAAGAGAAGGTCGAATATTTTTTTAGTTTAAGTTATTGGGAGGGGTTATAAATGAATAAAGTATTCAGTTCGGTTTCAGCTTTTTGTAAGATTTGTTTTTTTTGATTGAGTTAATCTTGAAACGTAGTGAGCTACGATGAAAGATTTACGATTGAAAAAAATAAAAGATTGGAAAAAGATGGAAGCGAAATGGATATTTTATTCATTTATAAACCCTCATATGACACTTTCTAATCACGCTCAAAGTTATTTGAAAAATAGGAGAATATCCATGAAAACCGTGAACAAAAGAACCGTCGGCGTTGTTGTCGGCAGGTTTCATGTCGAAGAGCTCCATCTGGGACACAAACATCTTATATCATATGTCGCAGAAAGGAACAGGCATCTCGTTATCGTTATCGGCACAACCTGTTCATTTCCGAACAATCGCAATCCATTGACGTTCGACACAAGACGCGATATGGTACAAAAAGAATTTCCCGACGCGGTAGTTATTCCGCTTCCTGATCACAAGAGCGATGCCGTATGGAATTTGTCCCTCGACACAATCATTGAAGAAATGTTTCCCGGAGCCACCATCACTTTGTATGGCTCGCGCGATTCTTTTCTTACCACATACAACGGACGACACAAAACGGAAGAGATACAACAAGTTTCTTCCATAAGCGGCACTCTGCATAGAGAAAGAGCTCGCGATATTCCACTTGCATCAAAAGCGTTTCGACGCGGGATCATCCATGCAATCACCGGGCGACCCCCTGTTCCCTACCCTACCGTTGATGTCGCCGTCATACGACCCGGCACACGCGAAGTATTGCTTGCCGGTAAAGACATGGACGGAGGCAAACTTCGCTTCATCGGCGGTTTCTTTGATCCTGCCCTCGATAAAAGTTTCGAAGCGGCGGCGCGAAGGGAAACCTTTGAAGAAACTGGTGGATTGGAAGTTGATGAATATCGACACCTCGGTTCCGCAGTCATTGACGACTGGCGATATCGCGGTACGAACGATTCTATCATCACGACATTCTTTGCTGCGAAATATATTTTCGGGGCACCGATTGCGAACGATGACATCGATCGACTCATTTGGGTCCCGTACGAAAAAATTATGAAAAATCTCGTCAACGAACACAAAGCGCTCGGCGAAATGCTTATGAAAACTTTACAGTAAATTTCATTTATTCCTGGAGAACTACCATGAAAACGAACGAAAAAAGCTTTATCCGCAAAACAGACAGCTACAAGATAGGACACTGGAAACAATATCCACCCGGCACGTCAAATATATTTTCATTTTTCGAAAGTCGCGGCGGAATGTTCCCCGAAACAACATTCTTCGGATTGCAATATATTCTTAAACGGCATTTCGAAGGCGTCGTGGTGACGATGAAAGATATTCGTGAAGCGAAAAAATACTTCAAGCTTCATTTCGGCAACACTAATCTTTTTAATGAAGCCGGCTGGAAACGAATTGTTGAAGTGCACGGGGGACGTCTACCACTCATTATAAAAGCAGTGAAGGAAGGAACAACGGTCCCTACCAAGAACGTACTGATCACTGTTGAAAGCACCGACCCTGAGATGCGTTGGCTCACAAATTATGCCGAGACAATACTCTCACAAGTCTGGTATCCGATGACCGTAGCGACGCAAAGTCGCGCGATGAGGATACTTATCGAAAAGTATCTCGAAGAAACCGGCGACCCGACACTATATCCGTTCAAAATGCATGACTTCGGTTATAGAGGTTCGACCTCCGACGAATCAGCAGGCATCGGCGGCGCAGCACACCTCGTGAGTTTCAAAGGAACCGATAATCTTTCTGCGGTGGATTTGATTATTGATTACTATCATGAGCAAATGGCAGGCTTTTCAATTCCGGCTTCCGAACACTCTACGATGACCTCATGGGGTCGTGATCACGAAGTGGACGCCTACCGCAACATGCTTACTGAATTTCCCGTCGGACTTATCTCTGTTGTTTCCGACAGCTATGACATATTCAATGCATGCAAAAATATTTGGGGCAAAGCACTGAAAGAAGAAATACTCGGACGCGACGGGATACTGGTTGTCAGACCCGATAGCGGCGACCCGGTGAAAGTAGTTTTGAAAGTACTGAAGATCCTCGGCAAAGCGTTCGGCACTACGAAAAATGCAAAAGGATATACGATGCTTCATCCAAAAATTCGTGTCATCCAAGGTGACGGCATTGATTATGACATGCTCGAAAAAATACTGAAGGCCATGAAAAAATCCGGCTGGTCTGTCGACAACATAGTGTTCGGCTCCGGCGGCGGGTTATTGCAAAAAGTGAACCGCGACACGCAAAAATGCGCGTTCAAATGTTCAGCTGCACTGATAAACGGCATTTGGGTCGATGTTAAAAAAGACCCGATTACCGACCACGGCAAAGAGTCAAAAGCCGGTCGTCTGGTTCTTGTAAAAATCGCCAATGAAAACGGTTCCGAAGAATACAAAACGATGCGCGAAGAAGACGCCGAAACACTGGGTCTTCCGAACGAACTCGTTTCGGTCTTTGAAAATGGATATCTCTTTTTAGATCAAACTTTCGCGGAAATTCGCGAAAGAGCATCGCGGTAAAACCGCAAGGAGTAAGAAGTAAACTTGCAAGGGTATCGTGAATACATTTCACGATACCCTTTTTTATAAAAATTTATCAAATACCATGCAAACAATATTTCATTTCTTCAGTATCAACACAATTTTTTTCACCCTGCTCGGATACCAAATGAGCTATCTTGAGTTTTTCGGCACGATCCTCAACCTCTGGTCGGTTTAGCTTGTGGCGAAAAATAAAATTTGGAGCTGGCCCATCGGAAATCTCGGCGTTATTTTATTCGGCATTCTGTTTTTCCAAATACAGCTCTACTCGGATTTTATCGAGCAAATATACTTTTTCATCACCGGTTTTTACGGCTGGTGGGTGTGGTTAAATATAAAAGACAAAGCGAAAAATGACCCAAAGGACGACCTTGCGATTACCTATGACACAAACATCAACCGTTACCGGTATCTTGTAGCTATCGCGACAGGAACGATTGTTATGGGCTATGTGATGAGCCGCATCAATGTATGGATACCGAGCATTTTTTCCACCCCGGCGTCATTTCCGTATATGGATGCCTTCACGACGGTAATGAGTTTCGCCGCGACCATTCTTATGGCGTACAAAAAGGTCGAGAGTTGGTACCTTTGGATACTGGTCGACATTATCGGCATTTGGCTCTATGTCTCGAAAGGCGTTGTGTTCATTTCCATTCTCTACGTTTGCTTCCTCGTTCTTGCGACTAAAGGTTTGTTCAATTGGAGAAAATTATCCGTAACTTCTCAAGCAATATGAAAACAGGCATCATAATAGGTAAGTTCTATCCTCCGCACAAGGGTCATGGATATCTTATCGAAGAAGCAAAAAAGAATGTCGACGAACTGACGGTCATTGTGTGCCATCTCGACGGTCAAAAAATTCACGGCGAATTACGGGCAAAGTGGCTTCGAACAATTTACCCCGATATACGCGTAATTGTTGTCGACGACATAGGGAAAGACGATGACTCGAAAGCATGGGCAGACTACACGAAAAAGTTTCTCGGCTATGTACCTGACGCGGTCTTTACATCGGAAGATTACGGCGATGTATTTGCAAAGTTTCTCGGCTGCAGACACATCTTGGTCGACAAGGAAAGAAAATTCGTACCAATATCGGCAACGAAGATAAGAAATGAACCGCTTCTGAATCTTGATTTTCTCGAACCGTGCGTCCGTGCGCATTTTATTAAACGAATTTGTCTTATAGGTGCGGAATCAACCGGAAAAACAACACTTGCAAAAGATCTCGCTCGACACTACAATACGGTCTGGGTTCCGGAATTTGGAAGAATGTACTCGGAAGCAAAACAATCAGGAACACAATTCCCTTCTTGGAAAAGCGATGAATTTACGATCATTGCGAAGGAACAAAACAGGATTGAAGATCACTTTGCCGGACTGGCGAATAAAATTTTATTTTGCGATACGGACTCATTCGCGACGGCAATTTGGCACGAGCGATATTTGGGCTATGCTTCGCCTGAAGTAAAAAAAAGAATATGAGGGGAAAAAATATGACCTGTACTTACTTACCGGTGATGAAATTCCTTTCGTACAGGACGGAACGAGAGACGGCGAAAAAATACGGCATACAATGCATGAAAGGTTCATAGAAGAACTGCAAAATAACCAAAAGCCTTTCGTCTTACTCGAAGGAGACCGGGAAACACGACTGCGTAATGCATTAAAAGAATGTGATGTACTTTTACGAGAACAAGGTACTATCTAAACAACAACGGAACAGAGGAGAATATATCATGAAAATAGTTCAGCACGGATATGTGAGTACCTGGGAATCGCGAACACTTGTATGTCCTTCCTGCGGTTGCCATCTTATTCTTCAAAATGAAGACAAAAAAGATCTGCGACTCGTCAAAGATCTCAGTAATAAAAAGTATTATTTTGTTGTTCGCTGCCCGGAATGCCTCAAAGATTTCAGAGAAGGCACTATAGAGAAAATTAAAATATAGTTTCCAAGCCCGCCACATCGTGGGCTTTTTTATACTTTTTTTGACAATATAATTTAAATATGATTAAATACGAATTAGAGCGAAACGCCTTCACACGAAAGGATAATTGGATCATTTTTAACATTACAACCGGAGAAAAAAATGTTGCATGTTTTTCTAGTACTGATAGGGATTTGTCTGGGCTTTTATTTCAAAACCGAAGCCAAGATATTGTATTTGCGGATAAAGTGCCGGATCATGGCACCGAAAAAAGTTCGTGATCCGCGAAGAGGGTATGAAGGAAGATACCTCTTATCAAAAAACGGCAAAAAAATTGCCTGTTATCATTGGCGTAACGGCAAGCCAACAGGTCAAGTAACCTACCGGGGATGATTGTGTTTCAAACAGCGAGTCTGTCTTCTTTACGGGAGGCAGACTTTTTTCTTTGCGAACGGATCATGAAAAACGTCCCGACCCACGAACCGAGCGCGAGAGGAATGACGTACAAGAAGTTGTTGACGTAATTTAAGACGCCAAATGCGAGAACAAGATGGATGACAGCTCCTGAAGTGGCGGAATGGTATTCGTTCAATTCCACGACCTTAATCGTGTAATACGCATACAACCCGTCGACAAAAATATAGGCAAAAAATATGACCGCCGCAAGCGGTATATTTACGGCATTCCATTCGAAGAGAATTTTTTCAAGCATACAGCAAGCCGACGAAACGATCAGACAATGCGTTCCAAAATTTTAACTTTTTCTTCAAGAAGCTGCTCCGCCTTTTTTCGTTCGGTAATATCTGTGGAAACTCCCCGATATCCTTTAAACGTTCCTTCATCGGTAACGATCGGCACGGCGTTCATGTGCAGATAAATATCTTTTCCGTCTTTCATTCTATACCAATTTTCCTGGTTTCGAATGATCGATTTTTTGTCGACTATTCCTTTAAAGGACCGAGAAAATGACTCTGCATCTGACAAAAGCATGAAATCAAAAATTGTTTTTCCGACGACCTCCTCCGGAAGATACCCAAGCAGCGCCGTCGATTTTTCGGAGCAATACGTGTATTTCCCGGTCTCATCGACTTCCCATATCCAATCGACAACACTCGTCGCGATATCTCGGAAACGTTTTTCACTTTCACGAAGTGCGGCTTCCGACACGACGGAGGCCTTTGTGATTTTTGTTGAAAGAAAAATACTAAGCAAGAACATAAACACAAGAGAAAAAGCAAAAGAAACGGCAGCTTTTTTCACAAATGCATATTCAAGAGCCATAACATCTTTTACATCCATATCAACGGCAAAAATACCTTCGAGTTTTCCGTCACTCGTATACATCGGCGCGTATGCAGAAAGCCACGTACCGTACTCATCGGTATAAAAGCCGTCTTCGATCTTTGGACGCTTCATTGCATCAAAGTCTCGTACAAGAACCGGTCCGGGGTCATCATAAACGGCTCCGAGCGGCGCGTACACAGAAGAACTCGGTCCTTCGGCTCCCGCAACAAAAATTATTTTTCCATCTTCGCGGCGGCTCATTGTATATATATCGCGAGTATTGGGCGATGCGCTTTGAATTTTTCGCAATGTTTTTTGAAGGGAAAGAAATTTATCGGAAGTTTCAACTCCCTCAATGCGGATATCGCGATGTAAATTTGCATCAACCTGCAAAACCCCCAAACTGGTAACATTAAGAATTCTTTCCCGAATATCATTTCGCAGACTTTCACGGAACTGAAAAAACATAACGACAGACATTATAGCGACAGATACGGAGCTAAGAAGGAAAAATCCCAACATCACGCGGGATAAAAGTTTCGAGTCTATTTTGCTCATGAATATAGTATAAAAAATATACGGAAAGGATACAAGGTATTATTCGATTCTCTTACGTGACCCCGAACCGGCAACATCAAGGCGATCTTCAATGACGTCAAATTTACAGCCTCTCCAAGACCCCGGCAATGTGATTGCACGCGTAATGATCATATTTAGTACAGATCTCCAAAGCTGTTTTGTAGAGCGACTTTTTTATTTCATCAGGCGTTCGGTCAATCAATCTTTCAAACTGTTGAATACTTTTTTCTTTAGAAATTCCGTAAGCAAAAAAATTGTGTAATTCTTCGATACGAAGACCTTTCGGGAAAGTCGCCAACTTCTCGATGAGATAACAATCTTCTTGTTTAAAATTCCGCATTTCTATAAAGTCCTTCACCTCATCATCTTCAAGAACAGAAGGTTTCTTTACAGCTTCTAAATTATTTTCCATATAAATACTATACTCTATTGTTTATAAAAACTATTCTCCGGCGAAATTATTTGTATGAGAGCGTTGCGCAAAGATTCCTCGAGGCTTACTTCGCGGAGCAACATTCCGCCCGAATAACTTCCCCATGTGTCTTTTCCTGAAATATCATGCTCGTCTTCCAAGACCGTCATGACATCGCAATGTTCCATTTTGAGATCATTCATTTTTTGCAAAACATAATCCGGAACTTTCAACCCGCTCGAATAGCCGAAGAATTCGCGGTTATCACTCGTAATGACCGCAGTCCACGCTTCTTCATATATGTGACCATACCTTTCAACAAGCCCGCTCTCCAACCCGATGTAGTATGAACCGCCGCTCACGTGAGCTTTTGCATCAAGCGCCCGGTTCCGTGCGCCGTCAAAGGTCTGTTTATCATACGGAGTGTTCGGAACACCGGAAACTGAACCATATCCTATTATCTCGATATCTTTTTCAGTACAAAAAAGTTCCCGGATAATCTTTCCGGAAACATCGATCTTCCTTGAACTCGCAGAACCAATGATGAATTTCATGTCTCTAGTATAGCAAAAAAAGAAATTATATAAAGTTTTTATTATTTACCGTGTTTATTTTTATATTCCTCCAATTTTTTGCTGTCTATTTTTGTCCTCTCCCAATCCGTGGGAATAATGCTTCTCACCTTTATATTTTCAAAATCTATATCAAATACCATATCTTTCAATTTCCACCCTCGAGATATTCCCGCATCCTCGAATTGTTTTTGCATTTCCGACATCAAGTGTTCAGCTTGCCCTTTTAAATTTTCAATATCCGCTTCGGACAATCCTTTTTCTTTAAATATATTTTTTTCATACCACCCGAGACCTTTAACTCTTTCAGTAAAGGAAAGGAATGTTCCTTCTTGTTCTGACTCAGCAACAAGTTTCGCCGACGGCAATCCTGCGGAGGCAAGTTCTTTTATTACCTTGCTTTCATACGAGGGATCGCCGGAATCTCGTACCGAACCTTTGTTCGGATTTACCCTCTTTCCGATTACTGTTAATTCATTTCCCTCCGAATCTCTCCACACAGGAAGTTCTTTTACCGCCGTCGGATCTTCCTCAATTTTCCCCGCGCCGTCTCGTTTAATTTCTCCGGGTTTAATGTTTTTGCCTTTGGTTTCAAAATATCCGTTCGGGTCTTGCCTGAAATCTTCCGGTACAAATGTTTCATAATCGGGTTCGATTCGAATTACCGCTTTCGAAAGTTCGTTTGCGTTTTCAAAAATAGGTTTTTCCATGGCCATAATTATTTATGAATGTATTCGTACGACAATCGATTATATTCGTCTGTCGGGTATTCGCAAATTCCCTCCTCGTGCCACAGTACGAATTTTTCTATTCCGACATCAAGCGCCAAGCGGCTGCATACCGTGCAAAACGGTTTGCCGGATTTTATAATTTCGCCCTTCTCATCAACTCTGGTGAAATAGAGTTTTGAGCCTTTCAGTTTTGCCGGTTCTCGCTCGAACGCATTCAATATTGCCCGCCACTCGGCGTGCATACAGCAGGTTTTGTCATATTTCGGTTTTCCGGGACCAAATTCTTTATCGCACATCCGATTTACTTCGCTGTCGAGCGGCGGCGCGTTGTACCCTTTTCCGATGACTTCCCCATTCTTCACGATCACCGTCCCGCATTTCGCTTTCAAACACAGAGCTTTTTTGGCCGCATTCCCCGCTTTTTTCATCCACAAAATGGCCTCTTGTTCTTTTTTCCGTTTAAGATATTCCATCTTTATTTTTTTCCCGGAGTTTTTGTTCAAGCACGGCAATCTCTCCTTTTATATACATGTCGGGGTTTTTGGACGTTTCCCTTAAGTACGCCAAACGATATTCGTCCGGATTAACTAAAGTTTTTTCAGTGAATTCCGCCGCAAGTTTATCAAATTCTTCCCGAGTAATTTGCGGATCCGATATCTCTTTAATATACGAGCACACATCAACTCTGATCTTCGGATCAACCAAAAATTGCACAAGAGATTCCTCTTGCATTTTTATCCATTGTTCGTTTATTTTCTTATCTTCCTCTGTTTCTGAAAAAAAGTCGTGGCGTATTTCTTCGTGCATAATGTATAGGATAAATAATAATTTGTTTTAAATTTTATAGTTCATCGTCGTTCCTATGTTTAAAAAACCAAAACCTTATTAGACTCCATGACAATGTTTATATTTCTTCCCACTGCCGCAATAACAGGGATCATTTCTTCCGATCTTTTTTCCCTCGTTCTTCAGGGCGTTCGATACTGCTCCCGTACCTTCCGTTGTTCCGCTCTCAATGACCGCACGTTCCATCGCACGTTTGGCTTCTTCCATTCTTCTTTCTTCCGCGGCGAGAACGTCAGTGCTGATGTTTTTTACGAATTCGACAATATTATTCTTCCATTCGTCTTCCATCTCCCGAAACAGGCGGAGTCCTTCTTTTTTATATTCCACGAGCGGATCTCGCTGACCATACGCGCGGAGCCTCACGGAATTCCTGAGATAATCCATCATTTCGAGGTGATCCATCCAGAGCATGTCTGTCGATTGCAGAGCGATACGACGAAGCGCTTCGAGAAAAATTTCTTCACCGAGCGCAGCTTTCTTTCCTTCGATAATTTCGTGCGCTTCTTCAGAAAGGTTAGCGAGCTCTTCAGCGAGCGATAAAATGTATTCTTTGTCCGCAAGCAGCATTTTTCTGCGTCGCTCATAAACAATCTTTCTTTGATGGCTCATGACATCGTCGTATTCGAGAACATTTTTTCGCGAATCAAAATGGAACCCTTCAATCTTTTCCTGTGCCGTTTCGAGAGATTTCGAGATAATCGGATTTTGGATCGCCTCATCTTCGGGAATGCCGAATCGTCCCATTAATTTTTTGATAGTGTCGGAGGCAAACACGCGCATGAGCGAATCTTCGAGCGAAACATAAAATTGCGTTTCCCCCGGATCGCCCTGACGTCCGGAACGTCCGCGAAGCTGATTATCAATACGGCGCGCTTCATGTCGTTCGGTACCGATAACAAACAGTCCGCCGAGCCGTTTCACTTCTTCGTATTCATCTTTTGTGTGAGGATTTCCTCCAAGTTTGATGTCAACGCCGCGTCCCGCCATGTTGGTAGCAATAACAACCCCGCTCTTTCGTCCGGCTTGTGCGATAACTTCTCCTTCCTGTTCGTGCCGTTTGGCGTTCAAGACATCATGAGGAATTCCCTCCTTTTCAAGAAAGATGGAAAGCAACTCGTTTTTTTCGATGGACGCGGTACCGATGAGCACCGGTTGTCCGGCATCGTGCAGTTCGCGAACCTTTCTTGCAATAGCGGTGAATTTTCCTGTCTCAGTCTGAAAAATAAGGTCGTTTCGGTCGATACGAGCAATCGCACGATTTGTCGGCGTAGTGATAACCTCCAAACCGTACACTTTATAGAATTCCTCCGACGAGGTCATTGCCGTACCCGTCATGCCGGAAAGTTTTTTATACAAGCGGAAATAATTCTGGTACGTAATAGAAGCGACTGTTCGGGATTCTTTTTGGATTTTTGCGCCCTCTTTCGCTTCGATAGCCTGATGTAAACCTTCCGACCAACGTCGCCCCGGCTGAACACGCCCGGTAAATTCATCAACGATCATTACTTCATTATCTTTCACGACATATTCTTTGTCTTTCTTAAAGAGAGCTTTTGCTCGAACGGCCGTCTCAAGGTGATGAACGTATTTGATCCCCTTCTCCGTGTAAATATTTTCGACGCCGAGCGCTTTTTCGGCTTTTGTAATTCCGGCATCGGTCAGAGAAACGGCTTTCAGTTTTTCATCAACTTCGTAATCCTCTCCTTCACTCAATTTGTTCGCAATGTTCGCAAACGTGACATACAGATCCTCCGATTCATTTGTCGTTGAAGAAATAATGAGCGGCGTACGAGCTTCGTCAATTAAAATAGAGTCGATCTCATCCACGAGTGCGTAATGATAACCGCGCTGAACCAACCCGGCAGGATTGTAGGCAATGTTGTCGCGAAGATAATCAAAACCGAATTCGCTGTTGGTTCCATACGTTATGTCCGCGAGATACGCTTCTTGTCTTGTACAGGGACGGAGAAAATCATAGATTACTTTGAACGAACCGATTTCATCTCGCTTATCGTCCGCCTCCACATGCTTTGAATCGTAAAGATACGAAGTGTCATGATTGATGACTGCGGTGGTAATTCCAAGATAATCGAATATCTGCCCCATCCACACAGCATCGCGGCGCGCAAGGTAATCATTCACAGTAACAACATGAACACCTTTTCCCGACAAAGCATTAAGATAAGACGGAAGCGTTGCCACAAGGGTCTTTCCTTCTCCTGTTCTCATTTCGGCGATCTTTCCCTGGTGAAGAATAATACCCCCGATGAGCTGAACGTCATAGTGCCTTTCGCCCAAAGTACGTTTTGCCGCCTCACGAACCAGAGCAAACGCCTCCGGCAAGATGTCGTCTTCCGTTTCTCCTTTATCTAATCTGGCACGCAAAACAGCGGTTCTTTCAGGAAAGGCGTTTGCGGGAAGTGCTTTTATTTCCTCTTCCAAAGAGTTGATAATCTCGACTATGGGTTCTATGCTTTTCAGCGCTCGGACATTTTCATCTCCGAATATTTTCTTTAAAAATTCCATATATTTGTATGTTTACAATAAAGCCATACTAGCATAAAAATCGAGTGAAATATAGAGCCCCGGCTCTTATACGAAACAACGAATTAAATACGAATTGATACGAATAACATACGAATTAACGACCGGTCGCAACCGTCATCATTCGTATCAATTCGTAACCCATTCGTTACTTCGTATAAAGCACTAAACAAAACCCCCCTTTCGGGGAGTTTTGTTTAGTGCTAAGAAGTTGAAGACTATTTTTTCTTCTTTGCAACTTTCTTTACGGCTTTCTTCGGAGCTGCTTTCTTGACAGCTTTCTTTGCTTTTTTGACTACCATTGTATTGAAATATTTTTTCCCCGCCTTGTCGAAAAATTTGGAGTTAAAATATTTAAGTTATTTTTTTCTTAATAAAAACATCGACCTTTGTTTTCAAAAAACTTTTCGAAAACTTCGTTCATCTGTTTATATTATCGTACAGAAAAAATTTTTATACAAGAAAAATTTTTTTAAATGTGTGGATAACTTATTAAAAATATTTTTAAAAAAAATTCGAAATCCGAAACAATATCTAAATTCGAATTATAAAAATCCAAAACACGAACGTTCATGTTTTGGATTTTATTTTTTGAACCTTTGAATTTGTTTCGTCCGTCAGTCGGCGGATCGATATTCGTATTTCGAATTTAGAGTATCTGCACTTCCATCTCCAAAACTATTCCTGTTTTCTTTTGTACTTTTTCTTTCACCTCCTCCGCAAATTCGAGAATCTCCTTTGTCGTGGCATTTCCGTAATTTACCAAACAGAGCGCCTGTTTTTCCCAAGTTCCAACATTTCCTTTTTTATAGCCTTTTATTCCGCATATCCTATCAAGCAGATACCCCGCAGGAAGTTTGGTTTTTCCTTCGGCTGAGAAATAAAGCGGGAGTCCGGGATATTCTTTTTTCAATTCTTCCGCTTTTCGTTTCGACACGATCGGATTTTTAAAAAACGATCCGGCCGTTCCGACGATCGCGATGTCGGGAAGTTTATTTTTTCGTATCTCTATGATGGCATCGCGAAGGTTTTTTGATGTCGGTGAAATTATTTTTTTCTTTTCAAAATATTCTTGCACATCTTTGTAATCTGTTTTTAACATTCCGTTTTTTTTCAGATCAAAAATAACTTTTGTGATAATATATTTATTTCCGTCTTTCGTTTTAAAAAAACTTTCGCGATAACCAAACGCACATTCTTCGTTTGAAAATTTTTTTATTTTCATCGTTTCCGTGTTCAGCGCTTCGACTGAAGAAATTATATCTTTCGCTTCCACTCCGTATGCGCCGATATTGCCGAAAGCAGCAGCTCCAACCGTTCCGGGAATATACGAAAGGTTTTCAAGTCCCGTAAATTTTCTGCGTACCATTTTTCCGACAAGAGTATCCCAATCTTCTCCCGCTCCAACCGTTACTCTCACTGCATTTTTTGATTTTTCATCGATCAGAATTCCTTTTATTTCCATCCTAATTATCAAACCGAAATATCCCTGATCCGAAACCAATGTATTCGCCCCTTTTCCAAGCACAAAGTTCCGAAGGTCGGACCTTTGTGAAAAGCCGAGTGCTTCCTTTAATTCTTTTGTGTTTTTTACGCGCACAAAATATCGGGCGTTTCCACCCGTTCTGAATGTTGCCCATTTTTTAAGAGAGATATTTTCTTGGATTTTCATACTTTCAGCATACACTGATACATACAATAAAAAAAGCCCCGAACATTCCGTTCGAAGCTTCATAGATTTACGACGATGCCATCGGAACACAAGGATAAAAAAGAATTGGCCTCGCGTACGTTTTACCGCTTTCGTCGACAAGAGTTATTTCCTTAACTTGTGGAAAAGTGGAATTCGCTGTGAACACGTACAGCGCCCAAAGACATTCTGCACATGGCATTCCATTGCTTTTTTGACAACAGCCTATCTCTATTGTTGCAGTATCATCGTCAAGGAAATTGACGAGACCGAAGTTAAGGCTGGTTTTATTTACCTCTTTCCAAAAACCACACAGAAAATCCATGAATTGCCCCTGTGTGCATTCGGGATAAAAATTGACTTTAAAATAAAACTTATAGTTCGTACATGAGGGAGTATCAGTCATGGCATTTCTCCTTTTTTCAGAAAACCAACTTCTGCAAAAATAATACAAAATCACACCACTTTAGTCAAGAACAAAAAATAAAGAATTACGGAAGACGTCATCGTTATTCTATATCTTTATTCGCGAAGCAAAGCACCTCCAGCATAGCGATTAGACGGATCCCACAGCATCCAGCTTGTGAGTCCCGAATCATACGTCGCCTGAATTTGATCTTCCACTTCTTTCTTTCCGTATGACGGCGACCCCATCGTGAAATCCTGCAGCCATGGTCGGAGTTTTAGCGGAGTCGTCGATGCTTTGATCGCTTTTTCGGCACCGATCGACATAACAAATTTGATAAGTTCGTAGGGATGAGCGTTCGGGTTCGCCCAGCCGTTGAAACCGTCGGGATAATGAGACGGGTAAACCATCGGCGCAAGGTAGTCAAAATACGGCAGTGCATTTTCCAAAACCTGCCCGATATTCAGATCGTCGTTGGAGGTTGTCGTCATACCGAAGAGATCGGCCGAGGTCGTTATTCCGGAATTTTTCATCGCACTGTTCAAATACGCGAAGAACCCTCTGATAACTTCCGGTTTTGACATTGTGCCCGACACAGGGAAAGAGATGTCGCTCATATCTCCGTCCGCCGGAAAGCGAACGTAATCGAAATTGATCTCATCGAATCCCTGAGAGTAAGCGTTGCGGGCGATCAAAATAACATAGTCCCACATTTCTCGCGAACCCGCATCGATCCAGGGTATCCCTTTACGATCCCTCCATACGGTTCCATCACTCGCCCGCTTTACCGCCAGTTCGGGATGTTTTTCCACAAAATACGGATCCTGGAATACGGCGATCCTTCCGATGACGTAAATATTGTTCTTGTGGAGCATTTCTATCAAACCGCCAATATCTTTATTTCGGCAAGCGCTTGCGTCCGCGACCTGCGCGAGCGCCGGGTCGGCAGCCTTATATGATAAAATTCCCGAGGAATCCTTGATGTCAACGACGATAGAATTCACCTCCGTTGTGTTCGCAATATGTATCACTCGATCGCGGATGGTTGGAGTTGCGGCAACACATGACGACATATAGATTGCCTTTACCGCGTCCGGTATTTTTACGTGAAGTACGGGAGGAGGAAGAGAAACTTTCGGAACTGTAGTAAGCGCGCTTTTTACGGAAGGAGAAGTACTCCCAGCCGTCATCGTCGAAGGATTCGGACCGACAAACATGCCGACGGCTGTATAGACGAGAGAAAGGGATCCGGCAAAAAACAAACCGCCATAGGCATGTTTCCGAGTAATCCTTCTTTTTCGGTGAGGTTTGTGCCCTGTGGAGAAAGCGGAAGATGTTTCTTCTTCCTTAAAGGAGAACAGTGAAGAAAGATTGCCTTTATGAAATAGTTTCCTCATTGGCTGTTTTTATCAATTCTTTTTCTTTATGAACAGGATTACTCTCAACAAAAGAAGTTTCTCCTTTCTTCTTTTCGCGAGTAGTGTTTTCTTTTCTGGGAAGAAGAATGAGTACGGTGATTAAAAGTCCGCTCACCGTAATGAGTATTTTTTTCCAGTTTTCGTCGATACCTATCTCATACGGAGTGAGCGCGATTAAAAGCGACAGAGTAACAATTGATTTTTTCATATACAAATATTATACCAATATACGAATAAAATACCAATATACTAATGCTTCAAAGCATGTACAAATATACGAATATCGACAGACACGAACGGCTTACTTAATCGTTAACATTCGTATATTTGTAATCCTTTGCAGGATTCGTATATTCGTATGCATTCGTATATTGGTATCTGCCATTATCTCACCAAAACCACAAATCCCCCCTCACCGTATCTTTGTGCTCATCAAAATGTGCCAGCAATTCCGTAGCTGTTCCCGTCACAAATTCTTCGTAAATTTTTGTGAGTTCGCGAGCAATCACAACTTTTTT
>Ga0172379_10004086_pt1 | contig 22094 bp, 48 predicted proteins | sample GrowelOW334metaG_FD_119756 | JGI IMG/M metagenome (GOLD analysis project Ga0172379, IMG submission 119756) | Groundwater microbial communities from an aquifer near a municipal landfill in Southern Ontario, Canada - Groundwater well OW334 metaG | ecosystem: Environmental > Aquatic > Deep... | reverse complement strand
GAAACATGATCCTAGGATTGACCCACGCTTTGCGTCCTCTGGGCTCCTGGGAGTATGAAACCCAGTGTGCAAACAGGTTCCAAACCCTGATGCTCGTAGCCATGCTGCTGGATCTACTGGGGAAGAATCCTTCCTTTGATCTGTCAAAGGTCAACTTCATGGGCAGCGGAAAGCCACCGGAGTGCTGAGATGACCCGACCCACTATTCCTCAGCGCATTGCCAAGTTCCTGCTGGACAAGATCCTGCCCGGCTGGGAAGGAGGCTGTGGAATTTCCGAAGAGGAGCTTGATGAGGCATTTGATGATGCCCCTGTCAGGCATCCCTCTGCGGGTCGCTACTGCCCCTGGTGTGGATCAGACTCATGGGAAAAAGAGCCTTGTGATAGCGTGAAGTTTGACCACGCTGCAAAGAGCGCCAACTTCTGTCACATTTGCAGGGCTGCCCGAGGAGAGCCTTGTGATGCAGGGCTGCACGCATGAAGCCTGAATTCCGGATCTGGAAAGAGTACCATCCCAGCAGATGGCTTGACGTTACCGTCATTGCCACCAGCACGGCTGACCAGTTTGAGAAATGGCGGGTTCGGCGACTAACGCCCACACTCAAGTGGAGTGATAACAGCCGGATGATGTTCGGTTCTTTGACAGCTGCCTGCCTGGAGCTAGCCTGGTGGAATTGGGTGGTGTCTGTCACCCTTGGCAACCCTCGATCGGATGAAATCTATCGGGAGCGATGTTCCCATGAAGCTGGAGACGACGAATAGGGTTACGGGCACCCCAGCTGGACGTAGGTTCTTGAAGCGCCTGGCTGCCCGGAAATTTCGGCGCAAGGCAAAGCAAGACCCCGAGAATGCACCTACCAAGCCAGCCTGGGTCACTCCACCAGACTGACAGGCTTAGTCAGGCATCCCCTGGAGTAGTGGAAACAGGGAACGAAGGAGGATGCTATGACCCCGACCGTCAAGAAGGTGACCGAGACCCTGCAGGCTGCAGGACTGATCAAGTTCAGCTTCACTGCGGTGCTGCTGGCACGCAGCAAGGGTGTCTCGATGGGGTTCGGCAGCAAGGTCAAGCAGATCACTGTCGACAGTGGCACTCCCTGCATCCTGACCATCGCCAGTGAGGACGAGGAAACCAACCTGGAAGCCATCCAGGTGATGACCAAGCTCGGGGTTCCGATCCGCTGGCAGGGGAAGTACTTCTTCGAGATCAAGGTGCAGCCTTTCCAGATGAAGAGGTAGCTTGCGATGACGGATGAGGAAGCATCCCAGCTGAAGCTGGGAGATAGTGTTTGCTGGGTGGAAAACAAGGATGATCGTCCTGACCGGTGGTACGAGTACGGTGAGGGGCCCTTCATCATCCATGACATCCTGCGATCCGATCGTGAGTCCGGACTTGCAGTAGCTGTCTGCATCCCGGATGGTCTTGGCAAGAACCGGCGGGTTCACCCCTGCTTTCTTCGAAGGAGATAGTCAGATGCGGAAATTCCTTTTCAAAGAGCGGAGGAACGTGCTCTTTGTGCTGGCATTCATCGGTTCTTTCATCCTGGGTGTATTCCTCCAGAATGCCTGCACTGTCCAGACATCCTATCCACATCCGCCGGAGCTTACGGAGCAGCCATCCACTACCTCTGGCTGGAGTTCCTGGTCTTGCTACCGTTTCACCCTGGGGGTTCCGGGGTCTGCCTCCGCCACCTGGCGTTACCGCACTTTCTGCACCTCTGGGGGTACAGGTGTGGATCTGCTGGACACCAGCATGAAGGACATCACGATTCTCAACGTCGAGTATTTGGTCAGACCCTAGGCTTAGTCAGAAATCTCCCAGAGTAGTGTGAGCATCGGATGGTGCCTGACACCTGATGGGAGGTTTCCGATGACGGCTCACAAGTCCAACATCCGCCTGATCAGCCAGATCCTCACCGATGCCGGGTTGGCGGACAAGTTCACATCCCAGCAGCTCGGGAAGGGTCTCCTCCGCCTGGAGGAGAAGAGCACCAACCGAGTGAAGATGGTCGACATCTACACTGCCACATCGGGGCGGGAGCTTGCCCTGCACTGCGGCTCCGTGGAGAACCGGGATCTGGTGTGGAAGACCCTGGAGGCTGGCGGGGTGCAGGGTCTCCGCCCCATGGGCGCCTACGGGATGATGGTGCCCGTGAAGTAGATGGCTTAGACCTCACTCCCTGGGAGTACCTGATCCTGGAGGCACCTGAGATGATCATCGAGCAGATGAATGGTTACCGCCCCATCAGGGTGACCAAGACTGAACAGGGCAAGAGCCTGGCTTCTGGTGTCGACTTCGGGGATGGCACCTTCAAGGTAGAGGAGCAGGTGACCTTGACCAGTTATGAGTGCCTGCTGCTCATCAATGCCTTTGGGGCTGGGCTGCCCAAAGAGCACTGCAAGAAGTGGAAGCTGACCGGTGGCTCGGTACTGGAGATCTACGGGGCAGCCTGCGGCAATGCCTACGACTGGAGCATCCGCAAAGGGCGCACGGTCTACCTGCGTGGTTCCGGTAACTTTGGGGATCTGGTCAAGGCACTCAGCACTCCCTGAAAGGTGGTTTGTGATGAGACCCAGCACACGGCATGTGTCCGAGATCCTCCACAGCAAGAAGCTGTGCGATGAGCCCTTCAGCACGGCATCCTTTCGTGGCGGAAAAGACGTGTACTTCAAGGGCACGAAGCGACTGGTGCTCTGGATCTCGAACGAGACCTTCGAGCGGGACAGCCGCCTTTACATCCATTGCCAGGACATAGACGCCCGTCAGGTCGTGATCCAGACCCTCAAGGATGAGGGGGTCACCTCGATCAACGAAGCGTACACGCATGGCTCCTCTGTGGATGTTGGGGTGCAGTTTTTCCATGGCTGGCACTGGAATGAGTAAGCACTTCGACATCCAGCTCACCTTGGACGGCTACATCATCTTGCTGCATGACGGCAAGGAGTTCGCTCGTGCCCACGAGTCCGCCAACGTGCAAGTCTTGAGTTTTCTACTGCGGGAGACCTACGACATGGGCTTCAAGGACGGGCAAGCCACAGACATGGAAGCAGTAGACGCCCTGGTGCGGAGGGAGACCCTGTGATTGTCATACAGCACAACACACAGCGGAATGGCATCCGAGTTACCGTAACTGATCAGGGTGTCCTGCTGGAAAGCGGCTGGGGCACGGAAGATGATTTCCATATCGAGCAGTCGGTTTCCTTGACCGAGGGGGATCGCCGGATCCTCTTTGGTGCTTTCAGTGCGGGGGTACCCAAGGTGCAGGACAAGTGGTGGGACTTGTCTGATGGACGCAGACTTCTGATCCATGGACTGTACTGCGGGGATTGGGAAATCACGAAACAGGGTCACGGTCTCCTCCGTCACTGTCTCCTCCAGGGAGCCCTCAACTTCGAGGAAATGACCTCGGCTCTCCTTCGCCCCATCAAGGAGCAGATCTTCATGGGCGCTGGTGAGTACTCCATCCACGACATGAAGGAACTCCAGCACTTGGTGCAGCGTGGCTGTGGACTCCTGAGCGGAGTGCAGCAGTGTGGCTGTGGCCCTGACGTGGATCTGGCCGGGATGGCAAGGGGAGAGAAGCAGCTTGAGGACATCGTGCGGCAGGTTGCCAGGGCACTGACGGGCAGGGAGATCGAGTTCAAGTGAGCCACGACTGGCGAGACACTTACGGCAACAGTCCCGCTGCCCTTCGGGTAGTCGAGATCATTCGGGAAATTCCGGATGAAAGGCTGAGGAAAAAGGCATATCGTAGGGTGGGAACCATCCTCATGAACTTCAACAAATCTCTCAAGGAGGTCAACTCCTGTATTCGAACGGATTCCTTGCGGGAAACGTTGATCCTCCTGCTGAGGGATAAACAGAGCCAGCTTGTACGAGAGTGTAAGACCCCGCTGCCTGACAATCTTAGAAGCTACCTCATCTGTTTGATCCGAACCATTTCCCGCAAAGCCCTTCAAGAGGAGATCTGACCCACGTGAACATCTCGGACATCTTCACGGGACTCCGAGTCAAGGTGATGGATCTTGAGCAGCCGGCAGGATTGCTTGCTGAGGTGCGATATCTGGGGGCAAGGAAACCAGGGGCTGTTGGAACAGTCACCGGGGCTGTAAAGGATCACGAGAACGCCTGGTGGGTGAGGCATGATGCCGAATGTGGCGGTGCCGTAGCGCCGTACTGGTACTCTGAACTTGCCCCGGGGCCTCCTGCTCCTGAGCGACCTGATCCTTTCAAGGGACGCCCGATTTTCGACTAGGTGCGGTGAGCAACCTCCCGGAGTACTGAGGCTGTGGAGGTGTCATGGGAGCCGCGGATCTCAATCTACGTCAGTACTTGATCGAGAACACCCGTCTGCGGGTTCACCTTGGTCTTCTGCCCAAAGGCTATAACTACGTAGGAGCTGAGGATTACCTCCTCGATCGTGGTTCCCCCTTTGAGTCAGAAGCTCTCACTGAGGACGAACTCAGGGTTGTTCAGGAAGCAGTGGCTGCAACGGGCATCAAGCGATTCCAGACGGGGCAGTGCTTCTACAATGCCCAGATGCTGGCAGCCATGGATGCCTCAAATCAGCTGACCTACTACGAGGGGTACGCACAAGGCACTGTACCTTTGCCCTTACTTCATGGTTGGGTGGTCATCCATGACAAGGTGGTAGACCTTACCTGGCGTACGATGCAGCGTCGCAAAACAGGGGTCTTCAAGGATCGGATTCTGGGCTCTTTCCCTGAAGGCTGGGCATACTACGGAGCACACTTTAGCTCGGAGACCGTCAGAACACGGATTCACCGGATGAAAGCCACCTGCTCCTTTCTAGAGGACTACTCCAATGACTTTTCTTTGTTTCAAGAACCTCGCTTGCGCTCAATCACGGAGCTGATTGGTCGATGATCACTCTCGAGAGCTTGAAAGAACGTGGCTGGGATAAACCTTTTGCGCCCCTCATCAGTCTAGACGTGGATGCTCTGGTGGCTAATATGATCCCTTCTACATTGGAGCAAGCCTACCGAAGTTTAGGGCTGCAGCAGCTGGATCAGTTTGTGCTGGATCAAGTTCAGGAAAACAAATGGTTTGGCACACGAGAGCCTTACCGACAGATCGGGGCTTCGACCTGGATGTGCACCCGGGCAGCCTTGGAGATTCTGGCAGGACACAATGTCTGTCTTCAAGCTCAGGATCAACAAAGCACCATTCGATTGTTCGATCTGACTTGTCAGACCATCAAGCAGCTTCACCCGAAAGCTACTGGCAAACGCAATAGCCATAGGTGCCATTTTGATGACCCTAAGGGTGCTTATCTGTGGTGGGAGGAGCGCCCGATCAAGACGGGGGACACCCACGACGCGGATCAGACAACTAAGCTGCGGGGTGTGCGAATTTTCAATGATGAGGATTGGAAAGAACGTACGATCCGGCTATCACAAGGGCCCTGTGCGATGACCCAGGAGATCCGTTTGGAGGGTGGCAGATATTACGGGTACGATGAAGACGGGGAAAGGCTACTGGAACTAACAGCCAATGGGGCTGCAACCATGGCAAGGGAGCCTCGTCCCAAGCCTATCAGGACAGTGGGTTTCTTTGTCACAACGGATTCTGTGCCCGTCAAACCAGATCCTGAGGATCTGGTTTCCAACATCTTTGGATCCCCAGAACCCCCTGAGATCAAGGCTCGCATTGTGCCCCACCAGCCCTTTTCTCGCATCCTGGACATGGGTGGGGCTAACGCTACCCGTGGCTATTCCACAAGCCCCTGGGCGGGCGTACGCCCGGCTAAGGGGAGGAAAAAGAATGCCTGAGACCTCGATCGGTTCCTGGCCCTCTCCCCATGACCTCTGGCTAGCGGATCTTCTGCATCCTGGAGATCACTTGCTTTGTTGGAGCAAGGATCACCCCGAAGAAGGATTCTGGGTCACTTCAGTGTACGAAGACGACGACAGCGGAAACCTGTATTACGAAGCGCATCATGCTCCTCGCCCCAACCCCACCTTTCTGTACATGCACGAATGGAATCCCACTTGGGGTTGGAGAGTTCTTCGAGCAGTGGATGCAACTGGAGAACCTATCAATGAGTTCGATGAATGGTAGCCTAGTTCCTCCACCCAATGAGCTTGAGAAAGAGTTGTGGTGGGTGCTGCGGGAGATGCTTTGGGTGCATCAGTGCCCTACTCACAAACCCTGTTCCACTTGCACCCTGGCTTGGGAAACTATTGACCGCTACGACAGAGAGCGAAATGATGGACGATGTTTCCTCGGAGGCAAGCTGCCATGACAAGCTATCTCTACCCCTGCTCTTACAAGCAAGGCTTTAAGCCCCAAAACAGTTTTGTGCCCGAGAATTGTTGTCTGTTGACTGCAGAGGGCACCTGCCGAATAATGGGTCAGGATCTCAAATCCTTTTCAGTAGAAGAACTGGGAATCTACAAAGATTGTTGTGGTGACAAATGCAACAGACTTGCAACCTGTGGTGCCATGGCAATGGCAAAATATATCCTTTCTGGCACCCTTGAGAAAATCAAAGCCGAACTGAAACGGAGACCCTCTCATGACTGAGCTAGACCTGATCCAACAGGAGCTTGTAGGCTGCACCCGGTGCAAGCTACACGAACAACGGGGCAAGCTGGTGTTCGGCGTGGGCTCTCCTGAGGCTCGAATCATGCTGGTAGGGGAGGCTCCCGGGAAAGATGAAGACCTTCAGGGAGAGCCCTTTGTGGGCGAGTGTGGGCGTGAGCTTGATATGCTCCTGGGCAAAGCTGGACTTGACCGGTCTCAGGTGTACATCACCAACGTAGTCAAGTGCAGACCCCCTGGCAATCGGGATCCGGAGCCCGTAGAAATCACGGCTTGCCTGCCGTACCTCCAGCGACAGATTGAAGTGATCCGCCCCAAGGTTCTGGTGGGGATAGGGCGTTACGCTGCACAACGACTGTCCATGACCTTCGGCACGATGGACTCGTTGCTCTCGATGTTCGGTTTGAGCTACCTGATGGCGGACGAGACTATAATTCCCGTTATCCCCATCTACCACCCTTCGTATCTACTTCGGAGTGGTCGGGGCAAGAATCCGAAGTCTGCAGCGATCTATGCCCGTACTATCGAGGCACTTGAGAATGCCAAAGCCTATCAAGAGCGGACTCTTTAGCCCCTGAGATCATTTTCGGTCGATTTCTGCATCGAGCCCTCCTTTTTAACTTGATCGGTCGAAAATCATCCTCTATAAGCAAATGCAGGCGCTAGAAAACAGAACAACGGAGAAGGAGAGTTCAATGCTCAGCCAGATTAGTTTGCCCTCAGAGCTGTTGGGTATGGTTCAGGCTTGGGACACCAGCCGCAATAACCCGCCTTGTGGTGTGCCTTTGGCAACTCAGCAACTGCTGATGATGGGTTTCTCTGCTGATCTTATGAAGTCGAAGGCTGCTGATTCGGTGTCTGCAGATTCTGTTTTGGCTACTCAGGCGTCTGCCCCTCTCGTCTCGGCATCGAATGGTTGGCTGGCTTTCACCTCGAAGCCTACCAGGCACTCCAAGCCGCAAGCCATTCAGTTGATGGGGAAAGTGAAGACCGTCCGCACCTGGAGAGAGCTTTTCCTTCACATCTGCACTTTCTTGGCTGAGAACTATCCTGATCGGATGCTGCTGGCTGCAACGGACAAGCAATTCCAGGGTCTGACGCACAGGTACTTTGGTTTCACCAATGAAGGCATGCATCAGCATGCCGAGATCAAGGTGTCCGGGAAGACCTGCTATGTCACCACGGATCACAACTGCCAGAACATCATTGTCTACGCAACGCGGATGCTGACCTTTTGCGGGGTAGACGTGGAGAGCATCCAGTACAAGCTCGCCTAGATCAAGCCCAACGCCAAAGCCTTCCACTCTTCCAGCTTGATACTGCCGCTAAACCCTGGTTCTGATTTCTGAGTGACCTCTGAGCCAGCCAGAATCTGGCTGTAGGGCACCCACGCCTTGGAGGTGCCATCCGTGACCAGCACAGCTGATCCATGCTGTTTGACCACTTCGACGTCGACCTCAACGGCTTCAGAGCTACGCTCTTCCTGCTGCATGACTGACCTCGCTTGTGGTTGTTTTGGGACACAAGATGTAGACTTGGTGGGGACAACGTGGGCTGGCTTGCCCACGTTGTATCAAGTCCAGTCCTCTGAGTTACACTTGACCCATGTGGGTCCTGGGCGTTTTCCTGTGAAGTCAGACCATTCTTGCACAGGCTCCCAGATGCAGTCATAGCTGCAATCCACCCACCACTGCTCCCATTTCCCTCCCATCCAACGGCGAGCCCATTGGAAATTCGAGAGGATGAAAAGGGAAAGCCATCCTTCACGGGATGGAGGGCGGATGTGCATCAAAGGGCTACCTTCGATTGTTGTTGAGCCACTCTTTCCGACTGCGCTCCAGCTGATCCCGGATCCAGTTGCCAGCGTCCTCGATCAGATTGGCGAGTTCAATCGGATCATTCAAGAATTCGATCTCGGGGCTGTCTTCCCGGAGCTTCGAGTCATCGACCAGGAGCCCGATGTGATGGAGGATCTTGTTCCTGTCCTCCTTGTGCCTCCGCCCGATTTCCAGCGAATACCGGGGGCGCCCCAGACCATACTGGACAGAGACGATGACGACGAACCCTCGACCTTCGAACGCTGCTACCTGCTTCCAAGGGGGCATTGCATTAGGCACCAGTGTCTGTGCTTCGCTCATGGTAACCTCTCAAATGAAGATGTTGGCTGGTGGCTTTTCAGCTGGCTCCTCCAAAGCCATCATGATTGCCGCCGCAATACCGGACAGATACTCCTGTACCGCGTTGATGATCTCCTTCACCTGTGACAAATCTGTTGTGGTTTTTGTCAGGATCAAGGTTGGGGAACCCTTATCCGGTCGTAACACAAAACGCACGGTCATCTCCCCAGGGACATCCACGAGTTTGATCTTATCAGTGGTTAGGGAGATTTCCAGGTGGTACTTCCAGACATCCAGCTTGACCACTGTTCCGCCAATCCGCTGCTCTGTGATGACGTGACCCCCAGGGAAAAACCGAAGGATGATTCCTTCCAGGAGGTATGCGGTAACTGGGGCAGCGGGTTGCGTCACAGAGGATAATACCCCGAGGCACGCACCTGGAATCTCGTCCAGGTGCGTGCCTGGTAGACACTCAGACCTTGTTGGTCAGGTCGATGGTCAGGCAGCCGGCGGTGACGGTCACCCGGAAGCTGTCGCCGGGGGTGAAGGGCAGGGTGGGGTCGGCGCTGTAGAAGGCGACCCGCCCGCTGCTGGAGGTCAGGTTGTAGCTCTTCGCCAGCCCGTCCCCCGGGTCCTTCAGGCTGACGATCGCCTCCTGCGAGGAGACCTTCACGAACACGGGGTCACCACCCCGCATTGGCTGCCCGCCCAGCCCGACCGCCAGCTCGAAGGCGTTGCGGGGCACGATCAGCCGGCTGTCGTTCCGCACGGTGGCGATCAGGTCCGACCTGGCAGCCTGCACGCCCAGGATGCGGACGACCTTCTTCGCCTGCACGGCGGGGGTGGCAGGCGGGGTCACGGTGACCACCGGAGCGTCCGCCTGGGTCTCCATCGTGCCATCCGCCTTCGGGCGGGGGATGAACACCTCGAAGGGGTGCTCGTAGCAGGCGTCGCTGTTCGGCCCGTACACGAAGACCTGGACGTTGGCGGGCGTGCGGTCGGGGTAGAGCCCCTCGGTCATCCTGGCGACCTGGCTGGCGTACACGGGCCCGGTCGGAACCATCGTGCCGGTACCGTCGTCCTCGCCGATGCCATCGTTGGCGTACTGGGGCAGCGCCTGGTTGTAGAAGAGATCCCGCACGGTCTCGCCCAGGCTCGGGACGCTGAACCGCAGGTTGGGGTTGTGCTCCCGCAGGCAGGCGGCGACTTCGCCGGAGCTGAGGCAGCGCCCGGCTTCGATCCAGAAGCCGATCAGCGCCTTCGCCGCTGCACGCCAGTCGGAACCGGTGGCGGGGTCGTTGATGATGGCGGCGTTGCGGGGATCACTGATGCTGATGGTGTTCGCGCTCATTGATGGCACCCTCCTTTGGGTTACGCCTTGGTTCGGCTCTCTGCCGTCCCGTGCTCTAGGTACTCCAGGCAGGCTCAGTCTAAGCCTACCAGATGCTCTTTCTTCAGGCAGCCAGCTGGTGGGTCAGGGTGGGGCGACCCACCACCTTGATGCCCCAGCCCGACAGCTCCTCCTCGACCTCGTGTGGGGTCATGCCCAGGTTGTGGGCGAGGAGGTTGCGCTCCTGCAAGGTGCAGGTGCTGCGGTCGTCGTCACACAGGAACTCCACGAAGGTCTCGATGCTCTCCATCTCGGCTGCCATCGTCCTTGCCTCCTTCGTATGTTCCGTTCCCTTCACACTAGCACTACTCGGAACCTGTACGGGCTAAGCCTGAGAAATGGATGCTTAGAACCGATTCTTTTGGAGTAGTCCTGGGGAATGGTAGTTCGGGGAGGTAGCCTGGAGGACTGGATGCGAGCCAAGGAAATCGTGTTGGATGGACCTGAAACCTGCAAAGACTGCCACAAGGGACTCCTGAAGGGAGATCACGCGGTCTGGCGGGCACGACCCCTCACCTCGGGGCCATCCGAGATGCTCTGCGTGGGGTGTGCTGACAAGCGGGGACTCAACTACATCCCCTTGGAGGCTGTGCCTGAGCCCTTGCCCGAACCCCAGCATCTCACCTTCGGGGAGATGTGCCGGTGCAGCCACTGCAAGAAAAGCATCGAAGCCGGGCTTCCGGTTTTCATCAAGCTCGCTGGTTCAGGGCAGTGCCGGGCATACCTGTTTTGCCCGGACTGCAAAGATCAGCTCCTGAAGGGGAGCATCAAGGAGACCGTCAAGGAGCTGATGGTGGAGCACCCTGAGCTGCGTGACAGGCTCATGGGACTCTTGATGCCGCCCCAGGAGGGTCTCAAGATCGTAGAACCCCGGGAGCCCCAGAAGACCCATGGGATCTACGTGACCACCGCGGTGGTTCGATCCAACTGCGGGGAATGCGGGGGTCTCATCGGGCGGGGGGAGCAGTGCTGGTATGCCCGTCGTCCCGGGGGCAAGTCCGTGCTCGTCTGCTTCAACTGCGAACCCAAGCCCAAGGAGTCCACGAAGCCCAAGGTTGACGGCATCCGCATCAATCGGGTGCAGTCGGTACTCGATGCGGTCTGCACCATGTGCGGAAACCCCATCAACAAGGGGGAGATGTGCTACTGGGATCGACGGTCGAGCCCTCACTCCAAGCTCGTGTGTGAGGATTGTGGGAAGAAGCATTTTCAGTAGGGGGAAGAAGCATGCCTTGTCAGCGTTGCCAGTCCGAGCGGGTAGCCCTGATCAATGCCAAGTGCGCTGATCAGTGTTACTTTGAGGTTCAGGAAAAGGGACTCCTGATTGAGCGGTCAGGCTACCCTCCAATCCTGGAAGGGCTGGCGGACTACAAGTTCATCCACATCGAGGTCTGTCTCGATTGCGGACAGCTCCAGGGAACCTTCCCCATCGCCCCCAGTACCGTACGGGAAGCCTGTGGGATGCCCAGCGAGGACGAGTAGCCTCAAGTCGTGCTGATCGGAGTAGGAGCCCTTGGAGGGCTCACATGAACAATAATTACGGTAGACCCATTGAGATGATTCCTGGAGTCTGGGAGGAGCACGAGGATGGCTCCCGTACCAGGGATGTCACGCCCATCTATGAGGCATTGCCTGGTTACAATGGGCTGCCTTTCTCAATTGGTCAAGACAACGGCAACTTGCTAGACCTGGCAGAAATTAAGCGAGATCTGCTGTGGTCTTTGCTAGAGGAAATCAAGGATCCTAGACTGGTTGCTGCCTTGCAGTACCCGAACGTACGATCCTTTGCCTCTTGGCGGGACGTGAAGGAGGCTGGTTTCGGACAGGACTACCTCAGCTTGGTAGGCTCCCATCAGGAGGTGCCTTTCACGCTGCGAAGTTTTCTGAAACAGCACCACGATATGAGTTTCACTGTTGAGGAGGGCCCGCTCGTACCGGATGTAGCAAGCCTGAACATCTGGCAGGGACACTACCTCATCGAACGGGACTTCGGGCCCTGCTGTTCCTATTACACCCACGAGGGTGAGGGAATTCTGCTGAAGGAACTCGAGGACCCCCACGATGATTGAACAGAGGATCTGAGATGGAGTATTACGAATCCACATGCCAGAAATGCAAGCATCGCTGGCGTTGGGTCGGATACAAAACAGGCATTGGCAAGACAGCTGCCCAACTGGCAGAAATGCGGGTAGCGGGTACTGTATGCCCCTTGTGCAAAGGACCCGCACTTCGAGGTCTTGATAACACCAGTCAGGATGCTGTGGAACTGAACAATGCTCTCCGGGAACTCCTGCTCGGAGCTTTCGGACCCAAGAAGGATCAGTGATGTGTGACCAGTGTGTGGCAGCTACTATCGGCTGGGATCTGTTCCCCGGTTGGGGTCTGGTCAAAGCTCGGCTGGATTGCGACAGCATGAAAGCGGGTGACTGGGGGTTGCTACGCTGCAACAACCCGGATTTCGTCTGGCGCACCCCAGCACCGGGCCCCTTGGATCCTCTTTTCGGACTCACCGAGGAGGAGGAAAAGGCTCTTCCTGAATCTGATCCACGTTGGGATGCATCCCTCAAGTGGTGTCACCAGGCACACAAACTCAACCTCAAGCCCCCTAAGGGGCAGGCCGTGTACGTGAATGCCTACTACGAGCTAGTCCAGGGTGGCATCCAGGCGGGTTATGACCCGGACAAGGACGGGGATTTCTCCATGTGGCTGTTCCACCGAATGGGGGAACTGGTCACCAAGTGGCCTTGTGGACAGCGCAGCCATAGCACCCACAATGGGACTCTTCGCATCCCCCCGGAGAAACGAGAAACTCGCCCGATCAAAGATCCCGAGATCCTAACGCTAGAGCAGTACGTAGCTGAAATGAAAGCGAGGATGACCAGCTTCCGCAAAGGGAGTAAGGGGAAAGATTTCTGGGGTGCCCCAGCAACCAGGAATGAGTGGGACGAACGCCTCTTTGCCTACTTGCATCAGCACCCAGACAAGGATTGATCATGGCTGCCAACAACCTGAATCAACTGTCTTCTTTTCTGGAGGGAGCCACCATCAAGGCAGTGTGGCAGCCCGTAGATGGTCTGCCACTTTGCATCCAGCTGACGGATGGGCGCTGTCTGTGGTTTGAGGACTCCTCCAAGATGGGAGCCGATGGAGGTGTCTATGCCTCACTGGCAATCAAACTGACCAACGAAAGGAACATCGGGCTGCTTCTTGAAAACATCTGGCTGTCCTGATGGGCAAGAAAAACAAGCACCCCGTTGTAGAAAAGCCCCTTGTAGTTGTAGAAAAGCCCCTTGTAGAAGAACCCGATGTTGAGGAGCCTCAGCCGGATCCGGAGGGCATCGCTGGTATAGCTGTGTTCCCCGAACACGATCCTGTTCCTGAGTGCTATTTCGTGAGTGGGCACCTTGATCTGACGCCTGAGGAATACATCAAGCACTACGCACCCCAGATTCTGTCTGCCCTGGCAGAGGGATACGCCACTTTTGTGGTTGGTGATGCCGTGGGATGTGATGAGCGCACCCAGCGTTTGTTCAAGGACGCTGGGCTGCTGGATCGGCTCACGGTCTACCACATGAAAGAATGCCCCAGGGTATACGTGGGAGAGCCTGCCAGATTGCTGGGTGGTTTCCGAAATGACGATGACCGGGATTCCGCAATGACCAAAGCAAGCACCAAGGACATTGCGTGGGTGCGTGAAGGGAGGGAGAAATCGGGAACGGCTCGCAACCTAGCTCGGCGGAGGCATCCCTGGGCTTAGGAACACTTCAGGCAGCGGAAATGGGTGCCCTTGCCGACCTTGTCCTGCTCCCAGAGAGCTTCCTCCTGTGAGGCGATCACCCTGCCACAGGTGGCACAGGTAGCAGCTGCCTGCAGCTTGACCCGCCTGGATTCCTGCACCTCCAGGATCGTGACCTCGATGGGGTTCTCATCATCCACGTCGAGATCCGTGTTCGACCAGTCCCCTCCACCGGGAACATGCATCCGGATGGTGACGCTGGCGTCTTCCGAGATCTCGACACCCAGCAGCCTCAGCGCCTGCAGCATGTCCTCCCTGGTGAGGCGAAGGGTTCTCCTGCTCGTGGTCTTCTGCATGGTCATCTGCTCGATCTTCACGGTAAGCTCCTCTTAGAAGCAGAGCCCCATCTGCTTGCGCTCGTTGCGACGCTGCTCCTCATCGCTCAGGATGAGCATCTCCACATCTTCCCGAGCGTGCTCCAGGCACAGCACCGCGTGCCCCATGTCGAAGGCTCCCTTGTGCCCGCATTCGTCGCATTCGAGGTGGTCATCGTACTCCACCTCGTACTCGTCCTCGAACTCCTCGATCTCGTCCACGTCCCGACCGTCCTGAGGCTCGTTCCCGTCGTCCATGTCGCAGGCGTCAAAGTTGGTGTGCACTGGAGCCTCCTGTGTGTTGTCCTTTCCGGTCGGTAGCACTACTCTGGGCGGAGAAGGACTAAGCCTGTCAAGGCTCCCAATCGAGCGAGAACTTTCCTTTGAGGACTGCCTGACAGGTTGCCGAAGTGATCGGGGCTCGCTCCCAGCCTGAAGCCTCACAGTAGCACGCCGTAGGACGATCCGTGGCTGCGGATCGGACAACTACGGGCAGCTTGGATGCCCTGTAAAAAACCACAGCCAGCGCTCCCAGGACAACCAAAGAGATCAGCATCTTGAGCATTTCTCTTTTTCCTATTCCCTTCCCCTGCATCAACTACTCCTTGAGGGTAGCCTCTAAGCCTACACCAGACAACTTTCATAGTTGATACTCCTGGGGTGCCAGGCTTAGACCCAATGCCTACGGAGTAGTTGTCCTGAGCCCTTGCGGGCTTCCACAGCCTGCTGCAGCCCGCAAGGGGAAAGGCTTGCGCTGTGGAGGGCACGATCATGAATTCGGTACGTGAGGGGGAGATCGTAGAGACCAAGCGGGTCGTCAAGAGGCACAAGGCACGAGCCGATGACCCTCGGTACAGGATCTGCAAGGGGGACATCTACGAAGCCATTACGGTGTATGGCTACAAGGTAGGTGGGGATCGTTTCACCCGGTTCTTCAAGCAGGTGGTCGAGAGGGCACCTGGAGGAAAGCTCACCCCCCAAGAGGAGTACGCCAAGTGGCTTGCTGCAAACTATGCCTAGGTATCCTGGCACTGACCCTTCTGGGTGGATGCCTGACGAATGATGAAGGGGCCTACCAGACCCTGAAGGAAGCCGGGTACACCCAGATTGAGGTGGGTGGGTTCGATTGGTCACCAGCTGCTTGTTTTCCCTGGGGCACCAAGAACCAGTCGGCGACCAAGTTCAAGGCGCTCTCCCCAGCGGGAGACTTGACCGAGGGTACCATCTGCTGCTGGAGGATCACCGGTGGCGGCTGTACCATTGACGACTGAGGAGATCCATGAAACGGCTGAAGACATCCATCGTAGACAAGACTGACGGACCCTGCCGCAGCAAGCGCACCGTCAAGGTGGAAGCCTCGGCTGAGGAGCTGGCTGAGCTGCGGGCGGCGCTGGCAGTCGTGGACAAGTTCAAGTCCGCAGCGCTGCACACGATCGGCTGGCGGGATTCCCCCGAGGCAGCTGACTGGACAATGGTCGGCTATGCCGTCAAGTCTGATGCCGTTCTTGTCACGGTACAGTCAGGGATGTGTGGGTGACCCAGATGACCCGTGAAGAAATCCTGAACCTCATTGCTCAGAACGCCTTCGTGGTTGCAGACTCCCTTGGGCTGCAGATCACTCAGGCACCCCGAAGCTCAACCACCTACAGGTGCCTGATCTGTCTGGCTGTAAGCCAGGATGGTGAACCCTTCATTCACGAGTCCGGCTGTGCCCTGGAGCAGATCCATCATCTCAGGGAGGAGTTGAAGCTGGTGCCTGCTCAGGTGATGATGCGGGTTCGACTCAAGAACCACCCCGACAAATGGGTGAGCAAAAAGAACCCCACATATTCCTTTCACCCTGACCAGCATTTTTCTCCTCTAGATCCATCGCTGTACTGGTACGTGGATGAAAAGCGTGCCCAGGTTTGGACAAACCTGAGTAATTTGAAGCGTGTGGTCAGTTTGTCACGTTGGGGGAATCAACCGAATACTTTCAGCCAATTTGAGGTCGTATTCTCGGACGGCACCATCAAGTCGCTGGATCAGGTGGTGGGATCTTGATCACCATCGTGACCTCCGCCATCCGAGCTAAGGATGGCACGGTATACTTCGACCCCAGCCTCAAACCAAAGCGTCATCCAGACGTCATCAAGCTGATGGTTCAAGCTGGTCTTCCCCTGCCGGTCACCAAGGACTCCACACAGGGGTTCAGGACCAGTGATGGTCGGTTTGTGAACCGTGTCGAGGCTGCCAAGATAGCCTTTGCCGCTGGGCAGATTACCTGGAATCCCGAGGAGCTGTTCAGCGAGGATCTCTGGCAAGGTCGCTTGTAGGCTTAGACCCCCCGGCATCAGAGTACTGTCCCCGGGACAAATAACCGAGGTGCTAGATGACGACTCAGCGTAAGATCCATCATGTGCTTGACTCCCAGGGGAACGGGGATTCGTTCTTCTATCTGCCCCTGCTGAAGGCTCCGATCGACATCAGCCAGCCCCTGCTGGTCACCGAGAAGGTCGATGGCACGACCGTCCAGGGAAAGAAGGAGGACGGGCAGTTCACGGTCTACAAGCGGTTTGACAACTTCAAGCCGGGCGATCCCCGCAAGCATGCTGCCTCGGAAGCCGAGCGGTACCGGCTGGAGAAACTCCAGCCCAAGGATCCGGCATCGAAGTGGATCTGGCTGTCCGTCAATCGCTGGCAGGACAAGTTCAACCAGCTGCCTGAAGGGCTTTGGGTGTACTTCGAGGCTCTCGGGGACAAGATCGGTGCTCGCTACAAGGGACTCCCGGCTACGGTTCGGGTGTTCGACACGGCACCCGAGAGTGGCTCGTACAACCCGTTCGAGACCACGGTCGAGGTGATCCAGCAGGCAGGACTCCCTCTCGTAGCGTTCCGAACTGTCAGTTTCGGGGACGTCGAGACGTTGATCCTGCAGCTGCAGAGTGCCAAGCCCCAGGACGAGGAGCTGAAGCCCTATGTGCTGGAAGGCTGGGTGCTGCGTCAGGGTGAAACGGTTGCCAAGATCCGTGTGAAGGATCTCGACAGGCTGGGCAGAGGAGTGACCGTATGATCAACGTTGGCTTTGACCCCTTCGTGCGACGGCAGACCCCGGAATCTCGGTTCAGCCACACCACGCTCTCGGACGAGCAGGTGCTGACGCTGATCCAGGAAAACTGGGACAAGCGGAAGCCGGGGTACCGCCCGGAGGTGAAACTGGTGCCCGTGCCTGGTGAGGGGTTCTTCACCAGCATCGTCAAGCTCCAGGTCGGGGACAAGCTCTCTGGCGGCTACGAGCCCCGGAGGGAGGGGGAGGAACCCCGCAAGTTCACCACGGTCTCCAGTGATGGTCGATCGCTGGCAGAGCGCAAGGTGCCGGCAGCGTTCGTGGATCTCGTCCTGTACCATCGGGATGCGCTGATGGAGGACGTCAAGCCTGGTGATCCCGAGCCTGGCTTCGAGTGGAACCTGATCTCCATCAACGCCAACCTCGATGCTGACACGCCCATCGAACCCTCGGTGCTGATGGCGAACCACTTCCACCTGGACGGGGGCACGGAGACCAAGATGACGGACTCCGAGTTCGTTGCCCAGCTCCGCAAGTCACTGCTCTACTGGAAGGACAAGTCCCACATCGGCTGAGACCACGTGACCTCCTGGGTATCGTGCAAGGTACCCAGGAGGTGCCATGTCGGTCTACGTTGCCTTCGATGGTTGCGACGGTTGCGGGAAAGATACCCAAGCAGATCTGCTCACCGAGGAACTCCGTCGCCACGGTCATGACCCCCTGCGGATCAATGAGCCAGATGTCACGGAACCAATGGGGGCACTGCTCAGAACTATGCTCAAAACAGGGGCATACCCTGAATCCCATGCACCCCTGTTCCTGGCAGCTCGCTTAGCTCTCCTGTGGCACAAAATAATCCCGGCACTGGATAAGGGACGTCCCGTGGTAAGCTCCCGGTGTTTCATGTCCACTCTGGTCTACCAGCAAGAAACCTGGCCCCTGGACTGGCTGTTCGAGATTCACAAGCTCCCGGTCAAAATCGACCACCTGTTCATTCTGGACGTTGATCCCGTTGAAGCTGCGGAACGACTAAACCGAAGACCTACCGCTCCCGAGTATTATGAGCGGCTGGATGTTCAGACCAGGAACCGGCAACGGTATTTGGATCTGTCCCGTGACCCAAGGATGGATCAGTTTGTGAAACCCTGTGGGATTGATCGAATCCCCACCTGTGGGGTTGAGAACGTCCACGAAGATGTAATGGCATTGTTGCATCTCAAGTCGGAGCTGTTTAGATGAGCAAAAACAAGATTCGGAATCAAGCAAAACAGAAGCAGAAGGATGCTCTTCGGACAAAGCATAGGGTCGCTGCACACAGACCAATTCAGAAACCGAAGTCTAAACTTCCTGAGTTTGTTCAAGTCACTCAGGAGAAGTTTCCGGATGAGTCTTACTTGTGGTGGTTGGCACAAGGCATCAACCACATTCTGAGTGACTACAAAGAAGGGCTCTGGACTCCTTTGTTTCCGGAGATCTACGAAACCTGGACAGCCCCTGCTCCGGAGCAGATTGCCCAGCGGCTGATGGCAAAGTATGAGGGGGTTGATCCCTGGCCCCTGGAGGGCACGACAGCCCTGGCGTGGTCAGTGCAAAACCGGGAGATGGTCTTCGCCTATTACACAGAGATCATCCGGCAGATGAAGGCACTGGCTCCCGAGCATGACCCTGACGAACTGAGCCGTCGACCGCACAATGCCTCCGTGTGGAGGTTGTTCGAGTCTTTGAAGACCAAGCAGAGGATGCAGAGGCTGACGCACAAGCACTAAGATGGCTATCCACCTCGTAGTTTGGGCGCTGAAACATACAAACTACGAGGTACAATATGCTTACCCCCTCCCAGATCACGGCTGCCGTCAAGTATAACACCCTCAAGTCACGGATTCTGTGGAAACAAACAGAACTCCCTAGCCCCCTGAATGATCCTGCCACCCCTGCAACCTCTCCTGCTTTTGCCGAAAAGGTGGCCCATCTGCAGGCAGATCATGACTTGACCATCGATGGTCAGCTGGGGCCCGCCACACTGTCCACGATCCGTGCGGTGCAGATGGCTGCCCTGGCACCTGAGGTGCACCTGCCGCATCTTGACCCCTCAGTGCCTGCCCGTCATGGGGTGTCCAACTGTGTTCTTGTTCACGGTCGACGGGTTGTCATGCCCCAGGAGCTTATGGATGAAGGGCTGACCTGTTCGAATTACCAGGCTGATGGGGAGACCCATTTCAAGGCTCAGACCAGAACCAAAGAACCCTTGTACCAAGTGATCCACGAGTCCGTGTCCAATAGCACTCCAGCTACCGTGCGTACTTTGCTGGACAAGGGCTATGGTGTCCATCTCATGATTGCCCCAGACGGGCACATCTCCTGCCACAATGACCTGGCAACGGAGCAGCCCATCCATGGCAACCAGCTGAACGGCAGCAGTATCGGGATCGAGATTGTGAATCCTTACAGCCCCCTGTATGCCCGAGCCCCGTTCACGGAAACGATCCCGGCTGCGTGGTGGACATGGGTGCCAGAAGGGAGCAAACGGGCGTACACGCTGCCAACACCTGCACAGCGCAAGGCTTTCCGTGGACTGACAGCTTGGCTGTGCCAGCTGTTCCCAAGTATTCCCTACAGGCTGCCCACCAAGAGTCTCAAGCACAAACTTGATGGCTGGGACAAAGGCGCCAAGCCTTCACCGGGTATCGTAGCCCATGCGGACTTTGCGTCCCACGCTGATGGTCGCTGGCTGATCGAGTACCTGGCATCTCAGGGGGTCTAGATGCGTCCTAAGGGTCTACAGGATCTCTTGAATGCTGTAGAGCAGGATGAGGATCCTGAACCGCCTTCCGATTGTGACCAAAACTGCGAGGATTGCCTGGACAAGTGTGCCGCTTGGTGGCTAGATGCCAGGATTGACACAAGCACCCCTGTGGTGCCCGGCTTGGCAGTGGAGGATCCCCTAACGTTCAAGCTAACGAGCAATTTTGACCCCACCAAGAATTGAGGTTTAGATGATTGCAACCATCCAGAATATCTCCGGGCTGGACGATGCCATCTGTGCCATGCTGTTGAGTCGGCGCAAGTGGTCACATCAGAAAGATGAAGCTCTCCGGGATGCCTGTGATAAGTGTATGACCCGTCGTGGGTTCTGGCTGGCTGAAACTCCACCAGAGGCTGCCAAGACCGTCCTTGCCTACCTACCGGGCTTGGTTGCCCGGGGCATCAAAGAGGGTCACCATACCCTGATCCAGATGATCGACATTTCGGTCACGATTCAGGATATGCACCGAGGGGCTCAGGATGATCTCGATGCTCATGCCCACAGGATGGGGAATCGAGTCATTCGTAACAGTACCCGTCTGGGCAAATGGAAAGGCGGAGAGCGCTCCGATTGGTACCGGGGCAAGATTCTGACCGCACAGGAAGCCGGTACCGTAGAGGATGAAGTCAGCTGGTATGGTGAGGACTTCAAGTGGAATGGGTTCGGGTACGTCCGGAAGGATCTCTTTGATGATCAGGACGTGCAGCGGGGGACGTATCCTCTGAGCATCCCGAGCACTTTCACCTTCAGGGTCAGCTACGACGGGTTGAGGCACATCTACAGCCTACGTGGACCTAAGAGCCATGCCAACCCTGAGATCCATGAAGCCCTGGACATGCTGCATCGGGATCTTCTTCGTAAGATGCCTTGGATGGGGGACTTCCTGCCCCTGGTCTGGGACAAGTGGAGCAAGGTGTGGCGGAACTCCATCACGGGTGCCCAGCTAGACTATGACCCTGAGGACACCCTCAAAGCTCGATGATGCAGACGTGCTCCTCTTCCTCCTTTTCCTGGGGAGTCCCCGGGGGAGGCACGGGATCCTCTGACAGGGGCACCTGAAGCTCCGTAGGTGTCAGATCTGGTCGCTGCTCTTTCCGCAACTTCTCCAGATCATCCTGCCACCAGGAGGTCTTCCCATGCATCAGCTCTTCTCCAGGTGCCAGATGTAGCTCAGCAGTGCCCGCTGGGGCCAGACTGTACTGATCACCAGCAGCCGCTGACCTGTGACGAACTGCCTCCGATCATCGTTGAAGTCCATGGCATCAAGCCATGGATCGATCAACCAGGCATCGGGAAGCTCCCCCGTGAGAATGCACTGCTCTGCCTGTTTCTTGAGGCTGAGCCAGAGTTCGGGGTACTCAAACTCCACGTACAGCATCGTTTCACGATCAATCCGCATGAGCACCTCCTACCTTGGTACCTGTACTCTACTCATTGAAGGTCTAAGCCAGGAGGCTTAGAATCCTTTGCCACGGAGTAGTCCATCTAGCAGGCAGGAGGTTGCGATGCCCGAGACCAAGTTGATGCAGGTTGCCCACGCCAAGAAGCCCAACTTCGGTTTCACCAGCCCGGACGCCCCAGACCCGAAGTACCCCGAAGACTTCACGGTCGTGGCGATGGTCGAGGTTCCCGAGGGACAGGAACCCGATCCTGACCTGGCATTCCAGCTGACCAACCACATCGACAAGCCCTGGTGGGAGAACGAGGGGGTCACCCTGGTTGGTGCACCCAAGCACCGCTCCACCTCGGTCGGGGATCTGGTGGTCATGCCGGAGGGCAAGATCCTCCTGTGCAAGACCTGCGGCTGGGCTGAGCTGAAGGGGGACAAGTGATGCGTGAGACCACCGAGCAGGATATCCAGGGGCTGCTCGCTGAGGCTGCTGGTCTCCTCACGGAGGAGGAAGTCCGGGGTGAGCTTTCCTCCTACCCTTACACCTGGGCAGAGGTGCTGCTCCCGGATCTGCGAAGGACCCTCTCCAAGGTGCGGATGTTCTCGACCTCCACACATGCCTGGGTGCAGCCCAATCTCGGACTGTGGCTCCTGAACGGGCTGGATTATCTGGG
>Ga0172379_10004085_pt1 | contig 22096 bp, 19 predicted proteins | sample GrowelOW334metaG_FD_119756 | JGI IMG/M metagenome (GOLD analysis project Ga0172379, IMG submission 119756) | Groundwater microbial communities from an aquifer near a municipal landfill in Southern Ontario, Canada - Groundwater well OW334 metaG | ecosystem: Environmental > Aquatic > Deep... | reverse complement strand
TTTACCAAATACGAACAAGCCAATTATCAATTTAAAAAATCTTTTATCAATTCTTTGGCGTATCCGGGCGGATTTACACCATCAACTTTAAGTTTTTATTATAATAATCGCGGTATACCCGGGTTTGCCGATAATTATGCGGTTAAAAACAGCTTTGAGTTTTATAAATTTATTCAGATGCTGTTTAATACTTTGCTTTTGCTTTTAGCCTTGTTACTGATTAGAGAGAAAAGAAGTTTAAAAATCTTTTTTGCCATTTGTTTTATTTTATTTTTAAACACGCTGGCTAATTTTTTTGGCTTTGATTTCTTTGTGCAAGTCAATAAAAGCTTGTTGGTTTTTCTTTATAATGATTACGGATTTTTGCAATTAATCGTCAGCTTTTTGCTGACGTTTATTTTAGTTATTCTCTTTGGCCATTTCCGAAAGAAGTTTAAAAATTTCAATCTCAATGCTATTGCTTTTTTTGTGGTTATTTCATATTTGACCCTTAATTTAACGCCTTTACTGAGCAACCATTACGGCCTGAAAAAAATTAATCAAATTCCGGACGATTACAAACAAATGCTTTTTGCCAGCGTTGATTATAATCTGACCGAGGCAACGATTTTTGCGCCTTATCACTGGTTGAAATTCAGCTGGTCGCCTTATTTTTTAGATCTTAATAATTTTACCTATTCAAAATACAAAAGTCTTTTAGTGCCAAATTTACGGATTGTCGATTCACAGTTGGCCGATTTTTATAATCAGGTTTACGATAATTTTGACAAAGAAACCTTTGGCAATCTGGCAATTTTTAATATTAAAAATATTTTTGTTTTTAATGATGTTACCGACGCCAACAAAAATATTGATGCCTACCAGGTTTTTAATATTGAAAACACCTCGGCTAAAATCAGTCAACAGCTGAAATTGCGAAATGACTTTAAAAATTACAAAGAATATCCGAATTTTACTCACTACCGATTCAACGATGCCGATAGTTATGATTTTTTCATTTACTCGCCGGCAAAGATTATTAGTTTAAATTTGGCTAATTTTTATGAAACAAAAATTAACCTCAAAGATAAACCGTTGATTTTTAATAAGTCAGAATTAAACGAGGTGAATTTAACTGATGAAAAAGTTTGGCTCGAAAATAATTTAGAAGTTGAGGTTAAAAGTTATACCAATAATTCAAATAAATATTTGATAAAGTTAAGTGGAGTTAATAAAAATTTGCCGTTTTTGCTGCAATTTAATCAAATGTACTCACCGTTTTGGCGGATTTATTTTGTCGACCAAGACGAATGGAATAAAGTTGAGTGTTTGCGTTGGGAAAAATTTAAAATCACAAAAAACAGTCGGTGTGCCACAAACGGACTAGCTTTGTCGTATACTGATTTAAATTTAATCGGCCAAGACAGCCTTAATCCTAAAAACCATTTTAAGGGTAATATAATCGGTAATGCCTTTTTGGTTTTACCTCAAGATATTCCCGTCAAATATCAATCAGGTCAAGAACTTTATTTAGTGATTTATTTTGAGAAACAATTTTATTATTTAATCAGTTTAACCGTTTCATTGATTACTTTTTTTGGGCTTTTGATTTTTGCTTTAGTGGAAATTTTTAAACAGAAAAAACGACATGAAAAATAAAATTAATAAAATTTTTATTTATATTCTATCGGTTTTGGCGGGTATTTTGTTGATAGTTTTTGCCGTGATTTTTTTACTCAATCATTTAGACAGTAGTCCAAAGCCTTATTTGGCCAAAAATGTTTCGTTGGTATTTTCTGATCAAAACAGTCAAGCTGATTTTCAAAAATTGGATTTTTTAATTGCTGATTTGAAAAAAATTAGAAAAACTGTCACTCAAACCGCAGTTGTAATGGTTGATAATTCCAATCAAAACAAAAATATTTTCAGTTTGGTTAGTTTGGCTGACAATTTTTATATTGATATTTTTACCAACAAATTGCCCGGCAATTTAAGTCTAGCGGTTTTTGACAATCAATTTGATTTAAAATTGCCTTTTGAAATCAAATCCTATTTAACCGAAAATAATGATTTAAAAATTATTTATGATAAAAAGCAAAAGGATCTTAAATTTGTTTTTTCGGGTCAGGATTTTGAAATTAACAACGAAATTTTAAAATTAAATGATTTAATTGTTTTAAAAATTGAGGGGATTAATGATGATTCTTTGGTTAAAATCGGTGATTCAAGTGTTGATTTGGCAAATTATCAAAATAATTTAACCACCTCAATCACTAATCTGCAAAAAACCCCGGTAAAAATTTATCAGCCAAAAGATTCTAATTTATTGATTAATAAAAATCACTCTTTTGAAAAAGGCGCTTGGACCGGCCAAGTTTCCGATTGCAGTGCTTATCTTGGTGGTCAACCAAAAATTGGCATGACAATCAAAGACGGTGGTACTAATGGCAATAAACTTTTGGAGTTATCTTCGCAAAATCATTTTGCCTGCACTTACAATACTTTTAATTTGAATTTTGAACCGAATCGGCTTTATCGTTTGTCATTTGATTATAAAACCGTTGTCGGCGATAAAATTCAATATTATTACAATTTAAAAAATTCCGCTGATAAAACCCAGGAAAAATTCGGTTTGATCAAAACGCCGGATGCCAACTGGCACACCTTTGTAGAGGTATTTAACCCGGAATTTAATGCTGCCAACAGTTTCAGCCTTTATTTTTATGCGCCATCAGACGGCTTTGAAAATTTAGTCAATCAGTATGATAATGTTTCGCTGAGCTCCTATTTTTTGATTAAAGAAATTCAAACCAGTAATTTGGTTTTTCCGCAGAATTACGATTTGGGCAATTGGTTTTTGCTTGACCGGGGTAAAAATTATTTCCAATATATCCGTTCGACCAAAAATTTACTGAAAAATTATAACCCATCTTTTGAAACCGGCTTATGGCAAAAGAAAGTTGAGGATTGCAGTAATTATTTGACAGGTATGCCTCAACTGGGCATGGCTTTGAAAAATAACGGTACGGCCGGCAGGCAGTCTTTGACGCTTTCGGCCAAAAATCATTTTGCCTGCACCTTTAATATTTTTCCGGTCAGATTAGAAAGAAATAAAATTTACCAATTATCTTTTGATTATAAAACGGTTGCCGGCAATAAGATTCAATACTATTACAATTTAAAAAATAATCGTTGGCAACAGCAAGATAAATTTGAGTCAATCACTACTCAGGATTCAAATTGGCATACTTTTTCTACTGTCATTAATCCAAATATTGAAAATGCCGACAGTTTCAGCCTTTATTTTTATGCGCCAGCCGATAGTTCTGAAATACTGATAAATCAATATGATAATTTAAAATTGGAAGAATTTACGCCTAAAGAAATTTATTCTTATTATCTTTACGCCCAGCAAAAAAATGATTTAAGCCAGGCGGTTTTGTCTCAATCAACGCCCGCTAAACGTTTTAAAACTCAAGTTGACTTGGTAAATGTCAATCAAAAATTGTTATTGGTTTATCCGGAAAAGTTCAGTTTCGGCTGGAAAGCTTATCTGGCAGCGCCAACAAAATTAAATCGGCTGAATTTATTTTTATTCTCATCGATTGACAGTGAGTATCATTTTAAAACCGATAATTATAATAACGCCTGGCTGATTGATATTGAAAACCTTTGTCGACAGTCAGATGTTTGTATAAAAAACAGCGACGGTAGTTTTAATTTATCTTTAGTAATTCAAAATGATTTAATCAAAGTCGGGTATATTTCATTGATTTTTTCGATTGGTTTTTTGATCAGCGCTATAATTTTATTTTGGTATGAAAAAAAGATTTAAAGTCGTTAATTGGCTGGATAAATTTATCGCCAAAATTGAGTCTGATATTTTGAGTCAGAAGTGGTTTTTGTTTGTTTTGCCTGCCGTTTTTATTGTTTTATATTTTAGTTTAGGAATTAATTTTTCGGTGATGGTTTGCATATTTTTAATTTTTGTCGCTTACCGTTGGGATGCCAGACTTTTATTATTGCCGGCGCTGGGAGCTTTGGTTTTGTGTTTAGACTTTTTAATCTATCAATATGATCGGTTGGCAGGCCTGGCGGCAAATTATATTTATTATTTTTTGTTGGCCATAGTGATTATTCAAATTTTGGAATTGAAAATTCGACCAAAACAATTTGATCAAGATCTGACGAAGGATCAATTTAAACCGTCGCCAGTGCTTATTAAAAAAATCAACCCCAAAAAGTCAAAAGAATTTATGGGCTATAATCGTGACAGCCTAATTATCACTTTGGTTAATATCTCGGTGGTGGTTGGCTATTTATTGATTTTTGGTACTAATTTGCCAAACCGACAGAATTATCATCAGTTTGTTATTTTATTGGTTGCTCTTTTGTTAGTTAACTCGGTTTTATTTTTTGAAAAACCAAATTGGTCAAAGCTTAATTTTTCCCTTAACCGATTTTTTGATAATAAAAATAATGTATTTTTAGTTTTAATTAATGCATCAATCCTTGGTATTTATTGGTTGATTTTTGGCTTTGACTTGCCATTTTTTCCTGGTTCGCCCAGGCTATTGGCTCTTGGTTTTTTTCTGTTAATTGCCAATGTTGTTGCCTTTTTTGATATTGCCAATGCTAAATAATATGCTGACTAAAATAAAAGATGATTTTTTTGCCATTGGGTTTTTTGCTGTGGTGGCAATTTTATTAATTTGGCAGATGTTTTTGCCCGGTTATGTTTTAAGTTTGGATATGATTTTTACGCCCAAGCTTAAAATTTTATTACCCGCTGGTGAATTTTATAATAGTTTGCCACTTCGTTGGTTGCTTTGGTTGGTCAATATCGTTTTACCGGGTTGGTTAATCCAAAAAATAATTATTTTTGTTTTATTTTTTTCAGCCGGGTTTTTGGCTTATAGGTATTTACCGGTACCGAAAAAAAATTACGCACCAATTTGGGCCGGATTATTTTACGTCGTTAATCCTTTTGTTTATGAACGGTTTTTGGCCGGTCATTGGCTTTTGCTTTTAGCTTACGCCATTTTGCCAATTTTTATTGCTTGGCTTTTAGTCTTTTTTGAAAAACCAAATTGGCTAAATATTTTAAAACTGGTTTTCTGTCTACTACTAATTGCGGTATTTTCTTTGCATATTCTAACGATGGCAATAATGATTTTTTCAGTTTACAGTCTTTATCAAGTTGTTAATAGTTTTTTTGAACAAAGAAATAAATTGGGTTTGAGACAGGCAAGGGGAATTGCTTTGGTTATAATTTCTTTAGTCATTTTTAGCAGCTATTGGCTTTTACCTTATTTATTAACTCCCACTAATTTTGCCATCAATAATTTCAGCCAAAGCAATTGGGAAGTTTTTAAAACCGTTGGTGACAAAAATTTAAACCCGCTAGTCAATGTTTCGGCTTTGTACGGTTTTTGGGGCGAAGGACAAATTTGGGCCAATTACTTTTTATGGCCCAAGGCCAATTTCAGTTTTTGGCTGGCGCTTTACTTTAGTTTAGTATTTTTGGTGGTTTTGGGCTTTTATGCCAGCTTAAAAAATAAAAATTACCAAAGAACCGGGTTTTTTGCTTTGGTTGGTTTGTTTAGTTTTATTTTTGCCTGCGGAGCAGGGGACACAATTTTTAAAAATTTAAATCTTTGGCTTTTTAATCAGCTTTGGTTTTGGTCCGGTTTTCGCGACAGTCAAAAATGGAGTGCTTGGTTGGTTTTAAGCTATGCTTATTTTGGTTCATTTGGCGCCAGTTATTTTATTGACTACGTTAAAAAAGTTTCCAAATTGCCGGTGAAATTTTTTGTCATTATGGTTTTTTTGGTACCAACCCTTTACACCTATACTGTCTGGGGCGGGTTTGCCCGGCAACTAAAACCGGTTTGGTATCCGGCCAGCTGGACTTTGGCTAATGAAATCTTAAATCAGGATCAATCTGATTTTAAAGTTTTATTTTTGCCCTGGCATCAATACTTATCTTTTGATTTTAACCAGCGATTGATTATTCAAAATCCGGCCAAAGATTTTTTTGACAAAGAAATTATTCAAGGTGAAAATATGGAAATTGGCAGTATCTATAGCCAGTCTGATAATCAGCCGGTACAAGCGGTGGAAAATATTTTGTTAAGCAGCCAGTCTCAATCAAGCCAAGAGACTTTGAGTCAATTGGCCGGTCAGGGGATTAAATATATTATTTTTACTCATGATCTAGACTCTTTACCTGGGAAAAACCAATATCAACCCCAAGCCAGTCAGGATTTAGCGGTGATCTTTAACTCCAAAGACTTGACAATATTTGAAATAATGCTAAGATAATAAACTAATTTTAAGGTTTTAAAAAAGATTAATTTAGCTAAAATAAGCCAAAAATAAATATGATTCAATTTATAAAGAAAGCAAAAACCAACATTATCCTAAGTATTTGCGCGGTTGCCGCGATTATTTATTTTTCCGGAACTTTGGGTTTTGGCTCATTTTTGCGTAATTATTTAGCTTTTGGTTATGGCGGTGGTGGCGGATTTGTAATGTTGCCCGAAATTGTTGCCGTTAACAAACCTTTATATATTCCTTCAGCCCAGCGCGGCGGTCGTTTATTCGAACGCACTGATGATAATATTTCGGCTGTGCTGGAAGTGCCGCCATTAACGGTTTCTGGTTTAACCATGTTTGATATTGCCATTAATCCAGTTGATGCCAGTAATCAGCCTTGCTCTGGCAGTAATAATATTATTGGCAGCAAAGTTTTTAATATTATCGCCCAAACCGAATCAGGCAGCCAAATTTATAATTTTTCCCGCAGCCTAACGGTTTCGTTGACTTTGCCAAACATTCCAACCGATACCTCAAATTTAGGAATTTATTATTTGAATAATAACAATCAGTGGGTTTTAGGCCAAAAAGCGATTTTTGATAATGTTAATAATCGAACTATTTTTGAAGTTAAAGATTTGGGTGTGGTGGCTTTGATTAATGCGCCCGGTTTACCGCCAGTTATTGAAGCCGGCAGCCGGTGTGGTCAAAAAGTTTTAGGGGTCAAAGAATATTCTGATGGTACAATTTTAAGAACTTGCGACGGCGAAGCTTATATCATTAAAGATAAAAAAATTAATCCTTTGACCAAATTGCCTTTAACTTTGGCAACTTACCAAAATAAAACCGTTTATGATGTCGATTTTTCAGTCGTGGTTGAACTCAGCGGCAAAAAAAATGTCGGCAAAAACTATAAAGACGGTGAACTTTTGCGCACTTGCGACTGGCGAATTTATCGGGTGGAAAATCAAAAATTGCGTTACATCAATACCTGGAACGAATTGCATGATAAATATTTAGGTCAAAAAATCAATAATATTGATTACTGGGTTTTATCCGAATATCAACAATATTCAACCGGCCAGCAAGTTTTGGGTGCCAAACAATATGCCGACGGTACTTTGTTGAGAACGGCTGACGGTAAAATCTATATTTTGGAAAATCAGAAAGCCAATCAAATTTCCAGCGTCGCCGAACTAAACAGTAAATATGCCGGCCAAAAAATTTATAATATTGCCAATGAGGTTTTGGTTCAATATCTTGGCTCGGGTGCTAGCGTTGAATTCAATTACAATAAGGTTTTGGGTGTAAAAAATTATGCCGATGGCACTTATTTAAGAACCAGAGACTGGAAAGTCTATGTCATTGAAAATCAAAAAGCCAAACAAATCGCTACCATGGTGCCAGGTTCTCAGGACTATTACCAGGGTCAAAAAATATATGACGTTGATTACGGCGTGATTGCTCAATATACAACTCAACAAACTCCGGCGGCAACTCAGCAAGTTTTGGGTGTTAAGCAATATGCCGACGGTACTTTATTGAAAGCGCCAGATGGAATTATCTATATTGTTGTCAATCAAAAAGTCCGAGTTGCTACTGCTGCGGAACAAAAAAATACTGCCGGCCAAAAAATTTACGATGTTGATTACGAAACAATCAACAATTACGGTGCACAGTCGGTTTTGGGTGTAAAGCGTTATGCCAATGGCACTTATTTGAAAACCCCCGATTGGCGTTTGTATATAATTTCTGATCAAAAGGCTCGTTATATTGACACGATTGCTACTACTTTGAGTAGCTATAACGGCCAACCGGTTTACAATGTTGATTACGAAGTTTTAGCCCAATATTAATATTTACCAACTCAAATAGCAAAAACTCCCGATTAATCGGGAGTTTTTTGTTGAAAAAAAATGTAAGTTTGGTTTTGGGTTTGAAAAATCAGCTGATTAATGGTATACTATAAATAATAAATATTAACTTTTTTGTTATGAAAAAGATTATAAAATCTAAGATTTTTTGGGTAATTTTGGTAATTGTAATTATTATTATTGGTTTTGTGGTAAAAACCATTGCTCAACCTAAAAAGATAAAATATGATACCCAGCCGGTTAAGCGCGGTGATGTTATTCAAACCGTGACTGCGACGGGCCAGGTTAAATCGGCTTCTGAAGTTGAGTTGAATTTTAAAAATATCGGCAAAATCAGTACTCTTAAGGCCAAAGTCGGCGATACGGTCAAAGCCGGAGATATTTTAGCGACTCAGAAAGCGACTGATTTGGAAATTAGCATTGCCAAATATCGCAATGAATTAGCCAAGGCCAAGGCCAATTTAGACAAAATCATCAGTGGCGCAACCAAAGAAGATATTGCCGTTTATCAAGCAGCCGTTGACAAATACCAAGGTGATTTGGCCAGCGCCAAAACTGATTTGGAAAATACCAAGGCCACTTACAAACAAACTTGGGAAAATGAAAAACAAAATATCATTGTGGATATGAGCGGTGCTTTAAGTAAGGCTAATGTCTCTTTGCAAAAAGTCTATGACACTTTATATTATAAAGGCGATCCGAATAGTTTAAGCACTTCAAACTATAGTTTAAAGTCACAGGTCAGAAACGAATATGACGAAGCCAGAGGTAAAGTCATTGCCGCTCAATCAGTTTATGATACTGCTAGCATGACACCTGATGATGAAAAAATTAATTTGGCCGCTGACTCAGTTCTTAGTTCTATTATAAAAGTAGCCCAAACGGTTAATGATTTAGGCAGTCTTTTGGATTATGCCATTGTTACTTCAAATATGAGTCAAACCGAGCTAGATGCTTTGAAAGTGACTATTAACGCCGAAAGAGCTACCGCTGAAGCCAATATTGGTACGCTGCAAGGCGCTAAGCATGATTTAGAGACAGCTCGTTTGAACTATCAAACTAAAGTTTCTGATGCCCAAGATGCGATTTTTTCGGCTGAGAAAAATTTAGCTAAAGCCCAAGCCGATTTAGCTTATAAAGAAGCGCCGGCTCGAACCGAAGATATTGTTTTGTATCAAGCCGCTTACAGAAATGCGGAAGCTGATTTAAGATTGGCTTTGGATAATTATGAAAATACTTTATTGAAAGCGCCAATTGATGGGGTAATTACGGAAGTAAATTATGAAGTGGGCGAACAAACCGGTTTAACCCAAAATGCCGCCGGCAGTCCGGCCATTAGAATGCTTGCCGCTCAAAATTATGAAATTGAAGTGAATATTCCAGAGTCTGACATCACTAAAATTAATTTAGCTGATGTTGTTGATATAACCTTAGATGCTTTTTCTGATTCTGATTTATTCAAAGGTAATGTCACCACGATTAATCCGGCTCAAACCAAAATTCAGGACGTGGTTTATTATCGAGTAACCGTGATATTTTCTTTGGATCAGCCGGAGAATGTCAGAAGTTTAGTTGAAAAAATTAAGCCGGGCATGACGGCCAATGTTACTGTCAGCACGGCCAAAGCCACTGATGTTTTAATAATTCCTCTGCGAGCCGTTAAAGAAAAGGATGACAAAAGTTATGTTCAGATTTTGGAAAATGAACAGCCAAAATCGATTGACGTAATTTTGGGCTTAAAAGGCGACGAAGGAATGGTTGAAGTTAAATCCGGTCTGGTTGAGGGTCAATCAGTGATTACCTATACGGCCAACAAATAGTAATTATGTTTTTTAAAAAATATTTTTCTGGTTTAAAGAATTTTGACTGGATCTTATTTGGCTCAGTGCTGCTTTTGCTTTGCTTTGGCCTTTCGGCAATTTACAGTATTGCTATCAGCTCGGATCAGCCGGATTTTATCAATTTCAAAAAACAAGTCACCTTTGGCGTCATTGGTTTGGTTTTTTTGTTTTTTTTAAGCCTTTTAAACTACCGGCTTTGGCAAGATTTCAGCTATATATTTTATATCGGTTCGGCTGGTTTGTTGGTAGCGGTTTTATTTTTAGGCCGGACAATCAAAGGCACAACCGGTTGGTTTTCTTTTTTGGGTATAAATTTTCAGCCGGTTGAACTGGCCAAAGTCGCTTTAATTATTTTTTTAGCTTGGTTTTTAAGTAAAAAGGGCCAAACCATCGTTGAATTTAAAAATTTTATTTTAGCCGGAATGATTGCCGGCTTTTATTTTTTATTGGTTTTACTTCAACCGGATTTTGGTTCAGCGGTAATTTTATTTTTAATTTGGCTTTTGATGATGATTTTTGCCGGCGCCAATAAAAAACATTTATTGCTTTTGTTTGTTGGGATTTTGGTGGCCGGCGCTATTGGCTGGCTATTCTTATTGCAAGATTATCAAAAAGGCAGAATTTTAACCTTTTTAAACCCTCAGTCCGATCCTTACGGCCGAGGTTATCATGTCAGGCAAGCAGTAACTGCCGTTGGCGCCGGTGGCATGTTGGGCCGGGGCTTGGGTTTTGGTTCACAAAGTCAATTGAAATTTTTACCGGCCAGTCAAACGGATTTTATTTTTGCGGTGATTGCCGAGGAATTGGGTTTTTTGGGCGTAAGCCTGGTTTTATTTTTTTGGTTTTTGATTCTGTATCGGCTGGTCCGGGCGGCAAAAACCGTTAAAGACAGCTTTGCTTTGTATTTTATTTTAGGTGTTTCAGCGATGTTTTTTTGTCATATTATAATTAATATCGGAATGAATATCGGGATTGTGCCGGTAACCGGCATTTCTTTGCCTTTTTTGAGTTATGGCGGCAGTTTTTTGGTAACTTGTTTGATTTTAATTGGCATTGTTGAAAATATGGTTAACCGAAACCAGAATTCTTAAAATTAAAATAGATTTGACAAAAATAAAAATTTTAGCTATATTATAGTTTGATTTATGGAAGATAAAGATTTCAACATATTCAGCGATAATCAGGATATAATTGCTAATTGTCCGATTTGCCATCAAAGGTATAAGCCGTTAGTGGCCAAAGTCTTGGAGGAAGGCAACACCGCCAGTTTGGTTCATATTGTCTGTCAGAATTGCCAAGCGGCAATTCTAGCCATGATTTTAGCGAATAATATGGGACTCAGCACCTTTGGCTTGATTACTGATTTAAATTATGACGATGCGGTAAAATTCCAAAATGCCAAGCCGATAAGCTACAACGATGTCCTTGAATTGCATCAAAATTTAGCCAAACAAAAAGTCCCAATTGATTTTTTGAATAATAATTAAATACAATAATCCAAGAAAGGAGACATACAGCAATGTCTATAGTTCTAAGTTTAAAGGGCAAAACCCGAAAGGAACAAAAGAAAAAAGTAAGTCAATTAAGAACCAGTGATCAAATTCCGGCGGTTTTATACGGCCATAAAATCAAGCCACAAAATATCGTCGTTGATTATACTTTGTTTGAAAAAATTTTTAAACAAGCAGGGGAAAGTACATTGGTTGATTTATCAATCGATGACGGCAAGCCGGCTAAAGTCCTAATCCAAGATTATCAATTGGCGCCATTAACCAATCGTTTCACTCATGTTGATTTTCATTTGGTCAATATGGATGAAAAAATTCACACCGCCATTGGTTTGAAATTCATTGGTGAAGCACCGGCCGTCAAGGAAAGAGGCGGAATTTTGGTCACCAATATTCATGAAATTGAAGTCAGCTGTTTGCCAAAAGATTTGATCCATGAAATTGAAGTTGACCTTTCCGGTCTGAAAACTTTTGAAGATACTATCCGGATTTCGGATCTAAAAATCCCCGCCGGAATCAGTTTGCAAAATGTACCGACTGATTTGGTCGTTTTGGTTCAAGCCCCTAGATCAGAAAAAGAATTAGCCGATTTGGAGTCTAAACCGGAAGCGACTCTGCCGGTAGCCGAGGAAGCTGCCAAGCCAACTGAAGAAAAATCAGAGTAAGATATTAATCTCGCAAAAAAGGCCTATTTTTTAGGTCTTTTTTGGTAGTTTGAGACTCAGTCTGGCTTGCTTTAAAATTAAAAATGCGTTAAAATCTAGTTATTATGTCATTAACTTTATATCGAAAATACCGGCCGCAAACCTTTAAAGAAGTCATTGGCCAAAATCACATTAAAACGACAATTCAAAGTGAATTGGAAACCGGTAAAGTGGCTCACGCTTACTTATTTTCTGGTCCTCGAGGTTTGGGCAAAACCACTACGGCAAGGCTTTTGGCTAAAGCGATTAATTGTTTAAAAAGAAAAGAAGGGCAAAGCGAGCCGTGTAACGATTGTGAGTCCTGCAATGAATTAATGGCCGCTCGATCGCTTGATATCATTGAAATCGATGCGGCGTCTCATACCGGCGTTGATAATGTCAGAGAAAATATCATTAACAATTCGCGCTTTACGCCAACCAGTCGTAAATTTAAGGTTTTTATCATCGATGAAGTTCACATGCTTTCGATTTCAGCTTTCAATGCCTTGCTTAAAACTTTGGAAGAGCCGCCCGCCCACGCCATTTTTATTTTAGCCACCACCGAAATTCATAAAGTGCCCCAAACTATTATTTCACGCTGCCAGCATTTTGATTTTCGTAAAGTTTCTGAACAAGAAATTGTGGCTCGCCTCGCTAGCTTGGTTAGCAAGGAAAAACGAGTGGTTGATAAATCAATTCTGGAAAATATTGCTTATTATGCCGAAGGTGGTATTCGCGACGCGGAAAGCTTGCTAGGTCAAATTCTTTCGCTTTCTGACAAAGAAATTACTGTTGAACAGGCGGAATTGGTTTTACCTCAGTCACATTTTAATTTAGTTTTGGAACTGATTGAAAATTTAAATAAAAAAGATACGGTTGCCAGCTTAACTTTAATTAATCACTTAGTCCAAGAAGGCGTTGACTTGGAAAGGTTTGCCGGTGATTTAATTGAAGTTTTGAGAAAAATTTTACTGCTTAAAATCAGCAGTCAGCTAGGTCAATTTGCCGGCGGTTTAAACAAAGATTTAGAAAAAAGAATAACGGATTTGGCCAATCAAATCGCTTTAGATTTATTGATTGGTTTTATTGAAATTTTATTGGTCAAAAAACAAGAGCTTAAGTTTTGTGAAATTTTGCAATTGCCGTTGGAGCTGGCGATTTTGGAAATTTTAGCTTTTGATAATAAAACCAAGCCCCAAAATGACAATGACCAAAAGGATGATTCAGAAAAGGGTAGTGGCTTAAAAAATAAAACTGAGGAAAAAAAAACTAAAGAAACGCCTGCTGACAAACCAATAAAAGCTGCCATTGAGTCGGATCTTTCAAAAAATAAATTAGTCAAGGTTAAATTGACTATTGACCAAATTAAAGAAAAATGGCAAGATGTTTTAGTTTGTATGAAAAATTATAACCAAAGTCTGGCTTCGACTTTAAAAATTTCGCAGCCGTCAACGGTTAAAGAGGACGGAACATTGGAAATTTGTTTTCGCCATCAGTTTCATCAGCAGCGAATTAACGATTTGAAAAATAAACAGATTTTAGAAAAAGTTTTAGGCGAAATTTTTGGTCAGACTTTAATTGTTAAAACTTTAGTCGTTAAAGATTTGCCCGATTTAGTCACCGAAATCCAGACTTTAGCTGAGCCAAAATCAAGCAGTTCGCTGAATAATATTTTAGAATCTTTTGGCGGTCAAGTAGTTAATTAAATATTTTTCCTAGATAGCCCTCGGGGATCGCCTGTCTGCCGACAGGCAGGTCTAATGGCCCGCCCGCCTCGTAAAAATCATATTTAATTTTCATTACATAGCTCGGGGATCGTCTAATGGTAGGACGCCAGATTCTGGCTCTGGTAATCGGGGTTCGACTCCCTGTCCCCGAGCCATGTAATGAAATAATGTGTGTAGTTGTTGAAGAAAAACATTTCCTTTTAATCAAGCTTATTTTACAAGGCGTTGCGGGCGGGTAGGACGCCAGATTCTGGCTCTGGTAATCGGGGTTTTACTCCCTGTCCCCGAGGTTTGTCTGGGAATTTATAAATCAAAAAATTATGTTAGATAAATTAAAACAATTAGGTCAATTAAAATCAATTCAAGACTCCTTAAAAGCCGAAAAATACGAAGTGGAAAAAAACGGCGTAAAAGTGGTGATTAACGGAAGCTTAATGATTAAAGAAATCGTTTTAAGTCCGGATTTCTCAGTTACCAATGGCTGTGAGATTATCAAAGATTGTATCAATGAAGCAATCACTAAAGCTCAGCGCAGTATGGCGCAAAAATTAGCCGGGATGAATCTGGGCTTTTAAATATGGTCACTAAATCAAAAAATTTAATTTATCATTTATTTTTAGCTTTTGGTTTGGCTTTGGTTTGGACTTGGTTTAGTAATGGTCAGTATTTATATAATCATCATTTTCCGATATTTTTAGGTTTGAATTTATTTCCTTTGATTGGTTGGACTATCGGTTTTTTGGTCTTATATTCTATTTATTCGTTGGTAATTTTTCAATTTGGTCTAAAAAGTTTTGGCGCCAAGCTTTTATTTATTTGTTTTTTGTACTGGCCAACCGTAATTGTAATTGAAACAATTGGTTATTATTGGTTTGATATTCATAATTTGGGGGCGGCCAGCTATCCTGGTTTGCCGGTTTGCAATTGTTTGCACGCGCCGGTTTGGATGCAAATTGGCTATTTTGTTTTAGGGCCGATTTATTTAATTTTGTGTGAGTTGCTAAGGCTGGAAAAAAAGAATTAAAATTCATAAAATTTGGATAAAAAAGAGACCATTCAATTTCGAATGGTCTTTTGGTGTGTAAAGCGTTCCTCCGAGTCGCTTAGCCGAGATAGGCCATGATTTCTTTATACAGCGCCTGGCTCATCATGCCGTTCTCGAGGTAGAACCCGAGCAGCTCGCGCAGCGTGAACGCCGCATGAAGCGTGTAGCCGGCATCAGCCAGTTCTTTGCCGCCGCCTTGCTCGCGGTCAACGAGCACGACCACGTCTTTGACGACCAAGCCGGCTTCTTCGAGGACTTTGATGGCCTCGAGTTTGCTTCCGGCCTTGGTGCAGAGGTCGTCGACCAGCAACACGGTTTGATCGGCTTGGTAGACGCCGTCGACTTTGGCGCCAGAACCGTGGCCCTTTTCACTCATTCGCGGCGTGATCATCGGCTTGCCGCAAAGTTGCGATATGACCGTTGCCGTGGGCACAGCGGCCACCGGAATGCCCGCGATCAGATCAAAACTCAGTTGCTCGACCAACTGCAAGTAGAGCGTGGCCGTTTGGCTGAGTAGGGCGGGGAAGGACTGCAGCAGCCGCAGGTCGATGTAAACCGGCGACAACGGCGCATTCGGATTGGTCTCGTGAAGCTTGAGGCGAAAACCCGCACCGTCAGGGGATTGGTTCTTGTCTTTGATCGCGCCGATTCTGTACAAACCGGTTGCGACCTGTTGCCCAGCGATGCCTTTGATATAACCATTTCTGCTCATGTCTTTTTTTCCTTGTCCGGGCTGTGTCGGTTATTACACCAACGCCATTTCTTCTTTGATTCGCACAACGGCTTCATGCCGACTGATACCGGCAGGCGGTTTGAGGGCGGGACGGGCGACAATCACGAGATTGGCACCGTTTTCGACAGCTTGTTTGGGCGTGGTGAAGCGCTTTTGATCGTCGCCGGGCACCAAAGACCACAAGGGCCGGATCGCGGGATTGGCGATAAGAAAGTCCGGTCCGCACGCTTCGCGAATCATGACAGTCTCTAGTGGGGACGCCACAACGCCGTCAAGGCCGCAGTCTTTGGCCAAAATCGCCAGCTTACGGACTTGGCCTTGCATCGCGCTGGTTTTCATCCGTTCAAACGTTTCCAAGACGCTTTGGGGTGAATTGGGATCAGGCGGATTCAGTGCCGGCACCAATCCGAGTTCAACCAAAGAATCATAGTCGTGATCGGTCAGGATGGTCACGCCCAGGACGTTGGGCCGCTTTTCCGGCTCAAAATCAGCAAACACTTGCTTGAGGGCTTCCTGAGCTTTGAGCAGCATTTTTCGCCCGCCCAGACAGTGCATATTGACCAGTGCCACGTCCATGCCGAAGATTTGGATCAAAGCCTGCAGGACCGTGTTGGAAATGTCGTGCAGCTTGGCATCCAAAAACAGCTTCCCATTCAGATACTGAAACAGCGCGCGGGCATCTTTCAGGTTGGCAATGGCCTCTTTCTCGCTTGCGGCTTTCAGCATCAGCCTAAGCATGGTGTAGATGAGCTGAAAGCCAACCTTGTAACCGTCGACGACGTCATGCGTTTCTTCAACGACTTGTCTGGCTTCGCTGACGGTTGGCACGTCCAGTCCGATCAGTAATTCTCTTTTTGGCATGGTAGTCTCCAATCCTATCTGATAAATCTACCTAGTGTAAAGAGCATCCAAGTCGCCCAATGCGACCTAGCCTCCACAGCCAATCTTAAACCAAAAAGAAAGAAAAATCAAGTCTAAAAATCCGCCCCTGTGGGCGGAAATACTTTATTGATAAATGGATAAATTGTTAATTTATTTGAGTCTTTTTTTATAATAATTCAGCCTTTCTCTGATTAACTTTTTTGCTTCTTTTTTACTGTATTGATTGATGAATTTTGGAATTCTTAAGGTTTTAACCTCATGAATAAATTTTTTATTTGATGCAAAATCAAAAGTTGGTTTAACCGACTTGACATTCAAACCGCTAAGCATGTCCGCTTCCATTAAAACCAGCTCGTCAATCGCTTTGAGCTTGGCCGGTTGGTCATGAATGGCAACCAAGTGCACGCATCTTTGTTTTTGGGCTTTGGTTAAAAAAGAGAAAAATTTGTCAGCCAGCAGTTTTGATAATTTTTTAGCGCCAATTACCATGTGTTTTGGTTTGGCATTTTTTACGTTTTCAAAATCAGCCGGCTGATTTTGATCAAACAAACCAACATAGCCCCAGTCGTGCGCGTAAGCGGCAATGATTAAAACCGCCTTGTCGACTTTAAGGTTTGGCGTATTTTTTATAATTCGCTTAATATAAGCCACAACTTCCAAAGTGTGCGGCTTATCCCAGTTGGGTCGGCCTTTTTCCAGGTCCGGTAGAATCTTTTTCTTTAAATAAGCTTCCAACTTAGATTTATTTAATTTTGTCATTGTAATTTTTTAATAAATCCAGTGGTTAATTGATCGAGTGACTCAATAATTTTATCAGCTTTTTGCAGTTCATTTTTGGCATGAGTGTAAGTTACGGCCACACAGATCAATCCTGCCACTTTGGCCGATTCTACTCCAGCCGGAGAATCTTCAACAGCAATGCAAGTTTGCTTGGGGGTTTGTAATTTTTCTATACATTTTAAGTAAGTTTCCGGATCGGGTTTATAATTTTTAATCAAATCTGAACTAATAATAACTTTGAAAAGATGAGTAATACTAAATTCATCTAAAATTAATTTTACGTCCTTTTCGTCAGATGCCGAAGCAATAGCTAGGACAAAACCATCATCAAATAACTTTTTGCAACATTCAATGGCGTGTGGCTGAGCAATGATATATTTTTTTGGATTTTGGTGAAGTTTTTGTTTCCTTTCAATGAAAATATCCTGTATCTCTTGATCGCTTAATCTATCACCAAAATAAGTTTTCAAAAATACTACAATTTTTATACCAACACATTTTTTATAATCAGCGTCATCTAAAATTATGCCTCGTTTTTTTAATAAAATTTTTAACAAATCAAACTTTCTTTTTTCAGAATCAACAATAACACCGTCTAAATCAAAAATTATTGTTTTTACCATAGTAGACTTGTAGATTATTTTAAAAATAACTTTTGCCGTCTGGTGATTCGTTTTTGGTAATTTCAATTTGGTATTTGGGGTCGTAAATTTGAATAATTTTAAATTTACCAGAGGTGGTTTGATTGGCTAAAGCGTTGCCTTTGATTGTTTGCTCAAGCATAATAATTTTTCCCCAATACAACCATTTGCCGTCGATATTTTGGACTAAAAAGCAACGGCACGGTGCGGGGTGATAAATTCTGGCCTTGGGTTTGTCAGTAAACTCAAAAATTTTGTCTTTAACCTCAGTCAAAGTGATTGGTTGTTTTTGGTGTTTTTCTAAATTTAAAATTTCTGTCGGAAAACCTTGATCACTGGTGATTTGAAGCGTGTCGTTTAGTTCAATGAAACTGCCCATAATTTATTTAAGTAATTAATAACTGTTGCAAATCTATTTTATTAATGCCAGGTTGAATAAAATTATTCTTGGGGTTCAATCCTTATTTTTAAACCATTAAATATACTTCCACCAATTTTGATTTGTTGCCGTAGGGTTTGGTCTAGGTCTATCGCCCTATTAAGAGCTTCTGAATAATTTCTATCTAGTTTTTTTAGAGCAACCGCCATATTCCACCACGCTTTAGCATTATTAGGATTTTCTTCGGTTGCTTTTGCTAAATATTCTAAAGCTTTTTCATAATCACCTAATACTAAGTTAGCTAAGCCGATTTCATAATTTGATTTTGATGTCAAATTTACTTCTCGTGCAATTATTTTTACATCCTCGGTTATATTCGCTCTGTCATAACCATCCATCAAAGTTAAGGTTTTGGCTGTATATTCTAATACTTTGGTATTTACTGTTTCTTGTTTTTCTTTAAAATCTATCATGATTATTTCTAAGGTTCTGGCAGTTCTATCTATTTTCAGAATATCAGCAGATAAAACACTTTGTGAGATAATTGATTCATTATAAATCCAAAAGGTGGGGATCAAGCCTAAAAGTAAAGATAGAAAAGCTACTTTCATGTCCCTAGGTATTTCTTTATAACAATAATATGCTGAATTAATCAAGTCTTTGATTATCTTTTTAAGTTTCATATTTGGTCTTCTAAGCTAATTATTTTTATTCAATCTATCTATATCCTATCAAATTACGCCCAACCAGACAACCGTAAAATTCGCTTATTTGCCTAATTTTTGCTATATTTAAAAAAAGTCTATTTTTACCCTTATGCTTATCGCTTTAATCAATTGGCTGATCGTTATTCCAATAGTTTTGTTTTCCTTGGCAATGACTTTGAACCATCCGGTTTATCGGGTTTTGGATCGGCCGGCAAAGATTGAAAATAAAGGCATTTATTTAACTGCCTATACGGCTGGATCCAAAGAACGGCGCCAGGCGCTGGTTGATTTGATTAACCAAACCGAGCTAAATTCGATTGTAATTGACGTTAAAGACTACAGCGGCAAGATCTTTTTTGCCGCTAATATGCCTTTGGCTGACAAAATCGACTCCAAAGAAATTCGAATCCCGGATTTGGCCCAATGGGTGCCGGAATTGAAAAAACAGGGGATTTATACCATTGCCCGGATTGCCGTGTTTCAAGATCCCTATTTGGCCGAGAAAATGCCCGAAGTAGCCCTAAAAAACAAAGAAGGCGGTGTCTGGCGCGATCGCAAGGGTTTGTCTTGGGTTGATCCGACCCAAAAAATGGTTTGGGACTATAATATTGATTTAGCCAAAGAGGCAATTAAGCTGGGATTTGATGAGGTTAATTTTGATTATATTCGTTTTCCAACCGATGGCGATATTAAGCAGATTGTCTACGCTAATCTAGACAATGCGACCATGGAAGGTAAGTCTATTGCCATGGCTAAGTTCTATAAATATTTAAGTCAAAGTCTGGCTTTTTACCCGGTTTTAACTTCGGCTGATTTATTTGGCATGGTTTTATGGCGAGATGATGGCCTAAATATTGGCCAACGTTTGCAGGATGCCGCGCCTAATTTTGATTATATTTGTCCAATGGTTTATCCATCGCATTATCCGCCTGATTTTCAAGGGTTTTCTAATCCGGCCGATCATCCGTACGAGATTGTTTATGAGAGTTTAATTCGGGCCAAAGACGACCTGGCAAACAGCCGCGCCAAGCTTCGGCCGTGGCTCCAGGACTTTGATTTAGGCGCTGAATATACGCCGGAAATGATTAAATTACAGACAAAAGCGACTTATGACAGCAATGGTTTTGGCTGGCTTTTGTGGAACGCCTCAAACCGGTATACCGCCGGCGGCTTGGAGTCAAATTAATTGAAATTGTGGACAACTAGCCTTGACTTTTATCGTTGTCTGAGTTTATTATTTCTGCTAAAATAAAGCCGTAATTTAATCCTTGATTTAAAATCGTTGGCAAACGTAAAAGGGGGTTTGGGTATTTATGAAATTATTTTTCAGTTTTATTCTCGGTTTTAAAAAATGGTTGGGACGAAACGGTCACTGTAATTTTTTTCTAAAAAATTTTTTGCAATCTTCTCTGCTTTAGGTAGAGATTTTTATTTTGGTTTATATTTTCAAATATTTATAAAATTTTAAATTACTGTATGAAAATGAAAAGTTTAAAAATCAGTTGGAAAATTTTAAATGTTTTAGTCGCGGCATTTTTAATTTTACCAACCAATTTAGGTTCAATGTTGGTGGCGCCAAGCGCCAATGCAGTTGAGCCAACCGCATTATGCCAAACCAATGTTGATGTGGTTTTAATTATTGATCGTTCCGGCAGTATGGCAGACGGCGGTTCACAAAGCAGTTGCCGCTATTATACCTTGGTTTGGGGAATTTTTCACAGCTGGAGAACTACCCATAATGTCACCCAAAGTTGGTGCGACGCAAAAAGTTTACCCGGCTATCCTTCAACTTACACTCCGGCCACACCAAATAAAATTGAAGCGGCCAAAGCTGCCGCCAATACTTTTTTGGGTTTAGTCGGTTTAGCCGATCAATCCGGTTTGGTTTCATTTTCCACAGCAGCGACTTTGGATAAAGGACTTTCCGGCGATCATGCCGCCACTCAAGCGGCAGTCAACGCCTTGGTTGCCAATGGTGCGACTAATATCGGCGATGCGATTGACTTAGCTAACCAGGAATTGGGTTCAACCCGGGCTCAAGCGCAATCAGCCAAAGTGGCAATTTTATTAACCGATGGCATGGCCAATAAACCAAACGGCAATGGTAGCGGTGAAAATGCCGCTGATGTCGCTTATGCCAAAACCAAAGCGAGCGAAGCGGCCGGCTTGGGTTATAAAATATTTACCATTGGTTTAGGCTCAGATATTAATGAAAGCATGTTACAAGAAATTGCCACGGCAACCGGCGCCAGTTATTTCAATGCGCCAAATCAAAGTGATTTAAATTCAATTTATAATACAATTTCCCAACGCATTTGTCAGTTTGGATCAATTTCCGGTTGTAAATTTCAAGATGCCAATCATGACGGTGATATCAGCAATGATCAAAAAATCAGTGGTTGGCCGATAATTTTATCCGGCGCCAAAAACGAAACTCAGTTGACTGATCAGTCTGGTTGCTATCAGTTCTCCGGACTTTTGCCGGGTAATTATACTGTGAGCGAAGGCAGCTTGGAAAATCAAAGTTTTTTCCAAACCTATCCGCTTGATAATTCGTATGTTGTTGCTTTGGCTGACGGTCAAAATGTAACTAACCAAGATTTTGGCAATTATTTGCCGATTTGTGGCAATCAAATTTTAGATTCGGATTTTGGTGAAGTTTGTGAAATCGGTAGTACAGAGGCTTGTGAAATTGACGGTTATGCCGGCCAAAAAACTTGTCTAGCCGATTGCAGTGGCTATAGCGAATGCATCAGCCAGCAAACCTGCGGCGATGGCGTTAAAAACGGCAATGAGCAATGCGACGGTCAAGACGGCATTTTGCCTAATTACATTTGTACTCAAACTTGCGTTTTAGAATATGTGCCGTTTTGCGGTGATGGTGAAATTAATCAAACTTCCGAACAATGCGATACCGATCAAAGTAAAGAATGTGTGACTGAAACCGGTTACTCCGGATCACAAACTTGCAGCCAATGTCAATGGCAGGGCTGTGAAAG
>Ga0172379_10004084_pt1 | contig 22111 bp, 20 predicted proteins | sample GrowelOW334metaG_FD_119756 | JGI IMG/M metagenome (GOLD analysis project Ga0172379, IMG submission 119756) | Groundwater microbial communities from an aquifer near a municipal landfill in Southern Ontario, Canada - Groundwater well OW334 metaG | ecosystem: Environmental > Aquatic > Deep... | reverse complement strand
GAAAGTTGCTACGGGGCAAGTGAATTTTATGAGATATTATCTGTTTATATTAGGATGTCAGATGAATGTTTCGGACGCAGAAAGATTGCGGACTGTGCTTAACAGCGCCAAATATCAAGAAACAACCGACGAAAAATCAGCGGATTTGATCGTGGTCGTGGCGTGTTCCGTGCGCCAAACCGCCATTGATCGCATTCACGGAAAAATAAATATGTGGAAAAAATGGAAGCAATTCGACAACGACGAATCGGCCTTGGGCCGAAAAAACCGCGACTTGAAAATTGCGCTCACCGGCTGCGTTCTGCCAACCGACAAAAAACAACTTGCCAAAAGTTTTGACATTGTTTTTGATATTAAAAAAATTGCAAGCTTGCCACAAATGCTTGCGAAAAAAAATAAGTTTTCCCCCTTTGCAAAAGGGGGATTAAAGGGGGATTTACATAATATTAAAAATCCCTCTCCAACTCTCCCTTTTATAAAGGGAGAGGGCTTCGATTACTTCAAAATAAAACCTCTGCAACAAAACACTTTCTCTGCCTCTGTCCCAATCATGACCGGCTGTGATAATTTTTGCACCTATTGCGCCGTGCCCTTCACTCGTGGACGAGAAGTTTCCCGACCAGCGAAGGAAATTATCGCTGAAGTAAAAGATTTAATTAAAAATAACTACAAAGATATTACGCTTCTGGGTCAGAATGTTAATTCATACAAACCAAATTTTGTTAATTTAGTAAAACAACTGGATAAAATTCCCGGAAATTATTGGATTCGATTCACATCCAACCACCCTAAAGATTTTTTGCCAACCCTGTACCGTGCCAAAGGCACTGGTTCAGGGCGGAACACTATTATTGATTTCTTGAAAACCTCCAAACATTTTGCCAAATATATCCACCTGCCCGTTCAATCAGGATCGGACAGAATTTTGCAAGCCATGAAACGGCCATATAAAATTGCGGATTATATCAAATTGGCGCAAAAAATTAAGAAAGAAATTCCAGAAGTCTGTCTCACGACCGATATGATTGTCGGCTTTCCGGGAGAAACCAAAGCCGATTTCAAAAAATCTTGTGATTTATTCAAAAAAATAAAATACGATTTGGCTTTCATTTCCCAATATTCCCCCCGCCCAGGCACACCGGCCGCCAAATTGAAAGATAATGTTTCGCGCGCAGAAAAAAAACGAAAAGAATTATTTTTAAATAAAATCCTCGCCAAAACTGCTTTAGAAAATAACAAGAAACTTATCGGCAAAACTATTAAAGTATTAATTGAAAAAATTTCTGCGGATAAATCCTATGCTCTCGCCCGCACCTCCACTCTCAAAACCGTAAAGATATTTCACTTTTCGCATATGCGAAAAGTGAAATATGCAGAAAAATTAATGCAGGGAGAATTCGCAGAAGTAAAAATAACATCAGTCACTCCGTGGAAATTGGAAGGAGTTTTAGTAAAATAAAAACCGGTGCCAAAAATCTGACACCGGGTGAATTTGCGATAGTGAAGATTTCTTCAGCTACCGCGTGGAAGCTAACTATTTTAACCATCGGGAGAGCAACGGGATACCAACAAACATTGCTATTCCCCATATTATTAATATAACAAGCACTCTAATCTGAAATTGCAGATAGGTGTATCTCTTTTTCATGTCAATCTTAAACATTTTTTTCTCCAAAAAATTATTTTTCCAGTCCAAACCTATTATAATCATCCACATAACCAGCAGTCGCCTCTTCTCTCAATCTTCTTTCTTTTTCATATTTATCAGATATAGCGCCTAATTCTATCAAAAATTCCAAACCGCGGTAAAGAAGAAATCCACACACAGCAATTGATGTCACCCAGAAAGATGAGACTTCAAGATATGCGAGCAGCAGCATGACGCAAAGAATAGTAATTACCAGCCATTTTTTCATTTTCATTTTATCCTCCAAAAATTGTTAGGAACAAAAACTTGCGGTTCTACCAACATCAGTCTCGTTTGCTTTACCCTGGTCAAGCAAGATAAAGCGGTCTCAAACAACAGAACCGCAAGTCAAAAAATTAATCCACCGCTACCACCAATCTGGAACTGGAACTTGCCACCATTTCGTCCCTATCATCTGCAGTAGCCAGTAGAGCAAACACTGCATAAATTACTAATAACCCAACGCCCAACCAAATCAAAAGTTTTTTCATTTTCATTTTACCCTCCGTTATTTTATGTCCCGAGAAGCTTCCCTTCCGCAATTCTCGCAATAAACTAATTCTCCTTTTTTGTTTAGGTCAGGAATAACAAATTTAGCATAAACCTTATCATTGTGTTTAAAAAAATGCAAATCAAAGGGGTAAGAAATCTTTTCTTGAATTTATACCATCCCAGGTTCACTATTTCTCTCCTTATTTAATTGTAAAAACAACTTGCCCTCCTTAGTTTTTCAGGATAGAATATATTGAAATAAATGTCAAAAAAAATCCCGTGTCATCGCTTTAAGCAATAACACGGGCAAACTTATCTCTATTCTTATCTTTACTCTTTTTCAATTTCCTTTGTTTTTTTAACAAGCTTATTAATTTGTTCCTTAACAGCCTCAGCCTCTTCAATCAACTCAGTTGCAACAATATTCGTTCCTTAATTCTTAATTACTTTGCTAAAATTAACATATTCATCGTTTATTCTCAAAAGCATCTCCTTTTTTCTCTTATCGCTTAAACCACTGCAAGAGTCTACTTTGGCGAGAATCAGACGAATTCTTCGCAACACTTCTATTCCTCTTGCGTTTACTTTTTTTGCCACGTTTCCAATCAAAAATCTTCTCAGCATACTATTTGGCATTTGTTTCTTTTTTCCTCTTACCATTTCGTCTAATGACTCCTTCGCTTCAGCTAGAATAACCGGAAAATCATCTTTGCTACCAAGCTCTTTTTTTTGACTCATTTCCTTTTCCTCCTTAAAGGATTTTTGAAAAGTTATTAACTTTTTTTATTAACATATTTCTTTAGCTTTTTGAGAGCTTTCTCCACACTCTCATCACTCATCATCTGTTCTTCATTCTCCGGCAGATTATCAATGATTTTTGGAAAATTATCCAATGCTTTATCATTTTTTTTGAATGAATCTTCCAGCTCTTGTATGGCGCTAATATAGCTCAATCTTTTATTCTCATCCGATAAATCGCCGATTATATTGCCTAACTCAATAAGTTGTTTTCTTGTCCTATTTTCGCCCCATATTCTTAAGCAATTCTCGGCTCGCGCAATCACTTTTTCCAAATCTAAACAGGCATTAAGAGCATCGTCAGGGTTGGTCAACCTCGAATCCTCACACAACTCCCTGAGACGCTTTGTTAATTTTTTAGCATTTTCAGTTCTCTCTTTCAGTATATTCATTTGATCAATCGCGAACTTGTCGCTGATAATCATTCTTAAAATTTCAACAACTTCACCACATTTCATAAAAAAATTACCTGCTATTTCCTTGATTTTTTTGTTCATTTTCTTCCCCACTTTTAAAGGATGTTTGATATTATCTGCAATAGCTCTTGCTATTACATTTATTCGCTTTTTAAATTGTTAAAACAACTGCTATTTAAACTTAAATTAAGCCTAAACTGCTAACTTGAGAGTATAGCACAATGCAAAATAAATGTCAAGTGAGAATAAACGCTTTAAATAAGCCTTTTTTGTCTAAAAATACTCGCTCTGTTTGTAATAAATTATATAGAAAAAGAAAAAAGCCTTGCTATTTTCATAGTAAGGCTTTGGTGATTTGCTTATATTTTTTGCTATTATTCTCTGAAATGAAGCAAGAAAAGATTCTTCTCCTCTGCAGTGAGAGGTTCGCAGAACAAAAATTCTCCTTTTGAATTACTGATAATATCAGAAGGCGGACTGAATATAATTAGAACCTGGTTATCCTCTTCTTCAGAGGGTGTTTCTTTTCTTTTCACAACTTTGCTATATTCCCTGAACAAGTGCATAGCAATCATTTTTAGTTCTTCCGTAGTCCTTAAATTGCCTAGCTCCTCTATAAATGAATATCCATCAAAATCGTCTAACTTGCCCTTCTTCACAGCTCTTGATTTGAAAACATTTACTTCAAAAATAGCCATAGCAACCCTCCATTAAAATTATTTTATTATCAAAACAACTTGCCCTCCTTAGTTTTTCAGGATAGAATAAATTGAATTATATGTCAAACAAAGCTAAAGTATTAGTCATTTTGGGCCCAACCGCATCAGGAAAATCATCCTTGGCTATTAAACTTGCCAAAAAATTCAATGGCGAAATAATTTCCGCGGATTCGAGACAAGTATACAGAGGCATGGATATTGGAACAGGGAAAGTTGAGCCAGATCGGCCTGGCGAAATCCCGACAAAATTTATGAATAATAAATTTGCGTCGGGAGCTCGTCCATTTATATCAGACGGGATTCCACATTATATGATCGACGTCGTCAGTCCGAAAACAGATTATAACGCCGCGAAATTTCAAAAATCAACCAAAAAAATTATTGAAGAAATTTTGGAAAGAAAAAAATTGCCCATCATTTGCGGAGGCACCGGATTTTGGATTTCTGCCATTGTTGATAATAAAAATTTTCCGAATGTAAAACCGGATTGGAAATTACGTAGCTTATTACGTAATTATTCCGCTGATAAATTATTTACAATGCTGAAAAGACTGGACAAAGAAAGAGCGAAAAATATTGATCCAAAAAATCCAGTTCGCCTAATTCGCGCCATCGAAATTGCCAAAAAATTAGGATCTGTTCCAAAATTAGAAAAAAATGGTTACGAGTTGCGGGCTACGAGTTATGAGTTCTTGCAAATTGGCATAAACATTCCAAAAGAAAAATTGCACGAAAGAATCAAAATCCGTCTGGATCAGCGCTTCAAACAAGGAATGACAAAAGAAGTCCGCGATTTACATTTCAAAAATAAAGTTTCTTGGAAGCGCTTGGAATCCTTCGGATTGGAATATAAATTTATCGCACAATATTTGCAGAAAAAAATAAATAAAAACGAAATGGAAGAAAAACTTTTCTTGGCCATCAAGGACTTCGCCAAACGCCAAATGACTTGGTGGAAAAAAGATTCAAAAATAATCTGGCTAAAAAATTATTCTTCCGCCGAAAAAGAGACTGGAAAATTTCTCCTCTGATACACTGCCAACAGTTGCTAATTCTTGCATATGCAAATATTAGCACCTTGTTTATGAAGCAAAAATAAGAAACGTTCCCTTCTTGACGAAAAAAAATAAAGGACTAAACTTGAAAGAATAGTTCTTTAATATTTATTTTAATACAGCGGAGTTGGAAAAAATACATCATTTTTTAGCCTAGGAGGGCCTAATTATGACTATCATAGATTACGATTTTACCGTTTATCCAAAAGAAATTCAGCAGTTGCCCATTGGACTCAAAGAGGCGTGGGGAGCATATCGTTTTTGCCACCACACTTATGGAATAGAAAATGCTATGCAAGCCAATAAATTTCTCCAGATTCATTTCAAACGCCACCCCATTGGCAAGGAATATCCGGCGGATGTTATTCAGGTGTGGAGAAACAAACTGAAAAAACTCAAAAAATATTGGAGATATTATGACACAATGGAAGTTATGGATAGATGCTTGAAATTATATTCAAAGGATTTCCAACCCAAGCCAATTGGTTCCAGAAATTCTTATTCGGGAGTAGAAATTTACAAGCATATTTTCCCTCACGAAATCTGGCAATTTCTGGGAGGATATCGATTCATCCATACCCAGCTTAATGAGGACGACTGCTTCCAAGCGCCGATTCATTATGTTCATTTGGAAAAAATCGCTATCAAAAAAATGATGCAACATCATTTTGAAAAATATTCCCATCTCTATAACAGCGGGACATTGGCTTGCTGGATAACCCTCATCAACCCCCTGAAATCTGAACATTGGAAAAGTTATCTTGTTCTTTGGCTGGCTTTTCAAGGTGCCCTGATCAGAACCATCGGCGATCATCCACTATTTGATGAGAAAGTTAAAATAACAACAACAGCCATGATCTGCTTGCATGAATGCACTGACGGCTATGAAATTTATATCGTTTCGCCTCATGAGCTGGAAATGCTTGAAAAAGAAAAATTTATAAACTTGAAGATTCATGATGTTGTGGCAGTCGCATATGATGACGCTGAGAACACCAAGTTATTGAGCGAGATCAGTCACAGAGTGCAAGAAATCAAAAAAACCTTCAAAATTATTTAAAAAAAGGAGATTTTTCTAGAAATAAAATTTGAAAGCCGAGTTGATAAATATATCAACCCGGCTTTAATTTTTACCTTAAAAAGCGACACCTTCCTTTTGCTTTCCAAAAATCTCATTAAAAGAATTTTTATTGTACGGCTTGGCATCCACTCCTTTATTTCTGGCTTTGGCTCTCAGTAAATTATCCCGGGAAAATAAAATTACCTTTCCTTTCGCTTTTTCCCTCTCAATATCCACTGCCAAAGAAATTATTTCATTATCGGCAGTTGCTTGACGAAAATAAATTTTTTGAGTAGATCTTATCAGGACGAAACATTTGTTTTTTGAAATAAAAATTCCTTCCTTCAATTCATACTCCAATCTTTCTCCGAAAATAGCTTTCAATGAACGGTTGGCTCGCCGACGAACACTTGCTTTGCAATGAAGCGTTAAATTCTTCAGCTCCCTAATCACAGTTTGCGGAATAATAATAAGACTTCTGAAAGCTTTCTTCATCACGAAATGATCAAACATAAAAACGCATGTATCAATAACTATGATTTGATCTAATCCGTTTTTTCTTAAAAATTCTTGGAAGCGACGACTGTCATATTCCACTCTTTTCTCCTTAAGATAGAGTTGAAACAAAAAAAGCGCCTCTTTTCAAAGACCCCCTACGAAGTTTTAAGGAACTAGTCCTCCTTTCTTTTTTTATTATATCACAATTTTTATAATGCAAGAAATGGCTATTTTAGGCCCAAAACCGCCGCTTTGAATTTGTCGCCCCTTTCAAATTCATTGACAAACAAGCCAAAACTGGCTGCTCCCGGCGAAAGCAGGATCACATCTCCCTCCACTGCATTCTGACTGGCTTCCCAAACCGCTTTCTCCATTGAATCCGCCACTTCGGAATTCAGAATTTTTTCCGCGCCACTTTTTTTCGCAACTTCTAAAATTTTATCCGTCGCGGTTCCCTTGAGAAAAATTATTTTTTTGGCTTTTGAAATTTCCGGGATAAAATTTTTGAAATCCAAATTTTTGTCCGTCCCTCCCGCAATCAATATTAATGGTTCTGAAAAAGAATTGATAGCAGAAATAGCCGCATCCGGAATAGTCGCGGTCGTGTCATCATAATATTTCACGCCTCGCAATTCCTTCACAAATTCCAGGCGGTGAGGAACACCTTTGAATTCCAAAATGGCCTTTTTTATTTCCGCAATCTCCACACCATAGGCAAATACCGCTCCTATTCCTGCCAGCATATTGGAAACATTATGAGATCCCCTCATTTTCAAATCTTTAATGTCAATTAATTTTTTGCAATCATTCCCGTTATTCAGATATATCGCTTCGTCTTCCACATATACTGATTTCCCTTCACGAACCGGATAATAGGAAAACTTGATTATTTGCGCTTTTGATTCGTCCGCAAACTTTTTCACAATTTCATCATCCTCATTAATGATCAGCATGTCGCTTGGTTTTTGGAAAAGAAAAATATTTTTCTTGTCAGCAACATATCTTTCCATTGTTTTGTAATAATTGAGATGATCAGGCAAAATATTTTTCACAACTGCGATTTGTGGACTTTTCTTTTCCTTGGCAAGAGCTGAAAGTCTCCAACTGGAAAGTTCGAAAACCACGACTGTTTCTTTTTTCAACAATTCCAATTTATCCAAGACTGCCACCTGACCAATCCCAACCTTCACCGGATTTTTTCCGGCTGACTTCAAAATTTCATAAATTATTGTCGCAGTTGTAGTCTTGCCTTTTGTTCCCGTCACTCCAATAATCGGATTTTTGCAAAAACGGAAAAACAAACTGGAATCCATTTCTATTGGAATATTTTTTTCCGTCGCCAATTTCACATATTTGTTGTCCCAAGGCGCCCCCGGAGTTTTGATGATCATATCCACATTGGAAAAATCCTCCGGCCGGTGCTGCCCGAGAACATATTCCACGTTTTTGATGTCTTTTAGTTTTTCCAGAGTTGAAGCCAGTTGTTCCTTGGTTTTGATGTCAGTCACAATCACTTTGGCTCCATATTTGGACAAAAATTTGGTAATCGCCAATCCTCCGCCGTGAACGCCCAAACCAAAAACAGTCACTTTCTTGCCTTTGAAAAAATTCGTAAAATCAAGCATAAATAATAAAATTAAAAAACACTCGGCTAAGTTATAAACTGATTATGTAAATGTAAATGTAAATTTAAATCCAAATTTCAAAATTCAAAATACTCCAAATGAACTTCAAAGCCTAAAATCCAAACATTTAGTCATTTTGATTTCAGTTATTGATTTGGCACAATTTGGTATAATTTAGATTTTGGATTTTATAAATTATTTAAAATTTATAATTTCCCACATTCTAGAACAATGAAGTTTTTTTCAAAACTATTCCGGCTCTGTGACCATTGTATTTTCCTTGCTCCAAAACAATTTTTCCATTAACAATCAATTGAGTTATTCCTTGGGAATATTGATATGGATTTCTCGGTGTAGCCAAGTCTTGGATTTTTTTCGGATCAAACACGACAACGTCGGCAAAATTTCCTTCTTTGATCACTCCGCGATTCTGCAAATTAAATTTCTCGGCCGGACCGCCGCTGATTTTGTGAATCGCTTCTTCCCAGCTTAATATTTTTTTCTCTCTGACATATTTCGCCAACACCCTTGGAAAAGATCCAAAATTTCTGGGATGAATCAGATCTCCATTATTTTCATATTCCAAATTGTATCCGGAACCATTGGAAGTAATCATAGAAAATGGATTTTTGATTCCTTCAACCACATTTTTTTCACTCAGCACATTCATAAACGTCACCACTCTTCCGTCGCTAGCAATCAACACATCCAGAACTGTTTCTTCAACTGATTTTTCCTGAGAAATTGCAATATCTGCTATGCTTTTTCGCGTCAAAGTTTTGTTGAGAGGAGAAATAGCAATAATAACTCCGGAATAATCCACCTCATCCGCTTTCATTTCTTCAATCACTTTTTTTCTGATTTCAGGATCTTTGAGGCGCCTAATCATCATCTTTTTTCCGCCCTGAGTAATCCAGTCAGGCAGAAAAATATACAACACTGATCCTGTGGCGGTATACGGATAGATATCAAAATTGATATTCAGTCCATCGTTGCGCGCCGTTTCAATCAAATCAATCGCCTCATTCATCAACGGCCAGCTTTTTTCTCCCATTGCTTTCAAATGGGATATTTGCAATTTTACTCCGGTTTTTTTCCCGATATCAATAGCTTCTTTGATGGACTCAATCAATTCACGCCCTTCTCCCCGGATGTGAGTAGCATAAACTCCGTCATATTCTTTGACAACTTTAGCCAGTTCTTCAATTTCTTTTTCTGTGGCCATTTTGGCATGAGTATAAACCAATCCCGTTGACATTCCAATAGCCCCTTGCTTCATTGCCATCCTCAGCATTTTTTTCATCATTTTTATTTCATGATCGCTGGGATTTCTGACTTCATCCTTGATAATTCCGCGACGCAATGTTCCGTGTCCAACCAGAGTGGCAAAATTTACCGACAAAGGTTTTTTTCCGACTTCATCCAGAAATTCTTTGGTCGTTAGCCAATTCAAATTCATTTTTTTGATATCGGTCCATTTTTGAATTGATTGAATAATATCTTTATTGACCAAAGGCGCCAATGATGATCCGCAATTGCCACCGATAATAGTCGTGATGCCTTGATAAATCAAACTTTCCAAATCAGGATTGGAAAAAATTCTCCAAAAAGTGTCGGAATGGTTGTTGACATCAATAAACCCCGGAGCGACATATTGATTTTCCGCATCAATAATTGTCGTGGCATTATCATTTTTGATGTTCCCAATGATAGCGATTTCATCGCCACGGATGCCCACATCGCCCAAAAACATCGGCTTTCCCGATCCGTCAATAATAGTTCCATTTTTAATGATAATGTCGTACATTTTTGTTTGGATTTGAATTTGTTTTTGTACTCTTATTTTAAACTTTTTTGGGCTTTTGAGCAAATGAAAAAGGGATGACATTTGCCATCCCTTAAATTTTGCTTGCCGTTATTATTTTTTACCAACCGTTATAATCTAACGGTTTTCCGTCGTAATCATCAAACCCGCAAATACTCAGACATCGCTTTGCACTTTCCACAATTCTTTTCAGATCATTTGTGCTTCCAAACATCCTGAACTCAATCGTGCCGTGAACAGAGATACGGATTAATGTCCAACATTTTCTCGGATCCGTATAAAATCCTTCAAAAACAGCTTTTCTGCAATAATCCCTCCAGTTCCTATATGGCCTTGGCTTCCAGTTCGGAGCCATCATCTTATACAAACCAAATCGATGTCCTGAAGAAAAATCTCCCATTGACATCAATTCATCAAGATGCTCCGTGGCTTTATTGTAAACTTTCAGAGCTGTTTCGTGATCCTTCATCCCAACGTGCACATGGATAGCTGCTACTCGACAACCTGCATCCAGGATATGCCTTGGCAAATTCTTAACAATAGTCTGATACCGTCCTGTAGGATCAGGGTAAACTGTCAATGGAACATTCGTAGGCGCTACTTCCAAAAATAGCCGTTTGAAGTGAAATTTTTCTTCTGCAGATGCTAGAAATTTTTCACGCTCCTTCAACTCTCCAGCCAGCGCTGAAATTTTTATTGGACCTATTCGGTCTTCCAGTTGAATGGAAGCTAATTCCGGACCAAAACTATCATTTGGTCCTCCCAATATCCTAAGAACAAACGGAGAAATTGCTGCGATGTTTCCCTCTGAATCAGCCAGAAAACATTCTCTTTCTACTCCAACTAGCCCTGCGTTTTCTGGAACAAATTTGAATTTTTCTAGAAAATTGTTCAAATCATTTTCTGAAATCTTGTCCTGACTTATCCCCACAATTAATCTGTCCATATTTCTCTCCTTTTTTGTTTTGATTGTTTTTTGCCGGCAAGCAAAATTTTTAAAGAACTGGCTGCGAGAAATTTTTTCCAACAAAAAAAACTCCCCGTCCTCGCACACGATAAAAAATCGCGCAAAAGGACGAAGAGTTTTGAAATACAAAAACTTCGCGGTACCACCTTTTTTTGAGAAATTTATCCCTCACCTATTTTCATACTGACTTTAAAATTATCTGCTCTTGAAGCCGATAGGCGGATTTGCCCTGCGGTTTTCAAAAACAAAAATCCTAAATAAAATAGGTGCGGGGATAAAAAAACTGACACGGATGTGCCAGTACAAATTTCCCGCTCATCAACTCACGCCTTGCGGCAGACATTGATTATCCCATGATTACGGAGGATGCCGGATTTTCACCTTGTCTCGTCATAGCTTGAAGCGACGACGGATAAAGCAAGAATCACCTTTCCGCCTCATCGGCGGAGCAAGCTAGACCCAACCCCGAATTTCTTCGGGATCCAACTTATAGGTTTTATAATTTTTAAGGTAACTATAATATAACAAAGCGATAAAATTTTGTCAAATACTAAATAAAAAAATATTCAAAAAAATTGCTGTTTTCTGATATCATTATCTCTAAAGATATATTTTGCAAAATAAAAACCTCGGAGCAAATTCTTTGTTCCGAGGTTATTTAAATTAAACGTGTCTGTACTTTATAGCGTTAATGGTTTCATACGCTCCCTGACCATATCTGAATGAATAAACTCTGGAAGGCCTATGCCATTCAGTACTGAGTAGTGTGTGGCACATTCTTCCATAGTCTGAACATTAAGTTCATCAAGGAGTTTCACAGACTCTCTACTAAATTTAAGAGTCTTCTCATTATCGCCATTAGCCTTTGCTATCATGGCAATCACATAAGCGATTTCTGCCGCTTTTCTTGGATCGCTCAACTTCATTTCTTCATAAACATTCTCAATATTTGGAATTACCTCTCCAACTACCTTTTTTGTTTCCATAATTCAACCTCCTCATTTTTTAATTATTTTGAAAAACATCACTTCTTTATTAACTCTTAATCAACTCCCCTTCTTTAAACCAAACTTCGCATTCCCTTTTTGCTTCTTCCAAATTACCTGATGCATGTACAACATTCTTACATGAAATTCCTAAGGAATTAGAAAAATCAGTTGAACTAACAGAAAAATCTCCTCTAATTGTTCCTGGTAAAGCTTCCGCCGGAACAGTGTGCCCGATTATTTTTCGTACCACCGATACAGCTCGTGGTCCTTCTAAAATAATTGCTACAACTGGTCCCGACAAAAGATATTCATAATTCCACTTGAGAATAACTTTACCAATCTCCAGAGAATCTTTCGTACCAATTTCCTCAATAGGATTCATCCCAAACTTTGTGTAATTTTCAAGACTTTTCTTCCCCATACCTTTTATCCATTCCTCATCGTGTATAGGAAAATGGATATCAAGTTGCTCTTTTTTAGGCTGTACTAATTTTAATCCTATTATTTTCAATCCAACCCTTTCAAATCGTTCAATAACTAACCCCACTATTCCCCTCGCCATAGCATCTGGCTTAATCAAAACAAGCGTTCTTTCAATAAATCTCATCTCTTCCTCACCTCCCTTTTATCATTGTTAAATTGTCAAACCAACAAATATATAAAAATATACTTCAAATCATTCTATACAATAACTAGCATCTTGTCAAGAGCGACATCAATAAAAAAAGGAACAACCTCTAGATTGAAATTGTTCCTTATAAAACTGAAGCCTTTACAAACATTTCTTGAAGTGGATATTTTGAATATTTTAGATAATAGTCACTGCTTTCCTTATTACTAATTTCAGCAACTGGCTTAAAATCATTTACCCTACCAAGAACTAAACTAAGTGGGTATTTTTCATCCATCCATTTAACATCCTCAGAATTACCTAAAAAATTAAATGGAATTAGGGTTGTGGAGGATACAATTTTCCCAGTCTCCAAAACATAAATTACAAATGCCCGCACTATCCAAACTATGTCTCCTTTTTCAACCAGCTCTCCTGAAAGAATACCGCTCGTTATTTCTTTTGAGTTGGGATTCGCATTATCATTTTTAGGAAGTTTTATACCATCATCTATTCCTATAATCGCCACCAGTCCAGCTATTGATAATTTCTTAGCAATATTACCGTAAAACTTAGCCTTTTGTTCAGCTCTCTGTGTAATATCTCCTGTTTCCTCAATATTATCGTCAATACTCAAATCATGAAGATTAACGAACTCATAATTTTGCAACCCTATCTTTTTAAAAATATCAACTACTATCACAAACTTATCCTTATTTTTTGTTGCTATCAAAATTTTTTTCATAATTTATCCATTCCTATAATTTGTGTTTAAAATTTTAAACACAGGTTTGTTAATAAATTTATTTTCATCATTTTTACTAAATAAGATTGCCATTTCATATGTTGGTAATAATGGAACTTTATTGATAGCATATCTTGGATTATTCACTAATTCTGCTGTGTTTTGCAGCCCCAATTCTTCAACAATTCTGCGCCTAGTCATATATTTTAATGAACCATCATTTTCAACTAGATAAGTAAACTTTGCTGGTTTTAGTCCAATAGTTTTAAACCCCACGCCATTAAAAGCTCTGGCCTGAAACCCTAAATTTCCGTTTATTGCAGTAATAATCCCAGTTAATGGCTTATCAATTTCACCATTCTTAGCTTTGCCGTTCCATTCCTTTTTAAGTTCATCGTGAGCAAATTGAAACATCACGCTCATAGTATTTTTTGGAGACCAAGAACAATTCCATGCTCTAGTCATCTCTAAAATACGATGCGGCTCAATATCAAAATATTTTAACATATCCCTTTTATAATTTCTTTCAACCGCTGAATAAGAAACCCATGCATAGGGATACTTGTCCTCGTCTATGTATGCCCCGAAAGCCGTGATTTCATCGTCCCGTCCTTCATGTAAGTAATGAAACATTTTTCCGTATAATTTACTTACTTCGGGGGGGCACTCTCTTTATTACAATTTTCTTCTCACTATTCTTCTCCCTGACTATTAACATGGTTTCTCCAGTCTCTGGATTATTTCTCTTCTCTGATTTTTTCGAATCAACCACAGGATCCGTTACCGATCTAAATGGACTATATTCGGGTTTTCCCATATATTCCATAAGCATCGGGATATCCGCTTTTAAAGAACCTAATTTATTATTTAAGCTTATCTTACTAAAAATGTCAATGATGTTTTTACATTGTCGTTCTGCCTCATCCTCTACTAATATTGAATTTAAGCGTATTTGTCCGCTTTCTATTTTAGTTTCCAAGATATTTTTAGCTTCCTTCGTCTCGCCCAATTTAACTAATGCAATGATATCATTTAACACCACTTCGTCGCCATTCCAAATTTCCTTAGTTTCATATCCAGCCAAATGAATCATTGATTGTATAGATATATCAAACTCATTAATTCCAAAGTCTTTATATTTTTTAGCTTTATCTAAAAAAATCTTATTTCCATAAATTCTTATCATTGCAATAAGCGGATTTGTTTGCCACTCAAAATCCTTTCTTTCTAATTTATTTTCACTTTGATCTTTAATTTGTCCGGCCTTTTCTTTTGCCTGATTAGATATTTTTCTTAAAGCCTTAAATTTAATATGATCTATAGAAAGAAATGTAGAGTCAATTGTGCTATAAGAATAAAAATTTGATAATATTTCATTTGTCTGAAAAACTTTATCCTGTAAATTTCTCTTTTTAACTAAATCCATGGCTGTCTCAAGAGAGCCAAATGACCCTGGATTTCTATTAAACATACGAATAGCAGCCACTTCTTCCTTTACAAGGAGGTTAATTACTTTATATTTTGTTATATTAATGTCCTTCAAAGAATGTCCGGTTACAATTACTCCTTTATTTTTTTCCGCATGTTGATTTATCCACTTCCAAACAATATCTCTCACTTTAGGAGTTTTTGCAATAATTGGAATAAGAGTGTTTATCTGTAGCGTGTCCAGTTTGTTCGTAATATCAATTGAGTTCAAAATAACAGCTTGATTGCCCCCTTCTTTTTGAATAATATTTGTATTTTTAAGTAATCCATTTTCCAATAACCTTGTTTTATAATTCAATAACGCTTTTATCCTCTCCTCTTCCTCCGCATCTCCATTTTTTATTTTATCGATATCTGGCTGTAGCGAATTTTCTTCTTGATCAGAAATAATTAAATAAGTAGCCGTTCTAAATAATTTGCCTATATCAATTGCTCTTTGGGGTAAAACTTCTTGTATCTTTTCCATTAAAACTGTTTTTCCGGAAGCCGTTCCGCCAACTATATAAATATTGCCACGCAATAATTCATCATAATACTCTTCTTTATTCCTAACATTTTCATATCTTTTTTTTAATATTTGATATCTTTGGCGTGTGCTGTCATTTTTTGAAAAAAAATCTTCGTTAATTTCTTCACCGTTTTTATAAAAACAATCCTCTTCTTTGAGTAACGCCTTAAATTTTATATCAATTTCTTCGTTATTGTTACTGCTTTTATTTTTATCAATATTTATAATAAGCTTATCATCATTTATTAGAGCAATCTCTACCCAGGCTCGTTCTTCCTGCTCATTGATATTATCCTCTTTCTTTTCTGAAAAAGCCTTAACTTCTATGCTGGGATAAATTTTCAACAACTCATCTTTTAATAATTCTGCAGTTATAACTCTTTGTCCTAATAGATTAAATCTGCCAATTCCTGCACTAGATTTAAATCTTTCGTCAACGGTATTTTTACTGTAAGCCACCTCGACAATCTTTCTAAAATCAATGACATCGTTCTTCAGTTTGGCTGCGCTGATTTCTGAATTTTTATCTTCAATGTTTTCATTCTCAGCTTTTTTTTCTACTTTTGATTTTACAAAAAATTTTTCTCCAAATTGCATGAATTTTTTCGATTAACGACTTACTGAAAGATTTGCGAACATCAGGTTTCCTATAAATATCTACCCTAGATGTTTAACCGGCAACTCCATAATGAATCTGGATCCTTTTCCAGCTCCATCACTTTCCACCCAAATCTTTCCATGATGGGCTTCCACAATGTTTTTGGCAACATAGAGCCCCAAGCCAGTTCCCCCGGCGTGGAGACGATTGATGTCTTTTCCACGCGAAAACTTGGCAAAAAGATAAGGAATTTCATCCGCCGGAATGCCAATGCCTGTATCCGAAACCGTAATACGAATAGCATCTCCTTCGTTTTGATTTTTGTCATTTGAATTTTGGATTTTATTGGAAATTGGAAATTGAAAATTGGAAATTCGTTCGGCGCGAACGGTGACACCTCCTTCATTGGAATATTTCAAAGCATTATCCACCAAATTAGAAACTAACTCGCGAATTTTTTGCCCATCCATTTCCACTTCAGGCAATGGATCTTTGGGAAGCAAAATATTGAGAGCTATATTTTTCTGCTTGGCAATCATAATAAAAATATCATTGAGTTCATTAATAATATTTTCAATTCTGGTCGGCTCAAATTTATATTCGATCCGTCCGGATTCAATTCTGGAAACCGTCAGCAAATTTTCCACCAGTCCGATGATTCTTTCATTGGAAAGATAAACTTTATTCAGCGCATCATGAACCCCCGCGCTCACTTCCCCATAAGTCCCTTCCAAAATCAGAGAAATAAAGCCTTTGATGGCAGTGAGAGGCGTGCGCAATTGATGGGAAGCGATGGAAATAAATTCGCTCTTGGCATTGTCCAATTTTCGCAGTTCATCATTAGCCGCCGCCAACTGATCCGACATCGCCTGCAAATCATCTTTTCGTTTCACTTCATTCTTCACTGAATTAATAAGCCAAATTCCAAAAACCGTGGACAACAAAACTGTCACGCTGATAAGAATTGTTACTGTCACATCCTGAATCCCCGTAAAGAAAAATTCGGAGAAAATAAGAGCAACCAACCCGACTACTAACACCTGTGCACCAAGAAGCTTAATATTAAAAGCTTTATATTGTACGATAAGATAGGCTAAAAATCCAATAAAAATTGCCATACTAAAAAGACCATACACATCATACGCATAATCTCCGAACATATCCGATAGATAGCCTGCAGAAAAAAATGAAATCAAAAAGAAAACTATTCCGATAGTAATAAGTAGAATTTGCTTTCTAAATTCTTTTTTATATCTTACTAAACTGACTATTGAATAAACTAAAATGCATACCGATATTAATATTTCAGGTATATATAAATATCCCCTAAATGACTGATCTACCGCCCAACAGTTAATAACATCAAATTCAGATAAATTATATCGAGTTGGAGTCAATAACATTATAGGAGCTATTAGTAATACAAAAAATAATTTATATAAAAAAGGCATGTCCTTCTTATTTATAAAGACATAAATAAAATAAAAGCTGAGAATATATATTAGTGCATCAAATATACCCAATAAAGACCATGTGAACATTATATGTACACTATCAAAGCTTACCCAAGCAACCAAATCTAGAGCAGCCCAAATGGAAAAAGCCAGTGATAGAAAAAACAGTACTTTTGCTGATAAATTTTGTTTATTTTTAAAATAAACAAAAAAACCCGTCAACAAAGCAACGACCATTACTGGAATATGCGAATAATAAAGAAGCCCTACATTGATAGTTGCTTCAACAGCTGCCTTACATCCTTGAATATTATTAACCAAATTATAATCCATGTATTTTTTTATTTAATAAGTTCATTGATAATTTTGTTTATTTTTTCTGGATGACAATACCAAGTAACATTGTTTTCTGATTTTTTAGAGAGTAATGGAACAATGAGTGGTTTGATGCCAAAATATTTTTTAACTTCGTTAAATGAAGATATAACTACATCACTTGTAAATTTTTTTTCTGTTTCATCTGTGAGAAAACTCTCAAATAAAACTCCATAACAGATAAACAAGGCGAAAAAATATTTATAATTTTCTAACGAATTATTGCCATTAGACTTATACCATTTTGAAGCATCAAATTTTTCTATATCTGATATATTTAATAATGTTGCTAGTCTGTGATGAAAATCGACAAGATTCTCGTTCCAGATAGTGTGTAAGTCAGAAATTTTTTTTCCTTCTAATTTGTCTCTAAAATTAATAATTTTTTTTGATGAAATTTGATTATTATTACACGCTTCTTTTAAAGAAATAATCTTGCCTAAATGCAACTTGACTTGATTAACTGTAAAAAATTTATCTTCCAAATATTCCCACCCAAGAGGTTTTAATCTTATTAATTCAGCTAATTCACAAAAATATTTATATTCATTATTTGGAGTAATGACATGCCTAGCAAAGAATGCGTGTGGTTCAGTTTTTAAAACATCTGGAATATATCCGCCAAGAAAGTTATCGACTTTTTTTCTCAATTCTTTATTGTTCCATCTTTTCCATATTTCTTCTTTTGCTGCAGATAATGGGGTATATATTTCATTTATATCAAACTTTTTTTCTTTATTCTCTTTTTCTTTCATATACTAGATTAATAAAACAAACTGTTAGTATTTTAGAATGCAAGGCTGGTTCCCCCCATACCTTAATTATGCATCAAAAATAATTTTTGAGCAAGAAAAAAGGCGGGTATGAAAATTCATACTCCGCCTATTAGAACAGGGGTCTTAGCCCCAGCTCAACTATTAACCCATTGCGAACGGCCCAATAACCAATACTGATAACAGAACTCAATAAAAATGCGACGATATCCCTTGCCCTTAATCCATTCACATAGCCATGCCGCAAATATGTGGTTGTGACGAATGGATCCTCAAATACAGAGAGCATAATTAATGCCGCCAAATCTCCAAGAATCGGGGATTTTTTTATGCACCACATCAGTAGCATTGCTACTTTAAATGGAATGTAAGATATAACCATAGGAATAAGCTTCCATATCGTTTTCTTGCTAGTCCATTTATCATATCTGGAATTAAATTCACTCTGTTTTATTGAAAGTTCATCCAGAGCAGTCCAGAGTGTCCATTCATTCTTCTTATTTCTAAAAGAGATAAGAAGAACTATGTTAAACAATAACGATATGACTATCATTGAAAGAACGCCTTTCATGTGCCATTTCAGCTCAACTGCCATCCAAATAGGATTATCAAACAACCATGCCTGTATACGGTAAATGCCGGCTGCAGCAATAAGTTTGCCGTATTTTTTAACTAGCGCCGCAATGGATGCGGCGAGTTTTTGAAACCGCACGCGAATGTCCATCGCGACCCTCCTTTTAGTTTAAAGTTTACCCCGTGAAATTCCGCTCTGCGGACCACGCGAAGCGTGATATTTCACTGGGTGAATAAAATTATAAAGGAACAATTTACCCTTTATTTTCCTCTTAACAGCCCCTACTGTTAATTTGTAATTATACACCTAAAAGCACTTCTTGTCCAGTGTTTGGGCTATTTTAGCCTTAAAAACAGCAAAAACGCCTTTATTGGCGCTTCAAAAATATGCAAATTCCATCCTTAAACGAAGTTTCAGGAAAACTCGCAAAATTCTTCGCTTTCTTGTTCATTCATAGATTGGTATTTGCTACCGGCAGCCTTCCCATCACTTAAGATTGTAGCTGTTAATGCGAATAGCGATACAGCCTATCAAATCAAGCTCTTATTGAAAGAAACGGGGTAGTAATATTAACTGCCCCGTTTATAATTTTGAGAAAAAGAGATATAATTAGTTCATGCTAAATATGAAACAATATAAGACAATATTTTTTGATTGGGACAATACTCTTTCCAACTCTTTATTTTGGGAACAGCTGGCAGATCCATCTCACCCTCGACATTCCCAGCATAATAATATTATAAATTTTTTATTTACCAAGAACAAATCTTTGGTTAGAGATTGGATGCGAGGAAAATTAGATAAAGAATATATCGCCAGTTTAATTTCCAAAGAGTTTGGTTATTCAAAAAATTCAATAATAGATGATCTAAAAATCAGCTGCAAAAATATGCATTTTATTGATAATTCAATATTGAAATTAATTAATAAAATTAGAAGAAAGGGGATCAACTGCGTTATCGCTACTGATAATATGGACACATTTATGGAATATACAAAACCAGCATTGAAGTTAGATAATTATTTTGACGATTTTTTGGTTTCATTTAACGAAAAATGTTTGAAATTTGACACGAAAGATAATTCTATACCATTTTTTGAAAGATACTTAAATAAAAAAAAATTAGCATATGAAGATGTTATTTTATTTGATGATTGCAATGACAATAGCGGAACATACAAAAAATTAGGATTCACAATACTTCAAATTTCAACTTTTGCTGATTTATTAAAAAATTTAGAAAAATTAGCAAATTAATTTAATAAAACATTGGACTATTTTAGCCTTAAAAATAATCCCACACTTTCAAAAAAACATAAAGGATTGAAGAAATAGTAAATGTCTCTGTATTTTTTTATTATAAAATTTGCAAATAGAAAGAAAGTGAGGGACAAGCAAAAAAACGCCTTCCTTGGCGCTTCAAAAATCCGCAAATTTAATTTACCGTTTTAATTCAAAGTTAAGTTTATTACACTTTTATGCATATATGTAATAATTACATTACACTAATAATATCCTTTGTTAATATTAAATTATGAATTCTGACATATTTTGCGGAGTAATGATTTCATAAGAACTTTTTTCGTATTTTTTCCAAAGACCGGGGACTTTCATTTTTCTTTTTTTGCTATTCCATTTAAATTCATAGCCAACTAATTTTCCTTCCCGTTCTTCGACTAAATCAACCTCCGCCCCGTCATAAGTTCTCCAAAAATAATTATTAGCATAAATTTCGTGGTATGCTTGAAATTTTATTCTTTCGACCAAAACAAAATTTTCCCATAAAGCGCCGACATCCCCTCGATCTTTGAGAAAATTAAAATTATTTATTACTGCGTTCCGAATTCCCAAATCATAAAAATAGATTTTGCGAAGCTTTGAAATTTCCTTTCTTTTATTAGTAGCATAAGGCGGCAAGCGAAAAATAATATAACTTTTTTCCAATAAATCAACGTATCTTTCCACGGTATTTTTATCTATTCCCAAAAGATTTGCCAGTTCCGTATAAGAAACTTCATTTCCGATTTGCAAAGCCAGGGCTTTAAGCAAATTAGCGATAATGTTGGAATTTTTTACTTGCTGAAACTCCAAAATATCCCGATAAAGATAGCTGGAAGCCATTTCTCTTATTAATTTTATTTTCTCGTCAAAAGAATCTTGTTTGACAATTTCGGGATAATTTCCACATATCAAAAAAAATTCCAGCTGTTTGGCAATAAGCAATAAATTTTTATCAGAATATGCCTCCTCCAAACTTAATGTAAAAAGATGATAAACATATTTTCTTCCTGTTAAAGCTTCCTGCGTTTTGTCTAAAAGATTAAAGCTGGATGATCCGGTAACTAAAATTTGTTTTTCCTTTCCATAGTAATCCACCAGCAGTTTGAGGGTTTGTCCGATGGTTTCCACTTTTTGCCCTTCATCAATGAAAATGACCTTGTTTTTTCCAATCAAATTTTTCAAAAATTCTAAATCCTTATTTGATAAAAATTCTCTATCTGTAGGGTTATCACAATTAAATTTACGGGTGTTATCGCTAAATTGCATTTTTTTTATAATATCCAGCGATAATGTGGTTTTTCCGGTCTGCCTAGCGCCTGTCAAGATTATTACCTTTCCTTGGAAAAATTTAGCTTGTATTTGGTTTTGTATAAGCCTTTTATACATATTTATCCTAATTTAGTGAATTACATCACTATTTTATGCCTAATTTAATACCTAGTCAAGTCCCCCTTAATATACAATGACATTTGCAACACTGTCGGGTAAAATGTAAATATGCGCATAAAACCAAAGGAAATCATACGGGAATTCAAGAAAGTTAACCAGATCACTCAAACAGCTAGGAATTTAG
>Ga0172379_10004083_pt1 | contig 22123 bp, 19 predicted proteins | sample GrowelOW334metaG_FD_119756 | JGI IMG/M metagenome (GOLD analysis project Ga0172379, IMG submission 119756) | Groundwater microbial communities from an aquifer near a municipal landfill in Southern Ontario, Canada - Groundwater well OW334 metaG | ecosystem: Environmental > Aquatic > Deep... | reverse complement strand
CCTGGGCAAGCCGAACAACGGCGGCACCAAGCTGTTCTCGGTGTCCGGTCACGTGAACAATCCGGGCAACTTCGAAGTGCCGATGGGCACGCCCTTCAGCGAGTTGCTGAAGATGGCGGGCGGCGTGCGCAACGGGCACACGCTCAAGGCGGTGATCCCCGGAGGTTCGTCAATGCCGGTGATCCCCGGCGCGGTCATGATGGACCTGACGATGGACTACGACTCGATCCAGAAAGCCGGTTCCGGCCTGGGCAGCGGCGCGGTGATCGTGATGGACGAAACTACCTGCATGGTCCGTGCGCTGGAGCGCCTGTCGTACTTCTACCACGAAGAGTCCTGCGGACAATGTACGCCCTGCCGCGAAGGCACCGGCTGGTTGTATCGCATCGTGCATCGCATCGAGCACGGCGAAGGACGCAAGGAAGATCTGGATCTGTTGCTGAGCATCGGCGAGAACATCGCGGGCCGCACGATCTGTGCGTTGGGCGAAGCGGCGGTCTGGCCGGTGCAGGGAATGTTGAAAAATTTCCGCGACGAATTCGAATACCACATCGAACACAAGCGTTGCTTGGTGTAAAGCTGACGGGTGAGCAATGATCAATATCGAAATTGATGGCAAGTTAGTCGAGACCGAGCGCGGTTCCACGGTGATGGACGCGGCGCGCAAGGCCGGTGTCCATATCCCGCATTTCTGCTACCACAAGAAACTGTCCATCGCGGCGAACTGCCGCATGTGTCTGGTCGAGGTCGAGAAAGCGCCCAAGCCGCTGCCGGCCTGCGCGACGCCTGCTGCCGAGGGCATGAAGGTGAAGACCCATTCCGAGATGGCGGTCAAGGCGCAGAAGGGCGTGATGGAGTTCCTGCTGATCAACCACCCGCTGGATTGCCCGATCTGCGATCAGGGCGGCGAATGCATGCTGCAGGACGTGGCGATGGGCTACGGCGGCGCTGCATCCCGCTATACCGAAGAAAAGCGCGAAGTGCGTCCCAAGGACATCGGCGCGTTGATCTCCACTCAGGAAATGACCCGCTGCATCCAGTGCACGCGCTGCGTGCGTTTCGGGCAGGAAGTCGCCGACCTGATGGAACTGGGTATGGCGTTCCGCACCGAACACGCCGAGATCATGAGCTTCGTGAACAGCACGGTGGATTCCGAACTGTCCGGCAACATGATCGACCTGTGCCCGGTCGGCGCGCTGACCAGCAAGCCGTTCCGCTACACCGCGCGCAACTGGGAGTTGTCGCGCCGTCGCTCGGTCAGCCCGCACGACGGGCTAGGTTCCAACCTCGCGGTGCACATCAAGAACAACAAAGTGCTGCGCGTCACGCCGGTCGAGAACGAAGACATCAACGAGTGCTGGATCTCCGACAAGGATAGATTCAGCTACGAAGGGCTGAATTCCGCCGAGCGTTTGACCAAGCCGATGCTCAAGCAGGACGGCAAGTGGCAGGAAGTCGAATGGCAAGCCGCGCTGGAATATGTCGCGAACGGATTGCGTCAGGTCGCCAAGGGCGCCGGCGCGGATCAGGTCGCCGCACTGGCGACGCCGCACAGCACGATGGAAGAACTCTATCTGTTGCAGAAACTGATGCGCGGCATTGGCAGCGACAACGTCGACTTCCGTCTGCGCCAGTCCGACTTCAGCGCCGACGGCAAGCTGGCCGGCGCACCTTGGTTGGGCATGTCGGTCGCCGAACTGAACAGCCGCGACCGTTTCCTGATCGTCGGCAGCTTCCTGCGCAAGGATCATCCGCTGCTCGCGCAACGTATCCGCCAGGCGGTCAAGAAGGGCGCACAGGCCAACATCGTTCATTCGAGTGATGACAATCTGCTGATGAAGGTCGCCAACAAGGCCATCGTCGCTCCAAGCGACATGGTCGGCCTGTTGGCGCAGATATTGAAGGCGCTGGCCGCCGAGATGCAGGCCAGCGCGCAAGGCGTCGAAAATATCGTCGTCGGCAGCGAAGCTGCCGCGATAGCGAAGAGCTTGGCTTCCGGTGAACGCGCCGCGGTGCTGCTCGGCAACTTCGCGCAACAACATCCGCAGGCGGCACAGATCGCCGTGCTGGCAGAGAAGATCGCCGCACTGTGCGGTGTGAAATTCGGTTATCTCGGCGAGGCGGCAAACAGTGTCGGCGGTTATCTGGCCGGTGCGGTGCCGGGTGCGAAGGGCATGAACGCCACGCAGATGCTGGCTAGCCCTCGCAAGGCCTACGTACTGCTGAACGTCGAGCCGGAACTGGATTGCGCCGACCCGCAGCAGGCGATGGCCGCGATGCAGGCCGCCGACCTGGTGGTGGCGATGTCTGCATTCAAGCACCACGCGGCCGACTACGCCGATGTGCTGTTGCCGATCGCGCCGTTCACCGAGACCTCCGGCACTTTCGTGAACACCGAAGGCCGCGCGCAGAGCTTCAAGGGCGCCGTCAAGCCGCTGGGCGAAGCGCGCCCGGCGTGGAAGGTGTTGCGCGTGCTGGGCAACCTGCTCGACGTAGCCGGTTTCGATTACGACACCAGCGAAGCGGTGCGCGACGAGGCGGTCGATACCGCGAACATCTTGAGCAGTCTGGACAATCATCTGGACGTCGCATTGCAGGGCGTGGCCGGTGCCGGGGCGCAAGGCCTGCAGCGCGTGGCCGATGTGCCCATCTATGCGGCCGATGCGCTGGTGCGTCGCGCCACGGCATTGCAGCAGACCCGCGATGCGGCGACGCCTTGCGTGGCGATGCGCGGCGACGAACTGCAGAAGCTGGGCGTGAAATCCGGCGACATGGTGAAAGTGTCGCAGGGCAACGCAAGCGTGCGCCTGACGGCTTGCGCGGATGACGGCTTGCCTGCCGGCGTCGCTCGCGTCGCGGCGGGACATGCGGCGACGGCGGAACTCGGTGCGATGTTTGGAACGATTACAGTGGAGCGGGCATGATGGAATTGCTGCAAATCCTGCAACAGACCGGGCAAGACCTGCTCGGCCCGGCTTGGCTGCCGGTCTGGACGATCATCAAGATCATGGTGATCGTGTTGCCTATCATGGGTGGCGTGGCCTATCTGACGCTGATCGAGCGCAAGGTGTTGGGCTGGATGCAGGTGCGTCCGGGCCCTAACCGCGTGGGCTACTGGGGCTTGCTGCAGCCTCTGGCCGACGGCATCAAGCTGCTGATGAAGGAAGTCATCATCCCGACCAAGTCGAACAAGTTCCTGTTCCTCGCGGCGCCGGTGATGGCGCTGGCGCCTGCGCTGGCGGCCTGGGCGGTGATCCCGTTCGACGACGGCATGGCGCTGGCGAACGTGAATGCCGGTTTGCTCTATTTGCTGGCGATGACCTCGCTGGGCGTATACGGCATCATCATCGCAGGCTGGGCCTCGAATTCGAAATACGCGTTCCTCGGCGCATTGCGTTCCGCGGCGCAGATCGTCTCCTACGAACTGGCGATGGGCTTTGCGCTGGTGTGCGTGCTGCTGGCGGCGCAGAGCATGAATATGGGCGACATCGTGCGCGGGCAGCAGAGCGAATACGGTCTGCTCGGCTGGTATTTCATCCCGCTGTTCCCGATGTTCGTCGTGTATTTCCTCGCCGGCGTGGCCGAGACCAACCGCGCGCCGTTCGACCTGGCCGAAGATGAATCCGCGATCGTCGCCGGTTTTCACACCGAATATTCAGGCATGGGCTTCGCGCTGTTCTTCCTGGCCGAATACGCCAACATGATCCTGATCGCGGCGCTGACCTCGGTGATGTTCCTCGGCGGCTGGCTCAATCCTTTCCACGGCTGGCCCATGATCGGCGGATTGACCGACGCGATCCCCGGCCTGTTCTGGATGCTGGGCAAGATGTCCTTCTTCCTGTTCCTGTTCCTGTGGTTCCGCGCGACTTTCCCGCGCTATCGCTACGACCAGTTGATGCGCCTGGGCTGGAAGGTATTCATCCCGCTGACGCTGGTATGGGTCGTGGTGGTTGCCGCGTGGATGCAGACCCCGTTCTGGGTCTGGTAAGGGGCGGAGGAGATTACTATGCAAATGATCAAGAACTTCTTCAAGACCTTCATGCTGCTCGAACTGCTGAAGGGCATGTCGGTGACGGGGCGCTACATGTTCACCCGCCATATCACCGTCGAATATCCGGAAGAGAGGACGCCGCAGAGCTTCCGTTTTCGCGGCTTGCATGCGCAACGCCGTTACGCCAACGGCGAGGAGCGCTGCATCGGCTGCAAGCTGTGCGAAGCGGTCTGTCCTGCGCTGGCGATCAAGATCGAGATCGCCGAGCGCGAGGACGGCACGCGCCGCACCACGCAGTACGACATCGACCTGACCAAGTGCATCTTCTGCGGTTTCTGCGAGGAATCCTGTCCGGTGGACGCGATCGTCGAGACCCGCGTGTTCGAGTACCACGGCGAGAATCGCGGCGACCTCTATTACACGAAGAGCATGCTGCTGGCGCACGGCGACAAGCACGAAGAGCAGATCGCCAAGGACAGAGCGGCGGATGCCAAGTACCGATAAAGAGGATTAGCAGATGAATTTCGAAACCATCGTGTTCTATATATTCGCCGCATTGACCGTGTTCGCGGCATTGCGCGTGATCACCGCGCGTAACCCGATGCACGCGGTGCTGTTCCTGGTGCTGGCCTTCATCAGCTCCTCCGGCATCTGGCTACTGCTGGAAGCCGAGTTCCTCGCGATCACGCTGGTGCTGGTGTACGTCGGCGCGGTGATGGTGCTGTTCCTGTTCGTCGTGATGATGCTGGATATAAATCTGGTGCGTCTGCGCGAAGGATTCTGGCGCTGGTTGCCGTTCGGTGCGACGCTGGCCGGCCTGATGGTGTTCCAGATGGTGTGGGTGCTGGGCGGCATCGATTCCATCGGCGGTATCGAGCCGGTCAAACATGCCGCCGATTACAGCAACACCAAGGAGCTGGGCCGGTTGATCTATACCGACTATGTGTATGCGTTCGAACTGGCCGCGGTGCTGCTGTTGATCGCGATGGTGGCGGCGATCGCGCTGACGCTGCGTCGCCGCAAGGATTCCAGGTCGCAGAATGTGGCCGACCAGGTCGCGGTCAAGCGCAACGATAGAGTGCGCATCGTCAAGATGCAGGCCGAGCAGCGTGTGACCGGGCAGCTGTCCGAAAACAAAGAATAAGTTAATCAAGGGAGCGAGAAGAGCGACATGTTGACCCTTTCCCATTATCTGGTGCTTAGCGCCCTGCTGTTTGCAATCAGCGTGGTCGGCATCTTCCTGAACCGCAAGAACCTGATCGTGCTGCTGATGGCGATCGAGATGATGCTGCTGGCGGTGAACACCAACTTCGTGGCGTTCTCGCATTATCTGAACGACACTGCCGGCCAGGTCTTCGTGTTCTTCATCCTGACCGTCGCCGCCGCCGAGGCCGCGATCGGCTTGGCGATCCTAGTGGTGCTGTTCCGCAACCTGAACACCATCAACGTCGACGACCTCGACAGCCTGAAGGGGTAATGGGCATGAGCATGCTGAATCTATACTTGTTGGTCCCCTTGGCGCCGCTGGTCGGCGCGATTGCAGCCGGACTGTTCGGCAAGTGGCTGGGCCGCACCTGGTCGCACCGCATCACCATCGCGATGGTCGCGGTGGCATTCGGCGCGTCGTTGATGATTTTCAACGACGTGCAGGCGGGCAACACCTTCAACGGCCCGGTCTACACCTGGCTGACCTCCGGCGACACCAGCTTCCAGGTCGGTTTCCTGATCGACAAGCTGACCGTGATGATGATGCTGGTGGTGACCTTCGTGTCGCTGATGGTGCACATCTACACCATAGGCTACATGCAGGAAGATCCGGGCCACCAGCGCTTCTTCAGCTACATCTCGCTGTTCACCTTCTCGATGCTGATGCTGGTGATGGCCAACAACTTCATGCAGCTGTTCTTCGGCTGGGAAGCGGTGGGTCTGGTGTCGTACCTGCTGATCGGCTTCTGGTACACCCGCCCGACCGCGATCTACGCTAACCTGAAGGCCTTCCTGGTGAACCGCGTCGGCGACTTCGGCTTTCTGCTCGGCATCGGCCTGGTGCTGATGGTGTTCGGTACGCTGGATTACGCCGCGGTGTTCGCCAATGCGTCAGCCCATGTCGACGACATCGCGCCTATCCCGGGCATGACGGTCAGCCTGCTGAGCGCGATCTGCATCCTGCTGTTCATCGGCGCGATGGGCAAATCGGCGCAGTTCCCGCTGCATGTGTGGCTGCCCGATTCGATGGAAGGCCCGACCCCGATCTCCGCGCTGATCCACGCCGCGACCATGGTGACTGCCGGTATTTTCATGGTGGCGCGCATGTCGCCGCTGTATGAGCTGTCCGAGACCGCGCTGTCCTTCGTGATGGTCATCGGCGCGATCACCGCGCTGTTCATGGGCTTCCTCGGCATCATCCAGAACGACATCAAGCGCGTCGTGGCTTATTCCACGCTGTCGCAGCTGGGCTACATGACCGTGGCACTGGGCGCGTCGGCCTACTCGGTCGCGGTGTTCCACCTGATGACCCATGCGTTCTTCAAGGCGCTGCTGTTCCTCGCCGCGGGTTCCGTGATCATCGCGATGCACCACGACCAGGACATACGCAACATGGGCGGCCTGAAGAAATACATGCCGATCACCTGGATCACCTCGCTGATCGGTTCGCTGGCGCTGATCGGCACGCCGTTCTTCTCGGGCTTCTATTCCAAGGACAGCATCATCGAGGCGGTCGCGCTGTCGCACCTGCCCGGTTCCGGCTTCGCCTACTTCGCGGTCGTCGCGGGCGTGTTTGTCACCGCGTTCTACTCGTTCCGCATGTACTTCCTGGTGTTCCACGGCGAAGAGCGCTTCGGCAAGGCGCATGATGCGCACCACGGCAAGGGCAAGGCGCACCACAAGGACCATCACGATGCGCACCACGATGCCAACGATGAGGTTCACGAGACGCATCAGGGCGATCACGACGACGAGGAAGTGTCGCCGGATCACCATCACGGGCTGGCGCCGGGACAGAAGCCGCACGAGACTTCGTGGGTCGTGACGCTGCCGCTGATCCTGCTGGCAATTCCTTCGGTGCTGATAGGCTACATCGCGATCGAGCCCATGCTGTTCGGCGGTTATTTCGGCGATGCGATCTTCATCTCCGAGCACCACGAGGCGCTGCGCGAGATGCATGAGGAGTTCCACGGCGCAGCCGCGATGGCGCTGCATGCGCTGACCACGCTGCCGTTCTGGTTGGCGGTGGCCGGCGTCGGCAGTGCGGCGTTCTTCTACCTGAAGCGTCCGGATATTCCGGCGGCGATCCAGAAGCGTTTCCAGTTCATCTATGTCGTGCTGGACAATAAGTACTACTTCGACCGCTTCAACGACTGGTTCTTCGCCGGCGGTGCACGCGGCGCCAGCAGCTTCCTGTGGCGCAACGGCGACGTGAAGCTGATCGACGGCCTGATCGTCAACGGTTCGGCGAAGATGATCGGCATGTTGTCCGGCGTCGTGCGTCACCTGCAGTCCGGTTACATCTATCACTATGCGTTTTCCATGATCATCGGCGTGTTCGTGCTGCTGAGCGTGAGGAACTGGTTTTAATCGTTGTAGGTCGGGCTTCAGCCCGACATGATGGAACGCGTCGGGCTGAAGCCCGACCTACAATTAAGGAAGAAACAGCATGATTTTTGGGTTCCCCATCATTAGCGTCGCAATCTGGCTGCCGATCATTTTCGGTGTACTGGTGCTTTCCACCGGCGACGACAAGAACGCACAGATGGCGCGCATACTCGCGCTGGTCGGTTCGGTGCTCGGCTTCCTGGTGACCATCCCGCTGTACACCGGGTTCGTCGCCGATACCTCGGAGATGCAGTTCGTCGAGATGCACGACTGGATCACGCGCTTCAGCATCCATTACCATCTCGGCGTGGACGGCATCTCGGTGCTGTTCATCCTGCTGACGGCGTTCTTCACACCGCTCGTGGTACTGGCCGGCTGGCAGGTGATCGAGAAGCGCGTCGCGCAATACATGGGCTCGTTCCTGATCATGTCCGGCATCATGATCGGCGTGTTCGCCGCACTCGATGCGGTGCTGTTCTATGTGTTCTGGGAAGCGATGCTGATTCCGATGTTCCTGATCATCGGCATCTGGGGCGGCGCGAACCGCGTGTATGCGGCGGTCAAGTTCTTCCTGTACACGCTGCTCGGCTCGCTGCTGATGCTGGTGGCGCTGATCTATCTGTATAACCAGTCAGGCGGCAGTTTCTCCATCCTCGACTTCCATCAGGTCGCGATTCCGATGAACGCGCAGATCCTGATCTTCATCGCCTTCTTCTTCGCGTTCGCGGTGAAGGTGCCGATGTTCCCGGTGCACACATGGTTGCCGGACGCCCACGTGGAAGCCCCGACCGGTGGCTCGGTGGTGCTGGCCGCGATCATGCTGAAGGTCGGTGCCTACGGCTTCCTGCGCTTCTCGATGCCCATCGTGCCGGATGCCAGCCACTACCTGTCCGGCGTGATGATCGCGTTGTCGCTGATCGCGGTGGTGTACATCGGTCTGGTCGCGCTGATGCAGAGCGACATGAAGAAGCTGGTTGCGTATTCCTCGATTTCGCACATGGGTTTTGTCACGCTGGGTTTCTTCATCTTCAACGCCTACGGCATGGAAGGTGCGCTGCTGCAGATGATCTCGCACGGCTTCGTGTCCGGTGCGCTGTTCCTGTGCATAGGCGTGCTGTACGACCGCATGCACTCGCGCAAGATCGCCGACTATGGCGGCGTGGCCAACACCATGCCGGTGTTCGCGGCGTTCTTCATGCTGTTCGCGATGGCCAACAGCGGCCTGCCGGGCACCAGCGGATTCGTCGGCGAATTCATGGTGATCCTGGGCGCGGTCAAGGCGAACTTCTGGTACGCCTTCGCTGCCGCGACCACACTGATCTTCGGCGCGGCTTACACGCTGTGGATGTACAAGCGCGTGATCTTCGGCGCGGTGGCGAATCACCATGTCGCCGAGCTGACAGACCTGAACATGCGCGAGAAACTGATCTTCGCGGTGCTGGCGGTCACGGTGCTGGGCATGGGCCTGTACCCGCTGCCGTTCAGCGAAGTCATGCATGTATCGGTGAACGACCTGCTGGTGCACGTCGCGCGTTCCAAATTGCCGTTGTAAGCAGCGGACTCTGAGGTGAATATGGATTTGATGACGAATTGGATGTCGGCCGGCGCGGAAATCTTCCTGCTGGTCATGGTGTGTGCGATCCTGATCGCGGACTTGCTGATCAAGCAAAGCGGCCGGCTGGTCACTTACATGCTGGCGCAGATCACGCTGCTGGGCTGTTCGCTGATCACGGTCGGGACGCATGAAAACGGCGTGGTGTACGCCTTCCACAATCTGTTCGTGGACGACCTGATGTCCGACGTGCTGAAGTTGCTGACCTATCTGGCGATGTCGATGATGCTGGTGTATTCGCGCCAGTACCTGACGGTGCGCGGTTTGTTCACCGGCGAGTTCATCGTGCTGGCGCTGTTCGCGATGCTGGGCATGATGGTGATGATCTCCGCGAACCACTTCCTGTCGCTGTATCTCGGCCTGGAGCTGCTGTCGCTGTCGCTGTATGCGATGGTCGCGCTGCAGCGCGATTCGGCGATCGCCACCGAGGCCGCGATGAAGTACTTCGTCCTCGGCGCGCTGGCCTCCGGCCTGCTGCTGTACGGCATGTCCATGCTGTATGGCGCGACCGGCTCGCTGGAGTTGGGCGTGGTTTCCAATGCGATCCAGTACGGCGTCGCCGACAAGAATCTGCTGGTGTTCGGCCTGGTGTTCGTGGTCTCCGGTCTCGCGTTCAAGCTGGGCGTGGTGCCCTTCCACATGTGGGTGCCGGACGTGTATCACGGTGCGCCGACCGCGATGACCATGCTGATCGGCTCCGCGCCCAAGCTGGCCGCGTTCGCCTTCGCGACGCGCATTCTGGTCGAGGGCCTGCAGCCGCTGGTGCAACATTGGTCCGGCATGCTGATCATCCTCGCGGTCGCGTCGATGGCCATCGGCAACATCACCGCGATCGCGCAGACCAACCTGAAGCGCATGTTCGCCTACTCGACCATCGCGCACATGGGCTTCCTGCTGCTCGGCCTGCTCTCCGGCGGAGTGGAGGGCTACGGCTCGTCGATGTTCTATGCGGTGGTCTATGTGCTGATGTCGCTGGGCGCGTTCGGCATGATCATGCTGTTGTCGCGCGTCGGTTTCGAGGCGGACACGCTGAACGACTTCAAGGGCCTGAATCAGCGCAGCCCGTGGCTGGCGTTCATGATGCTGCTGTTGATGTTCTCGATGGCCGGCGTGCCGCCGACCGTCGGCTTCTACGCCAAGTTCTCAGTGCTGAACGCGGTGGTGCAGGCCGGCCATATCTGGCTGGCGGTGGCTGCGGTGATGTTTTCGCTGATCGGTGCGTTCTACTACCTGCGCATCGTCAAGCTGATGTATTTCGATGCGCCTGAAAGCCATGAGCCTATCGCGGTCGGACAGGACAGTGCGTTGCTGATCAGCGTCAACGGCCTGGCCGTGCTGTTGTTGGGCTTGCTGCCCGGCGCGCTGATGTCGGTATGCGCGGTGTCGGTGCAACAATCGTTGTTGTTGCATTAGGCTGGACTGCGGGGTCGGTTTGATCGAAAGCTCCCGCCTGGCGCGGGAGTTTTCGTTTGTTAGTCTTTGTTGTGCATGCCGTTGTTACTCACAATGGCAAAACCTGGGGAGCCAGACATGAGTGATAGCGAATCGAATCCAGAGAATGATCAGTCGCAAAATATGGCGATGCCGGTGTTTGTTTACAACCGGGCAGACGGAGTGTTCGTCGATTTGCCGCGCATGTCAGTCGCCGAAGGCGGGCTCGAGCGTTTCGTCGATCGGCTGTTCGAAAGCGGCGCGCGCTTTACCGGCCTGGACTACGACTTGTTCCTGAAGTTGCTGTACGACGCGGAGTGGCTGGCGGAGACGAAGGACAAGACGGCGAATCTGAAATTGGCCGCGAGCATTGTGCGTTTCCTGCCAGAGCGTCAGGCGCTCTACCGCCGGGTCAAGCTGTTGCCCAAGGATATGCGCGCCGAATACATGTTCGAGCCGGTCAGCATCGAGGAGTCTTATCAGGAGGCGCTCTATGGCGAGCCGGCGGAAGACGGAGTCGCCCCCATCGTCGGTTACGAAACCAAGACACGGGCCGTTGCGACCAAGCTGGATTTCGACGAGCTGGTCACCGATATGTGGCAGAAGGGAGTGAAATTCGGTCTGCGCGAAGGAACCATCCGCAAGATCATCGCCAGCGGCGAGACCGTGCGTCTGCCGATTGCTTTGCATCTCGACCCGACGGCCAGCCAGGATGCCGAGATCGTTGAAGTCTGCAATGATCTGCATCGCGACAATTCGCCAAGGATATTGGCTAACGGCAAGGCAGACCTGAGCGTATACAAAAACCGCTTTCCATATGTGAAGAAGGGTACGCGCCTGCTCAAAAAAGTGCCGAGAAAACTGGGTAAGCCCGGGTACAAGGTGACCGGGGAGGCGATCGAGCCGGATATGCCGAAGGACCTAGATTTGCACAAGCTCTCATCGGTCGGTACGGACATCGAGCAGGGCAAGGATGGCGAATATGTCGTGGCGACGATGGATGGGTTCATTAGCATCGATATCAAATCGAATAGTATTTCCATCACCGAGAAGATCGAGACCAAGGAGGGGATCAGCGCAAAGACGACCGGCGACCTGGCGCTGGCGGCGGACGAGTTCGTCGAGCACGGCGAGGTGCAGGAAGGGCGGACGGTGAAGGGAAAACACATGACCTTCCTGTCCGATGTGTTCGGCAACGTGATTTCAGACGACGGCAATATTGTAATTTCCGGCAACCTGTCGGGTGGCCGTGCGGAGTCCCAGGGCGGTAATGTTACTTTGAGCGCGCGTGCCTCGCGCGCCGTGGTGCTTGTGCGGGAGGGCGAACTGAAAGCCGCCCAGTGCGAGAGCTGTACGCTTATCGGCAAGGTGGTGCATGTGGAACATGCGGTGAATTGCGAGATCATCGCCGACGAACTCTATGCCGATGTTGTCGAGGGTTGCGTCATTGCCGGCAAGAAAATCAGGATTCGATCTTCCGGCGAACGCCGAGGTGCTGAAACATCGGTGACGATAGTGGTGCCGGACAGTTCCATCATCGCCCAGGGTATTACCGACATCAGGAAGACATTGGCCGAGGCCCAGGCCGCTATCAAAGGCAAGATGTCCGAGATTGAAGTATTGAAGTCGGAGCCCGACTTCGCAAAGTTTCTGGCCTTGCACGGCAGGATTGAGAGCGGGGCGATCAAGCTTACCGCCGAGCAGGCGAACAACTGGCAGAAACTGGTGGAAAAGAATGCAAGGCCGACCCAGCAACTGGCATCGCTTAAACGGGAAGCGGATGAGCTAGTGGCGTCCGTAAAGGACATGGAAGAAACGATTTCATCCATGGAGAGCGAGCAAGAGGCAATGGGCAAGGATATTTCCTGTGTGATCGAGAGCATCGTCGGACATACCGTCGGGCAGACCATGCGTATGGCGAATGGTCTCGACAGTCTCTGCGTCATGTCGGGCAGTGCAATCAGGAGCACGCTGCAGACTATGGATGGACGCAAGGCGAGAGTGTTTTACGAAGACGACGGCGCAATCGACTGGAAATTCGAGAAATCGCCCGGTTCTTGAGCCGGGTGGAAACGTGGTAAAGGAAGCGTGAAGTGGATCTGAAGGAAACGCAACTGGAGTCGGCGGTGATGTATAGCGGCGACTTCATCGAGGTGCACAAGGATAGCGTGCGCCTGCCGGACGGAGCGATTGCCAGCCGCGAATATATTGCCCATCCGGGAGCGGTTGCGGTGCTGGCGCTGCTGGACAACGGCAATCTGGTGATGGAGCGGCAGTTCCGTTATCCGCCGCAACGCGAATTTATCGAATTGCCCGCCGGCAAGATCGATCACGGCGAAGACATCCTGCTGACCGCCCAGCGAGAGCTGCTGGAGGAGACCGGTTATGTCGCAGGCGAATGGACGCATCTCGCGACGACCTGGCCGTGCATAGGCTATGCCGACGAACGTATGGAATATTTCCTGGCGCGAAAGATCACCCATCAGGGACGCAAGCTGGATGACGGCGAATTCTTGGAGGTATTCGAACTTTCGTTGGTCGATGCGATCGAGTGGGTGCGCATGGGCAAGATCAACGACAGCAAGACCATCGTCGGCCTGTTCTGGCTGGAGAAACATCTCAACGGATGGCAAGGGTGAGCACTATCGCCTGAAACATCTGCAAGGCCTGCGCGTTTCGGGTAAATTGCGCCGGCTTCTCAACGACGGAACTTTGAGGGGATCGCGCTATCTCATCGGTTCCAATAAATCACAGGAGTAGGGTTATGACGCAGTACAGCAAACGCATGGTTATCGTTCATTGGCTGACTTTGGCAGTATTGGTTGCCGCATGGTTCCTGGGGGATGTGGTGCATGACGCACGCAAGGCGGGGGGTGCTGATATCGTAGGATATGTGTTGCATGCCGTGGTCGGCGGCGCGGTATTGTTGCTGACGCTGGCTCGTTTGTTTTTCCGCCGCCAGGATGGTGTTCCGGCACCGGTAGGCGCATCGTTGATGGACAAGGTGGCAAAGGGGATACACCATGCCTTGTATGCGGTACTGATCCTGTTGCCGGTGAGCGGCATGATGCAGGTGCTGACTAGCGATGTGGGCAAGGCGATTGCGTCGGGCGACGCGACCCTGCTGCCGGCGAAATTCGACGGCGTGGCGGCGCACGAAGTCCACGAAGTGCTGGTGACCGTGTTGATCGTGCTGGTCGTGGTGCATGTGCTGGGGGCGCTCAAACATCAGTTCCTGATGAAGGACGGCCTGATGGAGCGCATGTCGTTGCGCAGAAAAGACTGAGTATTTTTGTAAGTATCTTCAGAAGAAGGGCGGCGTAGAGTCGCCCTTTTTTCGTTTCAACAGTTAGTCGGTTTATCGCCGATTGCTCAGGCTTTCTCGAACAAAAGTGCGCTAACTCGCCAGCGGGAAAGGGTATTTTTATTTACCCACAAAAGCTGTGGATAACTTTGTGGGTAAGTGACCTCCATAGTGCTTCAATGCCGTGTTCCACAAGGCTTTTTGTTGCGCTGCTTATTTTTTGAATTGATTTAATATTGTTTAAATACAATGCATTGCAATAAGTCGATGGGCGGGTGGGCGGTCGGTGCTGCGCAATATGGCGTATTTAATGGCTTTGTGAATTGTTTTGCGTTGTCAATATGTTTTTGGAACTATTTTCCGCGCTGCGGACCCCCCGGATTTTCCGGCATGAGGTTGTCAACAAGAATGGGCTTGTCCTTGCGCGGCGCTTACATTTTTTTGTAAGCAATGGCGTTGATTGCCGCGCCTTGTGGGTCCTGAATCACGCAAAAACGGCCGACGTCCGGGATGTCGGTTGGCGGTACAAGCAGTTTTGCGCCTAGCTGTCCGGCGTTTTTTGCCGTCTCGTCGACATTGTCGACGGTGACGTAGACGCCCCATGCCGGCGGCATGCCCTGTGCTTCTTTGGGAATTGCCATGATTCCGCCGATTTCGCTGCCTCCCGCCTTGATCACGGTATAGATCATTCCCGGCATGGGCATGTCTTCGGTGTTCCAGTTGAACAGCTTGGTGTAAAAGGCCTTCGCCGCTTCCACATCTGAGGTCATCAGTTCGCACCAACTGAATGCGCCTTGTTGTTTGAATGACTCGTTCATCGTCGTTCCCTCCGGATATTGGGTGAGGGATAAACCTTATGCGTCGCGCAGATCTGGATCAATAAGGTGGATTGCTTAGCATCCAGGAAATGACACCTAATGCGGAGAAGAAGATCGCGAGATGCGCCCACGACCAGAACAGGTAGCGGCGCGAAAGCTTGTCCGGTGCGAAGTTGCTGATGAGGAAAAGCTTGCCGTCGCGCGGCAGGCAGAGCAGGTGGATGTCGGGTTGCGCCAGCGCCTCGATCCGCTTCTTGCCGATTTCGCGCTTCGCCGCCTGGCGTGCCAGCATCCATTCCTTCATGTCGATTTCGCCGTTGTTGTCGAGGTCGAAACGCGCATGCAACGTGGGTAGATCGTGTTTCCATTCGGCGAGCAGCGCGTTGAGTTCGGCGCGCGAGTTAAATTCCACCCCTACGCTACGCGTGCGGAATTCGCCGATGGCATAGATGCTGTCGTTGTTGATGAACTTCCACTCGGTGTAGCGGTAATCGCCTTCGGTCCACTGGTCGCGGTGCTTGGTGACGATCTCGGCGTGTTCCGGATCGATCACGCAGTCGCCGCTGTCGTCGCGCAGCACGAAGGCATCGGTGCTTTCGCCGCGGTCTACGGTTTTCCACTGGTCTTTCGAACTGCGTCGTTCGATCTGGTAGCGATACCACAGGCAGGGTAGCGCTCTCAGCTTGCTGATGAGCGGCGTGTCCCCGAATGGATGGCCGCGTCCGACGAGTTCGACATAGCCCTGTGCGGCGGAGGCGACTTTCGAGGTCGGGGTGTCGCGGATCATGCGCAAGCGATAAAGCGCCGACAGCCAGGCGAAGAAGCTGAGCAGCGCCATCGCCGACAGGCAGCCCAGCCAGCCTTCGCGCGATTCCAGCTGGAATCCGACGAACAGCAGTAACAGCTGCGCGCCGGAGGTGACCAGTTGCGCGTATTCGCGGCGCATACTGACCAGCATGATGTCTTAGCTGAACAGTTGTTTCATGTCCACATCCGCTTTTTCGCTGGAGGAAAACTCCAGCAGCGGCTTGGCTTCGTAGCGGAACATGTTGGCGATCAGCACGGCGGGGAATTGCTCGATGCCGACGTTGTAGATGTTCACCGATTCGTTGTACAGCTCGCGGCGGTCGGCGATGTTGTTCTCCAGCCCGGTGATGCGCGTCTGCAACTGCATGAAATGCTCGTTCGCCTTCAGTTCGGGGTAGGCCTCCGCCACCGCGAAGATGCTGCCCAGCCCCATACGCAGCATACCTTCGGCCTGACCCAGCGCGCCGATGTCTTGGCTTTCGCGTGCGGCCTGGACTCGCGAACGCGCTTCGATCACCTTTTGCAAGGTGGACTGTTCGAACTCCTTGTACTGCTTGCACACCTCGACCAGTTTGGGCAGTTCGTCGTGACGCTGCTTGAGCAGCACGTCGATGTTGGCCCAGGCCTTGGCGACGGCGTGCTTCAGGTTGACCAGGTGGTTGTACAGGCTGATGCCGTAGAACAGCACGACGAGGATGATGCCGAGGAAGATCAGGTTGGTAGTCATGTTCGCTCCTTGCTTACTGTAATTCGATGGTGCCGCTCACCTGCACTGTCATGCGCGTATCGCCGCCGGCAAATTCCGGTTGCGGGATTGCTGCATCCGCCGCCATCGGTGCGGCGCGCATCAGCGTCTTGGGATACTGCGGCGGCATGCCGCTATTGATTGAGAAATGCACGGTCTTGTAGGCGCGTGCGCCCAAAGCGGCGCGTATCGTATCGGCGCGAGCCTGGAAGGCTTTGATCGATTCGGCGATGAGGTCGTTTTCGCTTTGCGCGCGCGAGTCGGGAGCCAGGGTGAAATTCAGCCCGTTCAATTGCAGCGTGGATTGCAGCTGCATGATGAGTTCGCCGGCCGCCTTGAAGTCGCGGCTTTCCAGATGGATCTCGGCATGGCCGCGCCAGCCATCGATCCGATTGTCCTTGCCGTACACCGGATAGCTGTTATGTCCGCCGCTGCTAACCTTGACGTTGCCGAAGGCTGCAGCCTTCTTTAGCGCATCGTTCAGTGCCGCGTTGATCTGTTGCGCGACGCGGGCGGGCTGTTTGTCCTGCACCTCGATGCTCATCCCGGCGACCAGCAGATCGTTGGCGACTTCGCGTGCGGCTTCGACCCGGAAGTCCACGCGGTTGTATGGCTCGTTCTCGGCATGCGCCCAGTTCTGGAGAGACAGCAGACTAAACAGCAATGCGATACGCAACATGTCCAACTCCTTCATGGCTTGGGATGTCATATGCTAAAGCAAAAGCGGAGCGGCGTGGGTTACAGAACCAGGGTGTCGTTGAGACAGGTCTTCGCCTGTGCCAGTCGCGTCAGCGTCGGCTGCAAGTTGAGTCCGGTCGATTCCTTCAATTCCAGCATGTTCTTCTTCAATTCATCGAACGGGATTTCGATGAGATCGCCTGCCGCCGCGAGGGCGACCGCGTTGCCGCTTTCGCAGGAGGGAAACACCAGCGCGCGGTCGTCAAATGCCTCCGCGATGCGCGCCGCCGTCGCCTTGAAGCCGCGGCTGCGCGTCAGCATGTTTACCGCCATCATTCCGTCGTCACTCAGACGCGTGCGGCAGGCCTGATAGAACGGCAGCGTTTCCAGTGCACCGGTGCGTGCTTTCTCGTCGAAGCCGTCCACCAGTATCAGGTCGAATTTCTTGTTGCTGTTCAGCACATATTCTGCGCCGTCGCCGATCACCAGATGGAGGCGTTTTTCTTCTTCCGGCAGTTTGAAAAATTGCCGTGCCGCGGCGACTACGGCGGGCTCGATCTCGACCACGGTAAGATGCGCGGTCGGATAGTTGCGGTACAGGAACTTGGTCAGCGAAGCCGCGCCGAGGCCGATCAGCAACACTTTGCGGGGAGCGTCGCGCAGCAGCAGCGAGGCCATCATTTCGCGGGTGTATTCCAGTTCCAGGTTCCACGGACGCGCGATGCGCATCGCGCCTTGCACCCAGTCCGAGCCGAAGTGCAGGGTGCGGACGCCGGAGGCTTCGCGGATGTCGATAGAGATAGCCATATGAATATAGTTGGTGTATTCGGAATCAATAGACGAAACGTTCCCGCAGTTCTTCCAGATTCAGTTCCTGCAGGATGTGCTCCAGACGTTCCCGCGAGCTTCTGCGCGGTGTTTCATGGCGTCGGGCGATGATCAATTCGTTTTTCATCGAGTGTTCCCAGCCAACCAGTTCCGTTACCGTCACCTGATAGCCGTGCGACTCCAGCAGCAGGCAGCGCAGCACGTTGGTGAGGTGGCTGCCGAACTCGCGGGTGTGTATCGGGTGGCGCCATATTTCGGACAGCGGGGTCTTGCCGAACGACTGGTTCTTGTTGCGGTTCAGTGCCGCGGCAACTTCCGCTTGGCAGCAGGGCACCAGCACGATGAATTCGGCTTGTCTGTGCAATGCGAACTTGATCGCATCGTCGGTCGCGGTGTTGCAGGCATGCAGTGCGGTGACGATGTCGATGCGTTCCGGAAGTTGCGCCGAGCTGATGGAGTCTTCCACCGACAGGTTGAGGAAGGACATGCGCGAGAAACCGAGTTTGTCGGCGAGCGTGCGCGATCTTTCCACCAGTTCGGCTCGCGTTTCGATGCCGTATACATGTCCGACGCCGCGCGACTTCAGGAACAGGTCGTACAGGATGAATCCCAAGTAGGACTTGCCCGCGCCGTGATCCGCTAACGTGAGCGCACTTCCGTCAGCAAGCACTTCCGCCAGCAACGGCTCGATGAAATGGAACAGGTGATAGACCTGCTTGAGCTTACGGCGGCTGTCCTGATTGAGCTTGCCGTCGCGCGTCAGGATATGCAGTTCCTTCAGGAGTTCGATGGATTGTTCGGGTTTGATATCTGGGATGGCGGACATGGTTGGATTGGGCTGGTCTGGTGGGGCGATATTCTACAGCGGAGTACGTCCGTTGAATGTCGGTGGCGGAAATATGCGCAACTGGCCCTGAGGGCATGGTTTTCGAGCGTTATCGCTATGCTTTTGTAGTGATCTAAATCGGATACAATCGCCGGCCAAGTCTCTGGAAAGGGATACCGGCTTGTTTCTGCCGGATTTTTATAAGCATTATCGAAATATACGTTTCGGATGGAGGATTTGCTGATGGGGAATTTGCGGATCGGGGTGAGGCTTGCCATAGGCTTTGCCATTGTGGTGGTGTTGTTTCTGGCGAACCTGTTGCAGGTGGGGGTGTCGTTTTCACAACTCATGCAGGACATACGGCAAATCAAGGAAGAAACCTTGCCGTATGTGCTGGTGGTCGACGAGATGGATACCAGCCGCTCAGAGGTGCAGCAGTGGCTGACCGATGTGTCCGCTACTCATGATCGCGCAGGCTACAAGGATGCCGAAGAGGCTGCCAAGCATTTTCTCAATGGCGTCGCCAAGTACAAGCAGATGTATCAGCGGGAAAACGATACGGATAACTTGAAGAAAATGGAGGCCATCGAGGCGAGCTTCCACGACTTCTATGCAACCGGCAAGACGATGGCGGAGGCGTATATCACCAATGGCCTCGATGCCGGCAATGCGATCATGGAGAAGTTCGATCAGGACAGCGAGGCTGTGGCCGAGCGGCTGGGCGAGTTCCGTGCGCAGCAGGTGGACGAGGCGAACGCGGTGACTTCCGGCACGCTGGATCTGGCCAGTTCCACATTGCGTCTGATGATAGGCGGCGGCATCGTCGCCGTATTGCTGGCCGTGGTGTTTTCGGCGCTGATCACCCGTTCCGTGCTCGTTCCCGTCGGCAGGATGCGCTCCACCATTGTGGAGGTGGGCAAGAGCGGCGACTTTACGCGCCGCATTGCGGTAGAGAGCGGTGACGAGATCGGGCAGGCCGCAGGTTCGTTCAACGAACTGATGGGGACCTTGCAAGCCACGTTTAATCAGATTCACGATGGCATAGACAAGATATTCGCGGCTTCGCATCTGCTGTCGTCCTCTTCCCATCAGCTTGCCACCAGTTCGTCGCATCAGGGCGAAGCCACTTCGGCGATCGCCGCAACGGTCGAGGAAGTCACGGTCAGCATTAGCCATGTGTCCGATTATGCCCGCGAAGCGTTGGCGATTTCGAACAAGGCCGGCGAGTTGTCTGAACAGGGCGGAGAGATTATTCACAATGCCGCTGCGGAGATGCGTCAGATCGCCGATACGGTGCGTCAGACTTCCGGCACGATAGAGGCGCTAGGTCAGCAGTCGACGCAGATATCCTCGATCCTGCAGGTCATCAAGGAGATTGCCGAGCAGACCAATCTGCTGGCGTTGAATGCGGCTATCGAGGCCGCGCGTGCCGGTGAGCAGGGGCGAGGCTTCGCCGTGGTGGCGGACGAGGTGCGCAAGCTGGCCGAGCGCACCAGCAAGGCGACCGAGGAAATCGGCCAGATGATCGAAGAGGTGCAGAGTACGACGCATGGGGTGGTGAGCAGCATGTCCGGAACGGTCAAGCTGGTGGATGGCGGTGTGGATCTGGCGCGGCAGGCCGGCGATGCGATTAACCAGATCAAGGATGAATCGCGCAAAGTGCTGGATACGATACGCGAAATCTCTGCTGCGCTGGTGGAACAGAGTAGTGCCAGCAACGACATCGCCGTTAATGTCGAGAAGGTTGCGCAGATGACCGAAGAAAACAGTGCGGCGACCGAAGGCACAGCCGGTGCGGCGGATGATCTGGAGAGCCTGGCGGATCAGATGCGTACCGCAGTGAATCGTTTTAAATTCTAGCCGTGCTTTTCAGGCGCTAGCATAACCATAAATCGGAGGATGGAATGGGAAGTCGGTTGGTAAGCCTGATGGCTGTTGGCTTGGTGGTCAGCAATGTCGCTTTTGCAGATGAGGCGCCCGATTGGAGGATGGAAACGCTGAGCGGGGAGTGGGGTGGTGCTCGTTCAAGCCTGTATGACAGAGGGGTCGTGGTCGAGATCACGCACAAGAGCGATGCATTGGCGAACGCCTCTGGTGGGGTTGCTCGCGGAGGAGTGGTGCTGATGAACAGCGAGGCGGCCGTCGGTGTGGATATGTCCAAGCTGGTTGGGTGGGACGGAGCCAGTGCATTTGTCCAGTATCACGTCCAGCATGGCAATCAGTCCATCAACAACTATGTCGGCAGTTTTGCCGGCATAGACAACATCGAAACGGGAACCAGCACTGGCCAGTTCTTCCAGGCTTGGCTGCAACAGAATTCGGCCGACGATAGCCTCTCCTTGTTGGCAGGGCTTTACGCAATCGACTCTGAATTCTATGTAACCGACACGTCCGGCTTGTTTTTGCAGCCCCCATATGGAATGTCGGCTGAAATGGCCCAAACCGGCCGCAACGGTCCACCGGTATTCCCGATGGGGGCGCTTGCGTTGCGATTGAAATATAGCGTTTCCGATTTTTATGCCCAAGGTGCGTTGACTGATGGCGTGCCCGGCAATCTCAATGATGCGCATGGTACGCAGATCAGGCTGGACAAAGGGGACGGTACGCTTGCCGTGGTCGAGTTCGGGTATACGCCTGCCGTCGAGGAGGGAAGTTATAACAAGATCTCGCTCGGTTTGTGGCGCTACTCGGCGCGAGCCGATGATCTTGTGGATGTGGACGTCCTCGGTAATCCGGTGCAGCGCATCGACCAGGGCTTTTATGTCTTGGCGGAACGCACCTTGTTTGCCGAGCAGGGTAATGCCGGCCAAGGGTTGTCCGGATTTTTCCGTTTCGGCACGGTCAACAAGGATGTCTATCAGGCCGATTGGTCAGGCAGTCTGGGCTTGAATTACCAAGGGTTGTTCGATGGACGTGACGACGATGCCGCAGGCATCGCGGTGACTACTAGTCACGCCAGCGCGAAATATCGGCTGGCGAATGCCGCTGAAGCATCCGAAACAGTGGTTGAGTTTACTTACCGTGCGCAACTGCAGTCCTGGCTGGCTGTACAGCCAGTGGTGCAGCGGATCTTCAATCCCAATATGGATGGAACGATCCGCGACGCATGGGCTGTAGGCGCTAGGCTGGAAGTGGCGCTCTAGCCATCTTTGATGATTGTGCGCACTTGGATTGCCTCTGCAGAGACAAAAAAATTTGAATACGCTTGACGAGCGTGTGAAGTATCGTTAAAGTGCACGACTCAACTGACGCGGGGTGGAGCAGCTCGGTAGCTCGTCGGGCTCATAACCCGAAGGTCATAGGTTCAAATCCTGTCCCCGCAACCCAGATTAAAGTTGCTTGTCGATAAGTCGGCGGGTAACGAAAAAAGAAGTTCGAAATTAAAGTTGACAGCGAGTTTTTAGTCACTATAATGCGCACCTCTTCGCTGCCACGGCAGCTGCTCTTTAAAAGTTAAAACAAACAACCGACGAGTGTAGGTACTTGGTT
>Ga0172379_10004082_pt1 | contig 22135 bp, 12 predicted proteins | sample GrowelOW334metaG_FD_119756 | JGI IMG/M metagenome (GOLD analysis project Ga0172379, IMG submission 119756) | Groundwater microbial communities from an aquifer near a municipal landfill in Southern Ontario, Canada - Groundwater well OW334 metaG | ecosystem: Environmental > Aquatic > Deep... | reverse complement strand
TCTTGGGTCGCCATCTTCTGCTGCGATGAAGGTGATTTGTATATCTCCTCGTGAGAGAGTGAGCATCACGCGTCCTGCCATCGTGTAAGAAAGCATCTTTACGCTTCCAAACATTCCTGACATACCCTTACTTTTGGATTTATCTATACGTGAGCGAAGCCCCATGTTATACACTGCATCAACAAAGTGTTTTGCGAGCGCGTTGAGTGCAACACTCACTTCTTTGAATTCCGGCTCATTTAGAATGAGCCCTTCGGTGAGATCACCCGTAGAAAGAATAACATTTTCATCGAGTCGTGCTCTTTCTATAATGCGTGCTATGCCGCCTTTCATTTTGCTTGGCATTCGGTAGATGACCACCTCTTTTTCTACGGATTCAAGCTTCCCGAAGCGTTCAAAACCTACATTTTCTTTGTTGTGTGCATACCACACAGTTCGAGAAAGCACGATAATGTATTGCACAAGATTTGGATCTTTTCCAATAATATCCTTTACGCGCACAAACGATTTTCCATCAACACCACGTTCTTTTCCTGAGGTGGAGCCGATAATCTCATTGTTCGTTCCATAGACGAAGATACGTTCGAGTCTTTTTCCTGCGAGAGTATCTTCTTTTTGTGAAAGATAACTGCGTTCGCCGTCGACGTAGTCTCCATGGAAATAGAGAAGTGTCTCGTCAATACGGGCAATCCGTATTGCAATGAGTCTCGGTACTTCTTCTTTGAGTGCTTGGTGGTCGTCTGAGACCAAAAGCGCTTCAAGTGGGGGATAGTGTTTTACAAATTCTGCAATTTGCGAATCGTTTAGCCATATCATAACGCCTCCTTACAGCATTCCGCTGTAGATGTGTGAATCCGGCATTCCGCCATAGGATTCATAGGTGAATAAATAAGAATTAGTTGTTAATGAACTGCGCGGATATTATGCAATATGTAAGTGGGGAAGTCAATTTATTCGAATATATTCGTGTGTTACACTACACACAGTGGCTTGAAAAGCTTATATCCTACACGAAAGGTTTTGAAGTTGAGAGGGTTTGTCTTTACGACCCGGACCGGAAGCTAAGGTAGAATTTCTAATTTGTATAATGCATACAAAACCGAAGCTCCGGGCACTATGTGGGAAGAATGGCCTTGGATTTTTTCCACGTTGCTTCTAGTTGCGGTAAAGTCACGTTGTATATAGCGGCTCATAATGAGTCGCTTTTATTTATAAGATGAGGAGTTTCACTGCTCGACCGCCTGGGCGGTCTGCGCTCACAAACCCCTCGGTTTGTGTGTTCCGCCACGGGAAAACTCACGTTTTCCCGACCCCTTTCCTTGTTCAACTCCCCATCTTGGCATTAGAAAACAAAATAACCCACTATGAAGTGGATTATTTTGTAGCTTTAGATTTTGTGGCGCCGCGATTACGCGGCATCCTACAAAAACATAGTCGCTTCGCTTCTTGTTTTTGTGGAGATGACCGGAGTTGAACCGGTGTCCAAAATACTTCCCAGAGACCGTCTACAAGCTTAGTTTCGATAAATCGTAACAATTTGGTTCTTTATTGAACGATAACCTACGAACCACTCGTTATCGCGAGCCTCAAGTATTACACCAGCACTCCTCTATGAGACGTCGAGGACTGATGCCTTACCAATAAATTAGGCAAGGACACCTGCATTATGCCGCGAAGGCAAATGAAGGTGCTGCAACGCGTTGGTTGTCAGTTAGATTTTTTTGAATGGTTTATACGAGGCGTTCAGCTCGGCTTGCAAATCTTTGGGTGGATATTCTGTCAAAGCCCAACATCCCCATATAAGACCTTTTATTAATCCACTTTTCAAATAACTAGATATTCCTTCGGATTTCGCGCTCGGTTTCCCGTTTTTTGATTGTCTCGCGCTTGTCGCTCTTTTTCTTGCCACGACCAAGTCCGAGCTCTATCTTCACGAATCCGCGTATATTATACGATTTCAGTGGCACTATTGTCAATCCTTCATTCAATTTCCCTGCAAGATGGTGAATCTCTTCTTTATTCAGAAGAAGTTTGCGAGTACGCGTGGCATCATAACCCGAAGGGGCATTCTTTACTTGAAAGGGATGGATGGTTGCACCTACGAGATATGCCTCATTCCCACGGATAATGGCGTGACTTCCTGATAAATCAAAACGACCCAGTTTTACTGATTTTGCCTCGTGTCCTTGAAGCTCAATACCTGCTACTATTTTCTCCAGTATTTCGTAGTTAAATAAAGCTTTTTTGTTGACAGAGAATAGATCCATGAGTACTTTTAAAGTAGCATTTTAATTCTATTCACAACAGGAGGTCCTGTATGGAAATTTCTGGTTTAGTACGTATTAATCGATTAACACTTTCTTCTCTTGAAGACGGAGCAATCACTCAGGCGTTTCATGCACAGCGAAATATAGATGCGCCTTATGCCTCAAAAAGAGATGGTGTTGCGATAATTACAACAAATGACTCAATAGTCGTTGGTGCAAGTTTTGATAATCATGTATTTTCGACACCGTATGCAGGAATGCGTGCGTGTATTGCCATGCAAGAAGCGGAAGGAAAGTTGCGGTTTCATACGCTTATATGCGTGATGGATGAATTGCATATTCCTTGTAGTTTGTGTTTTCGAAATATGCAGCGATGGGCGCTTACGGACACCTCAAAAGTAAAAGTAATTCTGGTAAGTACCAAAAATCCGTATACTGTTTTTCAGTGTACATTAGAAGAAGTTCTTAAAACCTCAAATGAATTCTGTTTGGAGCACCTCGCATAGTTCTAGCCCCGTTTTATGACGGGGCTTTTGTATTTCCCAAGCGTTTGCTTTAATTGAGTTATGAGAGAAAAGGTGATTGAGGCACTTCGTAACATAATTCCAGAAGAAATTCCTCTTGAAGCAACCGTTCCAGAAAATGAAACATTTGGCCATTATAGTACCAATGTGGCATTTCGACTCGCAAAAATAAGAGGAGTGTCGCCTCGTGTAATTGCAGAGGCGCTTGCAAATACACTTCTTATACAGAAAACGTTTCCACGTGTTGAGGTGGCAGGAAACGGATTTCTAAATATTTGGCTTTCGCATGAGACCCTTGAAGGAGTAGTGAGAGAAATTATAAAAAAGAAAAAGAATTTTGGAAAAAAGAAGCTGCCACGTGATATACAACAGAGAATTCAAGTTGAGTTTATCTCTGCAAATCCAACCGGACCTCTCACGCTCGCAAATGGTCGCGGGGGATTCTTAGGAGACGCGCTTTCAAATGTGCTTGAAGCTGTAGGACACAAAGTAGAACGTGAATATTATGTAAACGACACAGGTAATCAGGTACGTACGCTTGGTTTGTCGCTTCTTGCTGCACAGGAAGTAATTTCTAATGAGGAAAATTTTTATCAAGGAGAATATGTAAAAGAGTGGGCGGCTAACAATGCGGTGTTTGTGAAAAAATGCGCGGAGAAGCCCGAAATATTGGGAGCAAAAGCCGCGGCCTATTTTTTGAAACTTATTAAAATCGCAGTAGAAAAGAAAGCAGGAATTCATTTTGACCGGTACACATCTGAGGCGCAAGACATTCACGCAAAACATTTCACCGAGAAAGTACTCAACATTCTTAAAGAAAAAGGATTTGTGTATGAGAGTGAAGGCGCAGAGTGGTTGAAGACCACCGAATTTGGCGATGATAAGGATAGGGTTCTTATTACACGCGAGAAACTACCAACCTATTTTCTTGTGGATGCAGGACATTATCTTGAAACAAAAGAGCGAAAATTTACCACAAAGATTATCATTTTGGGACCTGATCATTATGGTTATGTGAAGCGTATTCAGGCGGCCGCATCTATCCTTGGACTTAGGCGCTCAGAGGTGCTTATTACGCAGGCAGTGCGTCTTGTGAGAGGAGGAGAAGAGGTAAAAATGTCGAAGCGAAGCGGCACTTTCGTGACATTCGAAGATCTTGTGGAAGATGTGGGAAGAGATGTGGCACGCTTCTTCTTTCTTATGATTTCCCCCGATACGCATATGGATTTTGACCTTGATCTTGCCAAGGAACAATCACTCAAAAATCCCGTATTCTATGCTCAATATGCAGTAGTGCGTATCGCAGGTATTCTTAAAAAATTGCGCGTACCAAAAGGAAAAATAAAACTCAACCTTCTTACTTCAGATGAAGATATTCGTCTTATTGCCAAGCTCGCGGCATTTCCTGAGATGATTGAAGATACCGCTGAAGATTTCGCAGTGCATCGCATCACACGGTATACCCTTGACCTCGCAAAGATATTCCATGCTTTTTACGAGAAAGAGCGTATTGGGGGAGTAGAGCCTGACATTGCGCGCGCACGTCTTGAGCTTGTGAAGGCAACACAAATAGTATTTATAAATCTCTTTTCTCTCCTTGGAATCTCTGTTCCAAAGAAAATGTAATTAAAAAAGCCCCGCAGACGTAGGGCTTTTCAGGTTATGCTTGTGGCGCTAACGTTTCATTCACTTTTTCGATTACGTCTTCTAATTTCCAATCAGCTTTTACAAGATAGAAAGTTGGTTCTGTTTCTACCACCTCCTTCATAATTTTATCATTCGGGTTTAAGTTGGTAAGGATAATTACAGGAACTTTCCTTCCAAATTCATTTTCTTTTCGCAATTTTTCAAGCATTTCCATACCACCGAGACGAGGCATGATGAGATCAAGAAGAATGAGGTCGGGTGTTTTTGCTATTGCAACCTTAAGCCCCTCTTCTCCATCCTTTGCCTCAATGGTGTTGTACCCATGTTTCACGAGCTTCTCTACAAGCGCAAGACGAATAGGAATGTGATCTTCTACTATGAGGATCGTTTTTTGATTCATGTTATGAGATGTACAATACTCGACCCTTTTATGATATTGGTATAAGTCCGCGTATACCCTCCTTTGGCCTCATACCCTTCAATGGAATTGTAACATAAAATGAAGTTCCTTTTCCTTCTTTTGAATCAAACCATATTTTCCCTCCCGCATTATCCACCACCGCCTTCACGATATAAAGCCCGAGTCCTGTACCGTCTGGTTTTGCCTCATGTGCGTTGTCGGCACGGTAAAGTTTGGTAAAAATCTTTGCTTGAGATGCTGTAGGAATACCGATTCCATTGTCGGTTACTGTAATGAGTAGTACCTCGTCATCTTTTTCAATAGACACACTGATCGCTCCTCCTTTGGGAGTATACCCGACCGCATTTGAAAGTAGATTTTGCAATATCATATTCATAAGCCTCTCATCAATGTTAAGAGGAGGAAGGGATTCATCAAATGAAGTTTTTAATGTGATATTTCTTTCTGTAATTTGAGATTCCAATTCTTTTAATGCTGATTTACAAACCGCAACAATATCCGAAGAGGTTGGCTCAATTGCAAATGTACCAAGCTCAATACGGGAGACATTGAGAAGTGCATTCACAAGATTCACGAGTCGTCGCCCGCTATTCATAATTTCTTGTAGGTATGCTCTTTGTTTTTCATTTACAAACCCTTCATCGCCTGATTCAAGCATTTCTGCATACCAATTAATTGCGGTAAGGGGAGTGCGCAATTGATGGGAGGCAAGGGAGACGAATTCCGATTTTGCACGGTCAATTTCTCTTTCCTTCGTAATGTCGCGTTCAATAGCCACAAAGAGCTTTTCATTGCCTTGCTCGTCAAAAATAGGAGAAATAGAGAGTGCCGCAGTGTAATTTTCTCCATTTTTTCTCCTATTTTCTACTTCTCCAGAAAATGTTTTCTTTTCAACCTTGAGCGTCTCCCATAATTTTGTATAGTACTCTTTTGGCATATGATGCCCCCATAAAGCCCCCACTTTGGTTCCTAGTACTTCTTTTACTGAATATCCTGTAGTTGTTTCAGAGGCTTTGTTCGCATACTGAATAATGCCATCAGTGTCGGTAATAATAATGTGGTCTGAAGTACTTTCTACCGCCCATTGAAATTTTTGAATATCAACAAAGTGACGCTTCAATTCTTCTTGTGTGTTTATTTTTTCCAAAAATTGGCTAAACTGTTCGCCTATCGCGGCAAGCGTCTCAAAAAACTCACTACCTGGTTCCCGTATGTTTTCTCCAGCAAAAAATTCAAAAATACCAACAACTTCGTTTTTTGTTTTTATTGGAAATCCAAGCGCATTATGAAGGTTAAGCGCTGATGCCTCTTTTTTTCTTATAAAATCCTTACATTCCAGGATATTTGGAATCCAGATTGGTTTTTTATCATTCCAGATGGTGCGGAGAAACCCATCACCTTTTTTAAGAACGAGTTTGTGGGAGGCTATTTCGAAAATAGAAGAACGCGTCTCGTTGGGCGCATGCCATGAATTAGTACATATAAGCGTATTGTTTTCCTCTACTTTCCAAAACGCACCAAGTTGCCACTTAAAAATAGTGCCTATATTTTCAAGAGATTTTTGAATTGCCTCTGATACAGTAGTAGATTCAGCTATAGCCTTTGTAATTGCAAGTTGAAGTGCGAGCTGTTGTTGTATTGCTTTTGTTTGAGAAATATCAGTTACAATACCGAGGATCGCACTTTCTCCTTCAAAACGAATGAGTCTCGTGCTTTGTATGGCGGTAATATGCCTTCCTGTTTTTGTAACGAGTTCGTACTCAAGTAAAGGGACATTTTTCCCTTGCATATGCAATTCAAAATCTTTTTCTGTTTCTTTGAGATACTGAGGAGCAATTAGTGTTCTAAAATCGAAGGAGTGCGCGTAAAATTCTTCTCGAGTATACCCTAATAACTCTTCTGACTTTTTATTGGTATATACCACGTGCCCTCGTTTATTAATAAAAATCATTGCAGGGAGTTGTTCGGCAAGAACTCTAAATTTTTCTTCTGATTCTTTTAATGCATTTTCTATTTTTTTACGCTCAGTGATGTCGCGAAAAATCACCTGAATACCAATTATTTTTCCATTCTCTATTACTGCAGATGCGTGAGCCTCAACTTCCTTGATATCGCCTGCGTGGTTGCTAATGGAGAGTTCAAATGGAGCTCCTCGTTCTCCGCGAATCACTTTCAAAAATTCATTTTCTGCAATTTGAACGGAATAAGGTTGTAGCGCTCCAATAAGTGTAAAGTGCTTTCCTGTTATTTCTCCAAATGGATATCCAAAAAATTTCTGTGCCTCATCATTTGCCGACACAAATTTCCCCTCAAGGTTGAGGATAATAATCATATCGGGCGCAGTTTCAATAAGTTTTTGCTCAGTTTTCTTTAGTTGTTCAAAAAGATTTTGAGCGGTAGTAATAGCTTTTGCACGCGAAGTAATAATGAAAAAAAGAAAAAGAGAAATAAGAATTCCTATAAGTACAACGCCGAGACCAATAATTTCTGGGTACGTTTGTTCCAGATGTGAAAAACCAGCGGTGGCGGGGAGGGTAAAGCGTACTGTCCAACTAATGCCACTCGCATTAAAGGGGATTGTTTCTATAAAAAACTCATCTGTGTTCTGTGTTATTCCTTCGGGATATTGCGTTCCGAATTCGTAAATAAGGTTTTTTGAAGAGAGACTTGCGTCCTGAGATGTATCAAAGAGTTCAATGTGCCCATTTTGTGCAAATCCATTTGTTTGAGGAAAAAGGGAAGCAAAGAGCGAATTTACATCAACGGTTTCTGCTACGATTCCCTCAATTGCTGCGCGGCGCTCTTCGATTGTAGTTATTGGTGCATTATTGCGATAAATTGGGAGATAGATTGAAAAATATGATTTTCCATCGATGAAAAATATTTTTGTAACCGCAAATTTCCCTGTATCTCGTGCCCTCTCAATTGTGATGCGTCTTTCGGGGTCAGCAAAGAGATCCGTGCCTAAAACTTTATAGGCGCTCGAAGGAGGTTCTATGTAAACAACCACATAAGACTCGGTGCGATTTCCTTCGGGAGTAATAGTAAATTGAGGATATCCCTTAGGGTCAACCCTCGTATCGTTTTGAACATTTTTGATAAATGCGTCCTTTTCACTCAATTGTACGCGTTTCAGGTATGAAAAGGTGCGGGAAGCAGGGTACATTTCTTGTGAGCGCGAACTCCTAATAAAAGACGCCCACTCATCACGCTCCACCGATACACTTGCAGAAAAAAGCCCCCTAATACCCTGAATGCTTTCTACATATTCTCGAAGTCCTTGCTCGATAATAATTTGCTCGATACTACGCACATCGTTGTTGAAGTTTATGTGCTCCTGAGTTTGTAGGTCGCCTAACTCAAGTTGGTATACAAAAAAAGCAATAATTGTAAAAAAAAGAAGGAGTACAAGAGGAGCGATTATTTTTAGAAAAGTGCGCATAACGAAAGAGGTACTAGAAAGCAACTTCTTTCCACAATCCTCCTATTTACCAGAAACACGAATATTTTTTATTTTATCAATAATTTCGTTGATAGGATGCTGCGATTTTACAAAGTAATCTTTTGCACCAAGAGCAAAGGCTTTTTTCAAATTCTCATCTTCTCCAAGGTTTGAAAGTACAATCACTGGAATAGAGGCAAGAGAAGGGTTTGCTTTTAATTCTTTTAAAACCTCAAATCCATCCTTTTTAGGAAGGATAAGGTCGAGGAGAATCATCTCAGGCTTAAACACATCCGCAGCATATAATGCCGCTTCGCCGTCGCCGGCAATTTTTGCTTCAAACCCTGATTTTATAAGCTTTTCTTCAAGTACTTTTGCAAGTGCCTGCTCATCTTCCACAATAAGTATTCTCATAGGATTTCGTCTCTATGAAAATAGTATATCACATTAAATGAGCGCAATATACTTGCTTTTAATCAATTTCCGCAATGTTCTCACTCACATATTTCTCTACTTTTGAGACGGTAGCTGACATTCGTTTTAAGAGAAAGACTATTTCTTCCGATTCTTCTTCGGTGATTTTATGGTCGTCATAGTCAGTGAGGGCTTTCTCCACATCTTTTTGAATCATCGCAAATGCGTTCACTACATCACGTTGCGCCACAATCACTTTTCTTCTGCGTTGTAGTTTTGCTTCCCGTTCATACAACCACCCTCCTACGAATCCAAGAACAAGCACCAAGGTAATAAGAATGAAAAAAAGTGATTGAGTAATTTCAATTCCTCCGAGCGTAACAAGAGGACGCTCTCGCACCGGAATTGCCCCAGAGATTGTAGGAAGGCTTTGCGCACCACGCTTATCTTTTGCAATTATCGAAAGGGTATAGGTATCTTTTTTGAGAGGTTTATCAATGACGATTGTCCAGTTCCCATCTGCGCCTGTATCTGCGGAAGTGACCGCAATAGTTGCTTTGTTTCCATCGCGTAATGTTGCTTCTATTGTTGCATTAGGAATGCTTGTACCTGTCGCACTTAATTCTCCTTCGTTTACATACGCGCTTTTTGAAATGGAAGTGATAAGAGGAGAGGCAATAGGAAGTATTTCAAGCTCTGCGATATTTTCTGTTATGTTGCTTGCATTATCCTCAGCACTTATACGGATTCGGTGTTTTCCCGGCGCTTGAGGAGGAATTGTATAAAGTGAGCTTGTAGTTATTATTCCTTTTTTATTATCAACACGGATGACATATGAGGCGATATTTGAGAGCTGATCCGCGCTTTCATAAGAAAAAGTAGGAGTGGGATTGTCAGTAGAAAAACTTGGATCCGCGGTAATCTTAAAAGGGAGAGGGGGAACGGTATCAAGTGCAATGCGGTAATGGTTTATAGGTCCCCAACCAATATTATTTTTAAATTGTATGTGGAGATACCAGACACCATCATCAAGCGCAGGAAAAGTTTTGTTGTCGAAAAGCCCTTCCGATTTTGGTGGTGTAGAACGAGGATCTTTGGTAATTGAAGTAGCAACATCGCTTACGTCTGAGGGGAGTACCCAATGTGCAGTAAAAGGAACTGAGCGATTATACCAGTGTGTGGGGTCGGGATAGAGTGCAAGAGAGAGTGCGGGAATTACAGGAAGTTTTTGTGCCACAGTAGCGGGTCGGGTAATTGGTGGTGGAATAGTGACGATTTCTCCTTTGCTTACGCTTGTAATATTGACTCCTTTGGTGGCGGTGAGCACGTTTGTGCCACTTCCATCGCTCGCGGTAATTGCTCCGTCAGTAAGTGTAATATCCGATTTTCCTATTCCTTTTACTTTAAAGGTAACTTTGAATACTTTAAGCGAGGAACCAGTAAAACCACTTGTAGAACCACCGAGGAATGTTATCTTTCCAGCGGTATTCGAGAATGTTGGTTCTTGAATCCAAAAATTAAAGACAGAATCAGCTCGGTCTATTTTTGTTACCGAAAGAACGTCTGGTGCAAAAGAGACAGTTCCTTGTGCGGCGTTTATTCCTACGCTTTCAGAATCAATTGCTACAGTTGCGACAAATTCGTCACCAGTCGCAAATGTCTGTTTATCAAGTACAAATGAGAACGTGGCAGCATGCGTTATAAAAGGAAGTGCAAGAGCGATAAATGCAATTGCAATAGTTCGACGCAGCGAGAAATGAAAGAGCATGTTAGTCATTGATTTTATTATACATTTATCGAGGAAGCGTTCGTGCAAAGATACTCAAGTCTTGAATGTCTACTTTGCCATCACCATTAAAATCTAAGCTACGGCGTGTAGTAGCATCTGCGGAGAGCCATTTTGCAAGGAAGATACTAAGGTCACTTGCATTTAGTGTGCCATCACCATTGAGGTCGGTTTGTGGAACAAAGAGATTAGTGACGCGGAATGTTTGTTCGATTGATGAATCACTTTGTGTTCCATCCCCGTTTATTTGCACCACTCGTGCACTGTGAATTCCGAGTGTGAGATCAATTGTATTGGATGCTAATAGATATTCACCACTATCCTTTGCAGTTGTTTGTGTAGATATTTCTTTCCCGTCTATTGAAGCGACGATTGTAGCGCCTGGCGTCGCAAATCCCTTTATACCCAAGAAACCACCTTTTAAGACTGCGGGTTGTGCAAAACCAATCGTAGGTGGAAGAAATACATCACGCACAATGAGTGGTTGATTTACGTCCATAGTGTATACCTTTGTTTGAGTAAGCCGCCCCTCGTTATCAGTTACAGAGAGGAAATACGAACGAATGCCGGGAGTAAGATCATTGAAGCGAATAGAGAACGAACCATTTGCTTGTGCAGTGGTACCTTGGCGAACAGGCACATCACCATTCGTGGTACCTACAATAGTAAGTTTTGCGCCAGGAAAAGCGGTTCCCGAGAAGATGACCGTTGAGCGTATTGGACCTGTTACCAATGCGCCTCCACCCGCAGTAACTATTGGTTGAGCAGAAAAGGTTACGCTTTGTACCGAGGAAACATCAAGTGTGGTTGATGCGGTATCAAGCAACGAGAGGAATACTGTTTCTGCGACTGTGTCAGAAATTGTCTTAGTGCCCACACCATTTTGTATAGTGACTACGCCGCCACCTGTAGCAGATCCCGATACCACAAGAGTCACATTATTGTTATAAGTTGTTTGAATATTTCCTGCATTGTCTTCTGCACGGATGGTAACAGTAGTATTAGTTCCTATTAATGTATCGGATGGATCGAGTATTGCAAAGCGTGTGGCTACAATAGGAATACTCGAAACGGTAACCGAAACAGATGCATCTGTAATTCCTGTTAAATCGGGTGCGGAGCTATTGTCTGATGTGGTTATAGTCCATGTACCTACTTTTTCTTCGTAATACCAAAATTGTACTGTTGAGGCGCCATTTGCAAAAATTCGCGATGTGATTGTATTACCATTTGCTGCTGCATTATAGAATGCACTCGAGGTACTATTTGAATTTGAGTACACATACATTGTGGTGTCGCCTGAGGTAACCAAATTTCCAAACTGATCTTTGCGTGTTACGGTATAGCCGATTCGCGTGCCTGCCATCATATCGCCGGGATTATCGATAAGGAATTGTGATGTAGCCGCAGGAGAAACAACAACCGAGCGAGTGCCGTCTGTAATTCCTGTGTCACCAGATGCGGTTATAGTCCACGTGCCCGCTTTTCCTTCGTAGTACCAAAATTCGGCAGTTGAAGCGCCGTCTGGAATTGTGATTGAAGGAATTGCACTTCCACCGCTTGCTACATTATAAAATGCGCTAAGCCCTCCCGTTGCATTTGAAGTGAGATGAACGATATTAGAACTCGAAGTAACCAAATTTCCAAAACTATCTTTGCGCGTAACTACATAGTGGAGTCGCGCACCTGCGGTCATATCACCAGGATTATTCAATATATATTGTGCAGTAGGTCCTACAGTAAAAGTAACTGTTTTTGTAGAAGACACGTCAAGAGTGCTTGATGCGGTTCTTGTAAGAGAGAGCGTGACTGGTTCTGCGACGGTGTCAGTGATATTCACACTTCCTACACCATTCATAATAGTGAGCACCACTCCATTTTGTGGTGTTGCGGAGCCAGAAGTGCGAAGTGTGATGTCGGTACTATTATTGTAGGTCGTATCGAGATTTCCTGCGTTATCTTCTGCGCGTACTGTAACGGGAATTGTGGAACCCACTACGCCATCTGTGGGTTGTGTGATGGTAATGCGTGTTGCTACGATTGGCGCAGTATTCACAATAACTGTATCAGTTCCATCTATAATTCCTGCACTATCAGGTGCAGAGTTATTATCAGATGCGGTTATAGTCCACGTGCCGGGCAGTTCATCGTAGTACCAGAAGTTTGCCGTTGAAGCACCATTTCCGATAATTACCGAGAGAATGGTATTACCACTACTTGCCGCATCATAAAATGCTTTCGTAGCTCCCGTTGAGCCAGAGTAGAGATATATTGTATTACTTCCTAGAGTTACGATATTACCAAAGGAATCTTCTCGGGTTACGGTATAACCAAGTCGCGTACCTGCGGTCATGTTCCCCGGATCATTAAGAAGAAATTTTCCCGTTGGTCCTGGATTTATAGTTATCGCACTTGTTGCATCTATGATTCCTGCGCTATCCGGTCCGCTTATATTGTCGGAAGCAGTAATATTTACTGATCCCGCGAGTTCATCGTAGTACCAGAAATTTGCAGATGTGACACCTCCCGCAAGAGCTATTGAGGTGATGATATTACCTCCATTTGCCGCATCGTAGAATTTTTTTGCAACACCCGATGAGTTACTAAAAAGATACACAGTACTTGTGCCGAGTGTAGTGTTGTTTCCAAAACTATCTTTGCGCGTGACCACATAATCAAGACGCGCACCCGCGGTCATCGAGGTCTGAGTGTTCAGAGTAAATTGGGCAGGGGATGCTGGTGTTATTGTTATAGTACCTGTTCCGTCTATTATTCCCGCATTACCATTTTGTGTTGGTGTACCATCAGAAACTGCAATGTTAGCTGATCCTGCGAGTTCATCGTAGTACCAGAAATTTGCCGCAGAAGAACTATTTTGGATAGTAATAGAAGTGACTATATTTCCCGCACTTGCTGCATCATAAAATCTTTTTGCGGCTCCTGCAGAATCGCTGTAAAGATAGAATGTTTCACTTCCATTCGTTCTCAAGTTTCCATGTTGATCTTTTCGCGTTACGGTAAATGCCGCACGGGTGCCTGCAGTTGTAGTAGTTGCGCCAGAGAGGAAGAGTTGTGAAGTTGCACCTGCGGAAAATACAACATCTTGAGAGGAGCTTATAGTAAGACCCGTACCCTGAGTATCGGAGAGAGTAAGATGAACTGTTTCTGCAACTGTATCAGATATAGTCGTGGTGCCGACTCCATTTATAATATTCACGAGTCCACCACCGGTTGCTGAACCCGATTTGAGGAGTGTAACGTCTTGTTGGTAGGAGGTTGCAATATTTCCCGCATTATCTTGTGCTTCCACAGTAATGGTAATAGGCGCATCCACCGTGCCATTGGTTGGTGGGAGGATAACAAATTTTGTGGGTGTGATTGTGGTAATGGTGAATACTTGTGCGTTTGATGTACCACCACCAGGTGTTGGATTTACTACTGTGACTGATGCGGTCCCTACAGCTGCAACATCATTTGCAGGAATTGTTGCGGTAAGTTGTGTTGCAGAAACAAAGGTGGTTGTGCGAGCAGAACCATTCCAATATACCAATGAGTTTGTTACGAAATTTGTACCATTTACCGTAAGCGTGAATTGTGATCCACCCGCGGTTGTTGAGGTGGGGGAGATTGAAGTAGTGGTCGGTACGGGGTTTGCGGTAGATACACTTACCGTTAAGATTCCCGTAGTTGCCGCAAAATAAGTATTATTTTTATTTGTTGCAGAAGAACTTGTGGAACCCCAGGTACCACTTACCGTTCCGACTCCGCCGAGTGTGAGGGTGTTTATAGTAAGATTCTGACCGGCCGCTACGCTTGCAGTTGCGCTTCCTGTTGGTGAAATACTTAAATTACTAGTTACTGAAGTTCCTGCGGCCATGGATTTTGCACCGCTTCCCGAAAGAATTAAATTACTGTACGCTACCGCACGTACAGTTTGTGCTGCACCTGTATAATTTACTGTATTACCCGCCGCACTTGCTGAAAATGTAGTAGCAGCGATTGTCGCACCATTGAAATTAAATACCCCTGTTGTTCCTTGGGTGAATCCGCCACTTCCTGACAATGCAGTTGAGACCGTTACTGTTCCATTATTAGTAAGAATCGCAGTTCCACCAACCGCGCTTAATGTTGCTGCAGAAAAAATTCCATTATTAGTATACGGACCCGTGAAGGTCGCGGTTCCGGGAATTATAGTAGCAGTTGATCCACTTATGATATGAGTTACACCACCAAATGAGTGTGTGCCAGTGGAAGCGGTGAATGTCGTAGCGTTGTTTGTAAAATCATCATTAATTGCAAATGTATTTGCAGTCGCTTCGTTCCATACTGCTCCACTATTTAATATGACTGCACCCGTGAAAGTTATAGTGCGTGCAGTGGCAGAAGTAAAATTTAAATTGCCAGTTACGTTTGTGATGCCACGAATTGTGGTGTTGCGATTAAGGGTAGCACTCCCCCCACTATTAATAGTAAGTGCACCAAACGTAATAGTGCCACCACTCATGGTGAGCACTGCTCCACTATTAATAGTTACTGAACCAGCTGCGGTTTGAGTTACATTTGCAGCGATATTAACTGAGCCTGCGCCCGTGGTTGCAATAATAACAGTATCACTTGTTGCGGGAACCGTGTTGCCAACCCACGTGCCCTTAGTTGCCCACGCACCACCAGTTGCAGTACTTGTGATGGTCGCTGCATTTACAGCACCAGTCCATGCGACGAAGACAAGAAGAACAAGAAGGAGTTTTCTCATGCTTTCATTATACAAAGTCCATAGTTGCAAAAGAGCGAATATAGCATAAGAAAGTGCATAACAATAATCAAGATGTTTTTGGTAAAAAAAGAAATTTTAACCAACAAAAAAAGAAAAAGAAATATCATTATTTCAAATTATTTAGTAACGTTACATCGTGTTACAAACCCTACCAAGGACGTATTTCTTGAGGAATAAAAACAAAATCACTTTCTTTTGTGCCAATAAGTTTTATTTTTGATCCTACATCTCTTTTACCCACCCCTTTCCACGTGGTGCTACTTTCTTTTACAGACCACTCATTTTTAGAGAAGTCCTCAAGAATAAATTCATTATCATTTTTTATCTCTTTAATCACTCCCGAGATGAGTCCATGTTCGGGATGATTCCAAATTACTTTCTTTTGATGAGGGAGTGCAGTGTAAAGCGATATATTATCAGAAAACAATTCATCGACTCCTTCTCCTACGCCGAGAATAAAAAACCCACTTCCCGCAATAATACTTATAAGAAGCCCTACAAGCACAATCATGTGTGTGGTATAGCGATATCCTTTTTTTGTGTTTCGAATGGTGTAGTACGTAAGAAAAATAAAAATGACACATACTGCAAGCCAGAAGTAAGGAAATACTGTGAATATATGTCCAAGAAATGTTCTATCAAAATATTGATAGATATCCCAATCGCCATCGTCCACAATGTGAAAGAGTGTACTTACCCCAATCGTTCCCGCTATCACCGAGAAAATCCCTGCAATCCATAATGCGCTATTTGTTAGTACAAATTTCCAACGCGCAGTAGGTGTTACGTGTTTTTCTTTTATTTCAGCAAAAATGTTATCAGTAAGAGACATAAGGAGAATTATTTTAATTTTTCACGGAGTTGTTGTTTTGCGCGGTTGATGAGCGTCCCCACGGTGCCTATCGGCCTTTTGATGATATCTGATATTTCCTCATAACTTTTTTCTTCAAGAAATTTAAGAATAAGCACGTTGCGGTATTTTTCTTCAAGTGAAGCGATGGCTTCTCTTACCTTTTCACCTTCCATTTTTTTAAAAATCTCTTCTTCAAGGTCGAATGTTCCTGCAAATTGTTCAATGTCTTCATTATCCTCTTCGTTGTGGAGTGCGCGCGGAAAATGATTTGCTTTTCGTAGGACGTTTATCGTTTCGTTATGAACAATGCGATAAATCCATGATGAAAATTTGAGTGTTTGATCAAATTCGTTCAAGTTGCGATACACTTTTATGAAGGTTTCTTGAAGTACATCCTTCACATCATCTTCTGAAAGAGAGGAAATGCGGCGTATATAGCGCGTAAGTTTTGTTTCATATCGTTCAATAAGTGAACGAAAGCGCCTCTCTTCCTGAAGGGTAAGTTGCACTAATTCTTCGTCGGTAGGGGGTATGCGGTGCGGGTTTTCCTGCATGCAACTAGCGTACCTTTATAGTACGTGGTAAGGCAAGGAATACTTTCATGGGATACACATGTCTCATTTTTTGTAAAAAGACACCATATTCATTAGAATGTCCTTATGCTTAAGGATGATAAATCATTTTCCCTTCCCGACATTGAGGAACGGATTCTCGCTTTTTGGAAGAAACAGGGCATTTTTAAACAGACGCTCGAGAAAAATATAAAAAAGAGTGTTCGAGGAAAAGGTAAGAAATTTGTTTTTTATGAAGGACCTCCGACTGCGAATGGTCGTCCAGGGATTCATCACGTGCTTGCGCGTTCATTTAAGGATGTGGTTCCTCGCTATAAGACGATGCAAGGGTATGAGGTGCCTCGCAAAGGCGGGTGGGATACCCATGGACTTCCCGTAGAAATCGAAGTAGAAAAAGCACTTGGATTAAAATCGAAAAAAGAGGTTGAACAATATGGGGTCGCCGCATTCAATGCGAAGTGCAAGGAGTCGGTGTGGAAATATAAGGATGAGTGGGAGCGCCTTACCGAACGTATGGGTTTTTGGCTTGATATGGAACACCCCTATATCACGTACGAAAACGACTACATGGAATCGCTTTGGTGGATTTTTTCTGAGATTTCTAAAAAAGGACTTCTCTATAAAGGACACAAGGTAGTGCCATGGTGCACACGGTGTGGAACCACCCTTTCTTCGCACGAGCTTGCACTTGGGTATAAGGAAGTGGAAGATACCTCGGTCTATGTGAAATTTAAAGTGAAGAAAGGAGAGAAGGTCGGCGCGTCATTTGTCGCAGATAATGCAACCTATATTTTATCGTGGACGACGACCCCTTGGACGCTTCCGGGGAATGTGGCACTCGCAGTGGGGGAGAAGATCGAATATGCGCGTGTAACCGTAGGAGAAGCAAAAAAGAAAGAGACATACATTCTCGCAGAGGCCCGCCTCAGTGTTCTTGAGGGGGTATATAAAGTTGAAGAAACGATACAGGGAAAAAAACTTGTGGGAGTTTCCTATGAGCCACTCTTTCCAATCGCGGCATTTGTTACTGGAGCAGCAAAAAACACCTCATATAAGGTATACCCTGCAGATTTTGTGACCACAAGCGATGGTACGGGGGTGGTTCACACGGCGGTTATGTATGGTGAAGATGATTACAATCTTGGAAAGAAAGTAGGACTTCCTGAAATACATACCGTGAATGAACAAGGAAAATTTGTAGAAGGAGTGCCCGAACTTGCGGGTATGTATGTGAAAGCAAAAGAGGTTGAGGAGAAAATATTTGCGGCACTTGCTGCGAAGAAAAATCTTCTCCGTACCGAGCCCTACACTCACGAGTACCCGTTTTGTTGGCGCTGCAGTTCACCACTTCTCTATTATGCGAGACACTCATGGTTTATTAAGATGAGTCTTTTGCGAGATGTCCTTACTAAGGAAAATGAAAGTATTCATTGGACCCCGGAGAATCTTAAAGAAGGGCGCTTTGGTGAGTGGATTCGTGAGGTGAAGGATTGGGCAATTTCTCGTGAGCGCTACTGGGGAACACCATTACCAATTTGGGAGTGTGAGGAATGTAAGACAACGACCACGATTGGAAGTGTAGACGAGCTCGAAAAAACACAACACGCGAGTGGCAATCGTTATATTTTTGTGCGTCATGGTGGTGCAGAAAGTAATCTTAAAAATATTCTAAGTTCATGGCCCGAAACTACCAAATCGCATCTTACACTGAAGGGTACTGTTCAGGTGGGGAAAGCAGCGCGAAAACTTTTGAATGCAAAGATTGATTTTATTTTCTCTTCGGATCTTACACGGGCACGTGAGACCGCACATATCATTAGTCAGAAATTAAACATTCCAGTTATTTATGATGAACGTCTTCGTGAAATTAGTGTAGGTGATATGAACGGACTTCCGATAAAACAGTATACAGATTTCTTCAGCACCCCGATGGAGAAGTTTACGAAGGCACCTTTTCATGGAGAGTCGCTTACTGAACTTCGTACGCGCATGTTGGATTTTATTACGAGTATTGAGGCGAAATACAAAGAAAAGACCATTCTTATTGTGGGGCATGATGACCCGCTTTGGATGTTGGAAAGTACAATGCAGGGATGGCTTCCTCAAGAATCGCTTAAGGTGAAGGAGGAGCGTGGTGGCGTTTCAATAAAAAATGCGGAGATACGCGAGGTGCCATTTCGTATGATTCCACGCGATGTGACAGGCGCTTTCGATATGCATAAGCCTTATATCGATTCTATTACTTTCAAATGCGCAAAATGCGAAGGCACTATGCGGCGCATTCCTGAGGTTGCGGATGTGTGGTTTGATTCGGGTGCGATGCCATTTGCACAAGCACATTATCCCTTTGCACATGGGAAGGGAAGTAAGGAAGGATTTGATTTTCCCGCTGATTACATTTCGGAAGGCATTGATCAGACGCGAGGATGGTTCTATACTCTTCTTGCAGTCTCGGTTCTTCTTGGGCGCACCGCACCGTATAAGAATGTCATTTCACTTGGGTTGGTGCTTGATAAGAACGGACAGAAGATGTCGAAGTCGAAAGGAAATATCGTAAGTCCGTGGGATATGATTCAAAAATATGGTGTTGATGTAATTCGGTGGTACTTCTATACCGTAAATGGTCCTGGAGAAGCGAAGAAGTTTGATGAAGGAGAATTAGGAAAAGTTTCTCGTCAGTTTTTTGCTCTCGCTTACAATTCATTCGTGTTTTTTAATATGTATGGGGATGCGCGCATGGTAGGAAAATCAGTTTCGGGCACTACCCATATTTTAGATAAGTGGATTCTTGCGCGACTCAATGAGACAATTCTTACCGCAACAGAGCAATTCGAAGCTTACGAGATAGGGAATGCGGCTCGCGCGATTGAATCATTTACTGATGATATGTCGCGGTGGTATATTCGCCGTTCGCGCAGAAGGTTGCAGAAGCCGGAATCGAAAAAAGAGCTTGAAATAGTATCGCGTGTGTATGGCCACGTACTTCTTGAATTCAGTAAACTTCTTGCACCGTTCGCGCCTTTCTTTGCAGAAGCACTCTATAAATCACTCATTACAAAAGAGAAGGCCTCAGTACATTTAGAAGGGTGGCCTCTTGCTGATAGAAAGTTAATTGATAACGACCTTATTCTTGCGATGAAAGAAGTGCGTGTGCTTGCAAGTCTTGGTCTTGCGAAGCGTGCAGAAAAAGGAATTAAAGTGCGACAGCCGCTCGCAGCACTCAAAGTGAAGAGCCAGACCTTAAAAGGAAAAAAAGAACTTCTGGAAATCTTGAAGGATGAGGTAAACGTAAAAGAAATTATCTTTGATAAGACGCTCGAAAACGATGCCGAGCTCGATCTTGAAGTAACACAAGTGCTTCGCGAAGAGGGATGGTTGCGCGAGATTGTACGTTCTGTGCAGGGATTGCGACAAGATGCGGGTTGTTCTCCTAAAAATTCAGTTGTAGTTCATATGGAGCTTCCTCAGGAGTTTATTGATGCTATTCGGAAAAATGAGATATGGGTAAAGAGGGAGGTAAATGCAACAAAGGTAGAATATAAGCGTGCGGATCGATTCAATGCAGAGCTTGAGACAAAACTTGATGGTCAGAACATTTGGCTCTGTATCCGCAAGAAGCAATAAGAAGGATAGTAATAAAAACCCACCTTTCTGAGGTGGGTTTTTAATTAGAGTGCAAGACCTACTTTCTTTTGTATCTCTTCTCTTTTCTTTTCTGCTATCACATTTGCTTTCTTATTTCCTTCCTCAAGTATTTTCTTTACTTCATTTATTTTTAATTCCTTTTTTCTCTTTTGAAAGGGCGTGAGCGCCTCGATAACTACATCAGCAAGTCCACGCTTAAAGTCGGCATACCCCTTTCCTCTATAGTTTTTCACTATCTCTGGAATCGGAGTATTACTCATCGCGGAATAAAGAAGCAAGAGATTCGCCATCGCAGGGCGTTTCTCTTCATCATAACCCACCTCACTCATAGAGTCGGTAACCGCACTCATTATTTTCTTTCGAATTACTTCTGGCGCCTCATCAATGAAGACACATCCTGCAGGGCGCGACTTTGACATCTTCTTTTCTGGGTCGTCCAAACTCATAAGGCGTGGCACTTCGGTCATGAGAGGCTTCGGTTCAATAAATGTCTTCCCAAACCTTGCATTAAATTTTCTTGCAAGTGTACGTGCAAGCTCCAGGTGCTGCAACTGGTCGTGACCTACAGGCACCACACTCGCACCATAAAGGAGTATATCGGCTGCCATAAGGACAGGGTAATCGAAGAGGCCAACGTTGGTAAAATCTATTCGTAATTCGTTAGTCTCTTGTGATATTTTCTCTGCGTCCTCACCTGGTATATTTTTAACACCAAGAGTTTCTTTTATTTGTTTTATTGTTAGTTTCTCTTTAAATTGCGTCATTCTCATCAGTTCTCCCATCGGGGTAATGGTATTCAAAATCCACATAAGCTCAGTGTGGGCGGGGATTGAGGATTGCTGGAAGATAATACACTTTTTTGGGTCGAGACCGGCGGCAAGATAATCCTCAGCTAAATTTAAAATCTGCTTTTGTTTTTCTTTTGGGTTGTAATCCTCCGTAATTGAGTGAAGGTCGGCAATAAAGAAATAACACTCGTAGTTATTTGAATTTTGGAGTGTAATAAAATTAGTAAGCGCACCAAGGTAATTGCCAAGGTGGAGATTGCCGGAGGGCTGTATTCCTGAGACAAGCACTGGTTTCATATAAAAGTAAGTATACTATGTGCGGGATAGCGAGGCAAAAAGCGAGCGAATACCATAACAGCATCCATTGTTTTTCAGAACCAGAATAATTTTTTGCTAAAAATTTTCTTTCCGCTCGACCACCTTCGTGGTCTGTGCGACATTCTTCAAAACAAGAGATACTGTTCTTGGCTATTCTATATATTAGTGAACAAAAAACCCTCCGCGTAATGCGGAGGATTTTTAGTGTTATACCTCGATAATAACGGGAAGTATCATTGGACGGCGCTTCGTCTTGTTAAAGAGGAAGATGCCAATCTGATCACGAATTAATCCTTTCACGTAATCGGGGTCGAGATCCTCACGATGAGGAATACGTCCGACAAGCGCACGAATACGTTTTCGAATCTCCTCAAGAATTTCTTGATTTTCTTTGAGGTAGATAAAACCGCGTGAAATGATATCGGGATTTTTTACGATCTTTCCTGTCTGCTTACTCATAGTAGTGATAATTACCACCATACCTTCTTGAGAGAGGGTAATACGATCACGAAGCACTACTTCACCTACGTCACCGACGCCCAAGCCATCCACCATCACATAATCTGCGGGCACGCGCTCATCAGATTCATAAATAGTATCAGGATAGAGTTCAAGCACGTGGCCATTGTCGGTTAAAACCGTATCTTCTGGTTTAAGACCAAGCGCTTCTTGCGCGAGCTTTGC
>Ga0172379_10004081_pt1 | contig 22139 bp, 18 predicted proteins | sample GrowelOW334metaG_FD_119756 | JGI IMG/M metagenome (GOLD analysis project Ga0172379, IMG submission 119756) | Groundwater microbial communities from an aquifer near a municipal landfill in Southern Ontario, Canada - Groundwater well OW334 metaG | ecosystem: Environmental > Aquatic > Deep... | reverse complement strand
GGGCGGTCTCATGATCACCTTGCTCGAGATGGCCTTCGGCGGGAACAAGGGTTTCCGCGCCTACATGAACGAAAATGACAATGCCTTGGCATGCTTGTTCTGCGAAGAGCTGGGAGCAGTCATTGAATGCGAGGATAGGCAATCTGTCCTCAAAATACTTGGGGATGCTGGCATACCAGCCTACTGCCTCGGTAGCGTCATCTCAGACAACAAGGTCGTGGTGGATTTCTGCGGACGAATCGTGCTCAAAGAGAGCATGACCGACATGCGCGCCCTCTGGGAGAGGACGAGCGACGCGTTGGATATGCTGCAAGCAAATCCTGACTGCGTGCGCTCGGAACAGAAGACGTGTCACCACCTGCTGACCCCGCCGCCGTATCTCGCAACTTTCAAGCCTCAGCCGACGCCGGAACACATCCTGAACGCCACGCAGAAACCGCGGGTGGCTATCATTCGCGAAAAGGGGAGCAACGGCGACAAAGAGATGGCGGCCGCGTTCTATTCTGCCGGCTTCGAGCCGTGGGACGTGACCATGACCGACCTACTGGAAGGTCGCGTCTCTCTCGACAACTTCCGCGGCATCGCGTTCGTAGGTGGTTTCGCCAATGCTGACGTCTTCGACGCGGCCAAGGGCTGGGCTGGAGTCATCCGCTACAACGAGCGGGTGAGCCAAGAGCTGGAACGCTTCCGCAAGCGCGCGGACACGTTCTCGCTCGGCATCTGCAACGGATGCCAGCTCATGGCCCTCCTGGGTTGGGTGCCTGGATTCGAACTCCTGGCGCTCGACGAAGCGCAACAACCCCGCTTCATCCGCAACGTTTCCGGACGATTCGAATCGCGGTTTACTGCGTTGCGCATCGAAAAGAGCAACGCCATCATGCTCAAGGGCATGGAAGGCTCCGTGCTCGGAGCTTGGTCGGCTCATGGCGAAGGGCAATTCCACGCCAACTCCATGATAACCGAACGCATTCTGAGCTTGGGCCTCGCGCCTCTCCGCTACGTCGACCCCGAAGGCCAACCAACCACGGTCTATCCGTTCAACCCGAACGGCAGCCCGCATGGCATTGCTGCCGTTTGTACGGAAGATGGCCGAGGCTTGGCCATCATGCCCCACGAAGAACGCACGTTCTTGCCTTGGCAATGGCCCTGGATGCCTGAGAGCTTCAAGCGCTTCGGGGTAAGCCCCTGGCTCAAGATGTTCCAGAACGCCTACGAATGGTGCATGAGGTAACCAACCCCTCTATCCGTCTCGTCGAACTCGACACCTTTCCCCCACATTGCAGGGGAAAGGAGTCTCACAAAGCGTATCTGCTCAGATGCGCTTTTTTTATTGACCTGATCTACTGCTCATGATAAGAAATGGCCGTTGTTCATTTCGTAATATAACAGTCCATCGAGGGCTAGAAAGAGGCTGACAATGCTACCACGTTACACACGTCCGGCTTTCCGTGATCTTTGGAGTGAAGGGAACAAGAAGCAGGCCTGGCTGGAAGTCGAACTTGCCTTCCTGTCGGCCCGCGTGACCCTGGGCGGCTTGCCGCCTGAGGCTTACGACGCCATCAAGAAACATGCCAAGCTCAACCTGGCTCGACAGGACCAGCTGGAGGCTGAGTACAAACATGACATGATTGCGTTCGTGAAGGATATCCAAATGTCGCTCGAGGAAGCCGGCGTAGGTCAGTATGCCAGCGAGTTCCACAAGCTCCTGACCTCCTACGACATCGAGGATCCTGCCATAGTGACCTTGCTCCGACAGGCTATCATCATGATCCAGAATGAGTTTACCAGCCTCCAATACGCCCTGCGCGCCAAGGCTCGCAAACACAAGTGGACTCTCATGATCATGAGGACGCACGGCCAATTCGCCGAGCCCGGCACTTTCGGCCATCTGTTGTTGGTCTTTGCCGAGGCTGTGAAGCGGAGCTGGAATCGTTTGCAGTTCGTTCTGGACAACGATCTTTCCGAAGGAAAGATTTCTGGCGCTGTCGGCAACTTCCCCGGGCTTGATCCCAACATGGCCGCGCTTGCCCTCGATCTCCTGAACCTCAAGCCTGCCAAGGCAGAGACTCAGATACTGCAACGCGATCGTTTTGCGGCAGTCATTTCAGCCGTCGCATTGGCAACTGCCACCATCGAACAGATCTGCCGCACTTTTTGGGAGATGATGCGCAGTGACGTAGGTGAGCTTCAAGAGCCGCGCGGCAAAAACCAACGCGGTTCGTCGCGCATGGCATACAAGAAGAACCCCATCCTGACCGAGCAGGAGCAAGGAATTGCACGGCTCGAACGCGGTTATCTGATAGCCGCCTTCGAGAATGTGGCCACTCCTGAGTGCCGAGACATTTCCCAGTCGTGTGTGGAACGGGTCATCTTCCCCGACGCGACAACCCTCTTGGACTACGCCACTGCCAAGCTCACCAAGATGGTGGAAGGCCTGGTCGTGTTCCCAGAGCGCATGCGAGAGAATCTCGACAAGACCTACGGGGTTTGGGCAGCTCAGCCCATACGTGATGCTCTCATGGAATCCGGCGTCTCATATGACGAGGCCTACGAGTATCTCCAGCGCTGCGGCTTCGATGCAGCCGAGCTTCAGAGACCTCTCATGGACTTCATGAAGCAACCCATCTCAGAAAAGAGCCCTTGCTCGGCTGTTGATGTCCTGGGCGTCGAGCGTCTGTTGTCCTTCTTCGACCCCAAGGCATATGTCGAGAAGGGGACTGAATACATCTTCAAGAACGAACCGGCCACCTAAAGCGGCGCTCAAGCTCGAGCGACCGCTTTTTTTAAACTCCAAAAACCAAACACCAAAATACAAATAATATTGACCAACTAAATTGGATGTGCCATGCTTTCGGCGGTCAAACAAAGATGGAGGAGACCATGGGACATCCGCACCTTACAGAACACGCCGATGCAGTACCCGTAGCCAAAGTCAGCTACAGTGACATGCAACTCGGAGAAATCCTCAAGCTCACGGCCCTAGACGCTGGAAATAGGGGACTGAAAACTTTTCGCATCCAAATCGTCGGGTTCGTAGAAGAGAAACATGGGCTTTCTCCTGTTTTTCGCCTTCTGGGCGATGACTTCAACTTCTTCGGAAACGACAAGACCACGCCGACCAGAATGCGGAAAGGTAGCCTGGCCGGAGCAGGCGCCGCGGGTACTCTGATTCCGCAGACCGTGTTCATCAATATGGTATTTTGGGGCGAGATCAACCTTGGCCGAGACTGCTCATTCGAGTACGTGGACGGCCGCGAGGAATTCGTCTACGCCGCCAAGATCTCATGCATCGAACGCTGGCCGCGTCCCGCCTCCTGGAGAGAACCCAAAACAGCCGTGGCCCGGTACGTCAGAAAAGTGGCTCGGCTGTGCAAGCAACTCGCCAATAAGGAAAAGGCGCACGGCGAGAAACTGAAAAAGCCTCTCATTATCCGAACGGCCAACTCGGTCTACCGATTGTCGGCCGCCGAGGAAGAGGGCATCCGCACGCTCACGAACGTTGGCAAGAGCATCGTCTACGACAAGGCTCGACTCACCTCTGCCCAAGTCGGCGGCCTCCTCGTGATTGATGTGAGAGCTGACGATAAATGGATAACCTTGAAATCAAGCGTTATCCAATCCATCGACCTATTCGATTAAGCGGCGCTCGCCTGAGTGACCGCTATTTTTTTACGACAATCATGGCCGGAGGCAAAACCGCGCGCGAGGAACCGTTGCCCGTGGGATAATCTTGCAAAGCGGCTTGCAGGGTTGTTTGCGGAACTTTCCATCCCGCGCCGTGGATCGTGCCCGGATCGTTAACCCTAAAAGAATCGGTTGCCAGGTCATAACCAAAAACTAAAATCGTATGTTGGAGGGGAGCGGGCTTGCGATAATAGGGGCTGGCTATTCTGCGACCGTCGATGGCCACTAACAAAATATTTCCATTTTGAATTTCAGAAATGATATCAGCCGTCGAAATATTCTTGCGCACTTCAATCGAGGTAAAACCCAAATAGCGTTTAAAAATCTGATCGGCCGTGTCCTGAATTGAGGTATCCTGATAATAACCCAGGTTTTTCTTTTCCCAATTAGAGATAGCGATGATTTGCTTCCGTCCAGTAGCTGGTGAGATGGAGGTCTGGCCCTTGGCCCAAGCCACGGCCATAAGCGCCGCCGCTTCTTCGCAACCTTGTGCCAGCCGCGGATCTCCCCAGTTGCCGAACGGCGCTTGAACCAAGAAGGGGACAGTGGCCGCGTAAGCTGGGGACATGCTGGCCATTCCCAATAAGGCTATTACAAAAATTAACGTCAATTTATATATTGTCATGCATATATTATAAAGGTTTTGGCATAAAACGAAAAGAGCCCAGCGAGATTTGCTGGGCCCCACTTGTCTAGACCGGACAAGCACAGGTTAGGTGATCGGACCAAGCTCCTTCAGCACGGCCGGCAAGAGCTCGTGGAAAAACTTGCGCGGGCCAGGCTCGTTGAGCGGGCAGCTCAGACCGTAGAGGATTTCCTGCGTCGCGTACTTGTACGAGGCGTGGTCGATCCTGGGCTCCTCGTTATGCGTGACGGCGTCGGCGAGGATCAGACGAAGGATGTCCTTGGCCACTTGCTCGTCGATTTCGAGGCGATAAGCCAGGTTATCGGTCGCCAGGGAAACCCACACTTTTTCCCAGGCTGGATTTCTACGCACGTGGCTATCGAAGACACGGCGCCGCTGTTCGCTTTCCTGCCTGAGTTGCTCAAGCTCGCTGTTTGAACTGCTCGGCACCGGACGGCCGATCTTGCGGTGAAACCCGACGTGGTGCACGGTGCTGGCTTTGAGTTGGCCAGCGATCTCCCTCATTCCGGGTAAAATCTTCTCATAGAAGATCAGCTCGTCTTCCGTCTCCAGCGCCTCGCAGCGATCGAAGTAGAAGAAGATAGCCTGGGTCCGTTCCATGATGCAAGATCCGTCCTGGCCGCCTTTGTGAGCCAGGGCGCCAGCGCAGATCCGATCCAACAGCGAGATCGCCTGGAAATAGTCCGGGCTGCCCCAAAATTCGATACCCCAGCGTTGCGTCCGGCCGCACCACATTATATGGTCGAGCATACCCATGAAACAGAGCGTGACCGCCACGGCGCGACTCGGCGTACAAATTTTGGCGATCGAGCTCGCCGAACCTCCGTCAATCTTGAAGCCGAGGCTCTCGAGCTTGATGAGCTGAGCCCAATAGAAGGCGTTACCGTCTCCCTGAGCCTTTGCCTCGCTTTGTTCGCCATCATCCCATCGCTTGGGGTTGAGGATGAACCGTTCCGCCTGTTCCTTGCTCACGCGCTTTGTCATGTCCGTATCCTTTCATACCCTCAAAGGGGCTCGCGGACCTACGCACCTCTCACCAAGACCATCTCGATAAAAAGTGCAATGGCTTTATTTATCATATCTTAGCCATTTTGTCAAGGTTAAAGGACTAATCCTAAAACCTTGACAACGGCCCTTGGCAGGATTACAACGCCTATAGGCGTCAGATCAAAATTCTTCATGCCAAAAGAAGTCGAGGTGTAGCATGAAACAGAACAGTCGTCGGGTGCCTGAAGTGCCCTTTTCACAACTGGAGATGGGGAACATGAAGTACAACCTCTGGTGGATGATCGTGGTTTGTCTCGCGCTCAGCGTTTCATTGATGGCCTGCAGCAGCGGTTCGTCACCTGAAGACCTGATTGCCGGCAATGGGGGAAACACCCAAGATGCCGGCCTAGTCATGCCTTGCCTCAACGGACTCGCCCTGTGCGGCGCCGATTGCAAGAACCTTGCGGCTGATCCTGCCAACTGCGGAGGCTGCGGCAAGGGATGCAACGGGGGGCAGGAATGTTCCAACGGGAAATGCACGATCGTTTGCTTCAATGCCACTACCAAATGTGTAGACACGTGCGTAGACACGGCATTCGACCCTGCCAATTGCGGAGGCTGTGGGAACATTTGCAAAGCAGGGGAATTCTGCTCGGTCGGACAGTGCGGACTCAAATGCTCAGGCGGCACGGACCAGTGCAAGGGCAAATGCGTTGACCTCTTGAACGATCCTGCTAACTGCGGTGGGTGCGGGAACATCTGCAAAACCGACGAGGTCTGCTCTGTCGGAAAGTGCGGACTGGAGTGCGTCGGTGGTGCAAACAAGTGCGACGGCAAATGCGTTGACCTCTTGAACGATCCTGCCAACTGTTGGAGCTGTGGGTTGGTTTGCCCAGCTGGTCAGGTATGTTCTCAAGGCCAGTGCAACTGGGACTGCAACGGCGGCACGACCAAGTGCGGCAATATGTGCGTGGACGTGCAGAACGATCCGGCTAACTGCGGATCATGCGGAAGTATCTGCGCAACCGAACATGGGGAAGCCTGCTCAAATGGACAATGCTCCACGAACTGCAACGGCGCAACGATGTGCAACAGCAAGTGCGTGGATTTGCAAAACGATCCTGCCAATTGCGGATCGTGTACGCATGCTTGTGCCACCAGCCAAGGTGAAGTCTGTTCTGCGGGACAATGCGTCATGCAGTGCAACGGAAGCACCACCAAATGCAACAACAAGTGCGTAGACGTGGCGCTTGACCCGGCTAACTGCGGAACGTGCGGACACGCTTGCGCGAGTGGCGAAGTGTGTTCAACCGGAACATGCAACCTCACCTGCGTCGGAGGAACGACTAAGTGCAATAGCAAGTGCGTCGTGACGACCACTGATCCCGTCAACTGCGGGACCTGCGGTAAGGTATGTGCTTCCGGTGAAGTCTGCGCCGGCGGGAATTGCAACCTCACCTGCGTCGGGGGGACAACCAAATGCGGAACCAAGTGCGTGGTAACTGCCACTGACGTTGCGAATTGCGGCACATGCGGTCATGTTTGCACCGGCGGACAGGTTTGTTCAGTCGGGTCGTGCGGCCTGACATGTGTCGGCAATACGACCAAGTGCTTCAACAAGTGCGTCGACTTCACAGTCGATCCCACAAACTGCGGAATGTGCGGTAAGGTCTGCACGAGCGGCCAGGATTGCATCCAGAGTCAATGCGTCATGCAGTGCAATGGTGGCACGACCAAGTGCGGAACCGAATGTGTCGACCTCACGGTTGATACTGCCAACTGCGGTAGTTGCGGACACCCTTGCGCCACTGGCGAGGTTTGCTCCAACGGGGCCTGCGCGCTCAACTGCACTACTGGACTAACCAAGTGCAGCGGCAAATGCGTTGACCTGCAAAGCGATCCTGCCCATTGCAACTCCTGTACCTATTCCTGCCTCCAGGGCTACAAATGCAACAGCGGCCAGTGTGCGCTTGATTGCCCGAGCAATATGTCGGCTTGCGGCAATAAGTGCATGGATCTACAGAATGATCAGAACAACTGCGGCACATGCAACAATGTCTGTCCACAACCCGGATACTGTTCCAGCGGAGCATGCGTTTGCTCGTATGCCAACGCTACCGTTTGCAACGGCAAGTGCGTGACTTTGCAGACCGATTCGAATAATTGCGGAAGCTGTTACAATTCCTGCGCAACAGGAGGATGGTGTTCCAGCGGCGCGTGCGTTTGCCAAACCGGCTGGTCAGTTTGCAGCGGGAAGTGCGTTGACACGGCTTCGGATCCGTACAATTGTGGATTCTGCGGAAAGTCTTGTAACGTAGTGGGATACTGCCAAGATGGAACCTGCCACGGGCCATACTCCTTGTGCGTGAACAAGACTATAGGCTTCCCATGTTTGAGCGGTGCCTGCCATATATGGTTGATTGGTTCTTCGGGGTTCAGCACCAGTATTGAATACGCCCTGCCCTACTTGAACGTAAGTTTCAAAGCGCCATCCACCCTAGTCGTAACCTTTGACTACCTCTCGTCGGCTTCGAGTTGCTACAACCAACCGTACTTCACGATTACGGCTGCGGCTCACGGCGCCACTTTCTGGTTCCCTTCGTGTTCCAGTAGCGGCAGCTCCTACCTGACAGTTCCCGTTGACGCTGGAGTTTTGGTGAACCAAATATCTCTCGGCTTAACTTCAGGAGACTGGGGCAGCTCGATCCGCATCAACAGCATAGTCTTCAACTGACCGTCTTTGCCTAGCTCACCAAAGTCCTTGACCAGCTGGTCAAGGGCTATTTTTTATAAATTGACTCTGATATTTATCTGGATTATGCTGACGACGTCCGGAATTGGAGGCGTACAATGGAGACTCTCGAAAAAGTCGGCGAGATCACTACCAGAGTGATCGGTGTAGCTCTTCTTATTTTTTTGGAAGGCGGTCTAGTGTATATGTTGTACTTCATGTACACGCTCAGCACTATCATGGGCGTCGTCTACACCCTGCCCGCAATCGGCGTTTTGTGCACTCTTGGATTACTGGTCCGTGAATTCATCCGCCAGATCAAGCTCGTGGCGCGTGGTGAAGAAGTCCCCAAGAATCCATCCATGCTCCAACCGCCCGCTTTCTTATAGCGGCGCCACTCGGCCTGCCGCCCGATCTCTCTGACCCCTTGAGGGTCTACTTTTTTTATCCGCGTGCTTTCCATTTTAGCTAAAAAGTGTAGAGTATAACCAGTAATACTATGAACAAAATCTCAATATCATCAGAAAAAGCACCAAAGGCAACGAGCTTTTTTTCTCAAGCTATACTCACCTCAAATAAATTTAGGCTTGAACTTTCTGGGCAGGTAGGGCTAGATCCTCAAACGGGTAAATTAGTAGAAGGCGGAGTCAGCTCACAAACAGAACAAATTTTTCTTAATATTAAAGAAATTTTGTCTGAGTTAGGATGGAACTTTAGCAATATAACCAAAGCTAGAGTTTTTCTAACCTCTATGAATGATTATCAAACGATGAACGATGTTTACTTACAAAAATTCAATACTAACCCGCCAGCCAGAGTAGCTGTCGCTGTTAAAGAATTACCTTTAAGCGCTTCAGTAGAAATTGAATGTTCTGCCGAAGGGGATGAGATTTCTAAAGAGTCTAAGGATAAATACACAATATGAGCAACAACAACGAATCTAGCCGTCCCTCCGTCGGTGTAGCTACGGTCGTCGTCAAAGACGGTAAAATACTGCTTGGTAAGGACACAAGAAAAGGAGAAGTTTACGGCGTGCCGGGTGGGCACTGGGAAAGCGGTGAGAGTTTAAAAGAATGCGCTGCTAGGGAAGTTAAAGAAGAAAGCGGAGTGACATGCGTAAATCCAACTTTAATCTCTGTCTACGATTTTTATCGCGAGGATAAAGGCAAGAGCTACATTTCAATTGGCATGAAAGCTGATTATGCTTCCGGCGAACTCATTGACCTTCACGACGAAGGACGTTTGGATTGGGATTGGTATTTGATTGACGAAGCTCTTAAACTCAACCTGTTCCCGCCTGACCGAGTCTTAATTGAGAGATTTGTTTCCGGAAAAATCTACGAATAAGCTCGATGTTTATGTCCGATGAACTAATTGATATTTTTGACGACAAAAACGAGCCTACGGGCATTCAAAAGATGAAACACGAGGCTCATCGGGATGGATCTTGGCATAGGTCATCACATATTTGGATTTATAATTCCAAAGGCGAGGTTCTGCTTCAGTTAAGGGCTAAGAATAAAGAGCTTTATCCTAACGTGTGGGATGCCTCCGCGGCCGGGCATCTTGGTGCGGGAGAGGATCCGTTGACCGGAGGTTTAAGGGAAATGGAAGAAGAAATTGGATTAATTGCCAAGCCGGAAGATTTGGAGTTTTTTAAAGTCAGGGAACTTAAAGTCAAGTTAGGGCAGATGATTAATAACGAATTCTGCTATGTTTACTTTTTAAATTTTGACGGCGATGTCTCCAAGCTCAATCTGCAAGGAGAGGAAGTGGCCAAACTTAAATTCATACCCGTCGACGAATTGGAGGCGGACTTAAAAATTCATCCGGAAAGCTACGCTAAACACGGGGAGTATTGGAATGAGGTGATTGAGAGGCTTCGCGAGGTTCTTAATCGGTGTTAATTAACTCCGCAGATTCTTCACCTACGTTCAGAATGACGGAGGGTTACATGTTAACTGCGGTTTGCATCTCTTTTTTAAATATTTCTAAATTTTCTTGAGCTTTCAGCCAATCTGACTCAAGAGCCAGAATCAACCCGTCCATTTCTTTGAGGCGTTTGGCTTTTTGGACGTCGACAGGGGTCGGATGTTCGATAAAAAACTGGAGAATGGAATTTTTTTCTTTGGTCAAAGCTCCCATATCGTGCTCCAAACGCTTGAGCGTATTTTTAGTCTGTTGAATATCGCCAAAGATATCAACCTTGGTCCGCATGTAGGGGATGGTGCCTTCCACGATCGGCTTATCCTCATCCGGCAAAGAAAATTTTTCGTGAGTCTTTAACTCATAAACGTAAATTTCGTATGGATAAGGATAACGAACAGCGCGGCCGTCTTTGATTTCCAAGATTGAAGTGGCGATCTGCGAGACAAAGGTTCTGCTGTGGCTGACAAAGATAATCGTGCCTTCATACTCCGACAAGGCTTCGCCTAAAGCTTCGACCGTATCAAAATCCAAATGGTTCGTTGGTTCGTCGAAAACCAAGACGTCATAGCGGCCAAGACAAATGCCGGCCAAACAAAGCCGCGCGCGCTCGCCGCCAGAAAGGACGGAAATGGGTTTTTCCAAATCGTCTTTGGTAAACAAAAAGTTTCCAGCCATGCGCAACATATCCTCTGGCAAAACGCGGCCGGCCGCTGTTTGCAGATAATCACCGGCCGTTCCAATCGTCGGCAACATCAACGGCACGTGCTGGGCATAATAGGCCACGCGCAGATTATGACCCCATTTGTATGAACCGGAGAGTAGGGGAAGCTGGTCAGCGATTGTTTTTAAAAAAGTTGACTTGCCTTGGCCGTTTTCACCCAGGACAGCCAAATGCTCACCGCGATTAATCTCAAAATTGATGTGCTCAAGCACCGGCTTGTCGGCCTGATAACCCACGGACAGATCCTGACACTCCAAAGCCAAGGCGTTTTTTTGCGGCGGGGCCTGGATCTTGATGCGCACCGTGCGCAAAGAATGAGCAATCTCAATGGTTTTTAATTTATCAATCTGCTTCATTTTAGATTGAGCTTGGTTGGCTTTGGAGGCTTTGTAACGAAAACGGTCAACGAAATCCTGCAAGTGACGACGCTGGGCTTCGATTTTTTTATTATAGCGTCTAGCTTCATCCAAACGACCTTGTTTGTATTCAAAATAAGCTTCGATATTGCCGGGGTAGAGCGTCAACTTATGATGTTCAAGCTCCAGCGTATGCGTGCAAACATTCTTCAAAAACTCGCGGTCGTGCGAGATGAGCAGCAAGGCTCCACGAAAAGTTCTCAAAACATCTTCGAGTAAAAGGACTGTCTGCAAGTCCAAATAGTTAGTCGGTTCGTCGAGCAGTAAAAGGTTTGGCTCGCGGACAAGAATGCCGGCCAAGCGCACGCGCATTTGGTAGCCGCCGGAAAGGCTGAGGAAAGGCACTTCCAGTTTTTCACGCTTAATATCAAAAGATCCCGCCATCTTGGCGCATTCCCAAGGCTCGCGGCCCGAGACTCTAACCAAATAATCAGTTACCGTTTCATCCGGAGGGAAAACCTCATTTTGTTCCAAATAACCAAGATTCGCGTTGGGGTGGAGCACGACTTTTCCGTCATCGATCGACTCCTGGCCCAAGATCATGCGCAAGAGCGTGGTCTTACCGGAACCGTTAGCGCCGATCAGCCCGACTCTTTGTCCTTCGGCGAACGAAACCGTAGCCTCATCAAAAAGCCTTCGGGGCCCGAAGGATTTGGAGATTCCTTGTAATTGGAGGACAATAGACATGATTAGACGATAGACAGTAGCTTGTAGACGGTAGCCAAAAAACAAAAGCTCTTAAGTGTCCCGCATTATGCCCGTAAATCGACAATAAATCAATGGTTTAAGCTAACACTTAATTTTTAAGATGATTAACCACTTACAAATTATGAAAATCGCATATTTATCAGTCATTATCGCCCTGGGCTTACTGGCCGCCGGATGCAACACCAACTATACGAACCCGACAAACCAAACAGACGTTCCAAGCGTTCCAGCCACAGTCAGTAAGTCTAAAATCCTTGATTTAAGTAATCAGGGTTTGGAAAATATACCCGCTAGCACCTTTGACCAACAAAATCTTGAAGAGTTGAATGTCTCAAACAACCGACTGACAAGCGCCATCCAGGCAGAGATCAGAAAGCTAAAAAATCTCCGCGTGCTCAAAGCTAGCAACAACCAGATGACCGGCGTGCCGGCCGAAATTGGCCAATTACAAAATCTTGAAGTGCTTGACCTATCCAACAATCAACTGACAGGATTACCGAACGAATTGGCGAATCTAAAAAAATTAAAAACCTTAAATTTGTCAGGCAACCAGTATTCAAAACAGGATTTGGACATAATTCGTCAGGCTCTGCCCAACGTGAATTATATTCTCTAATTCCATGAGATCATGAAACGAGCCCGCCCTGAGGAGATGCTGAAATAAATTCAGCATGACGAATGGGTTCAGGATGACAAAGAGGAATTAGGATGCGGCTGACGCGCCGGCCAAGTGCCCGGTTGCCCAGGAAGCCTGCAGGTTAAAGCCGCCCGTAAATCCATCGATATCCAGAATCTCCCCGGCAAAATAAAGTCTGGGGCAGATTTTTGATTGCATGGTCGAAGGATCAACTTCTTTAAGATCAACTCCACCAGCCGTTACAAACTCATCGCCCGCATTGCGCGAGACTACGTGCAAAGGCACTGCCTTCAACCAACCTACGCATCTCGCTAAATCTTTTTTACTTATGTCATGCGATCGCTTCTCCCCATCCAACTTTAACTCCTGACAAATAATTTCTGAGAGTGACTTGGGCACAAACTCAGCCAATAGGTTTATCCAACTTTTCTTAGGGTTAGCGAGCTTAATGGCTTCGAGGGATGCGGTGAGATCGACCGCCGTTTTGTTAGGCATGAGATCGACCGCGATCTCAAGCGGGTGCTGAGCGTCAAACTTTTCAAAAGCCACAAGCGAAGAGAAAGCGAAAACGGCCGGCCCGCTGATGCCTTTATGCGTAAATAACATAGGACCCGACGTCCTAAAACGTCCTAAACGTCCTTCGCGTCCTAACTGAGTACTGAACACTGTGACTGAGCACTGTTGAAATGATAGCCCTGCAACCTTGGCTGGCCAAGTCTCTTGGGTCAAAAGTGCGCTCAAGCTGGGAGCGAGCTCTGTAATCGTGTGGCCAAGCGAAGCGGCTAGCGAATAGCCATCGCCCGTTGATCCGGTTTGGCGATAAGCTTGTCCGCCGGTCGTTAAAATAACTTTATCAACTAACAACGTTTCTACATTATTTAACCCGATTTCAAAACCTTGCTTAACTTTTTTGACTCCGCTAACTTGATTTTTTAAAACTAATTTAACGTTGGAAGCCTTAAACATTTTTTCAAAGACTTTGACAACATCGTGTCCATCGTTGGATTTTGGAAAAACCCGCAAGTCGTTCTCAATCTTGAGCGGAATGCCGTGGGACTCGAACCACCCATAAACATCTGACGGAGAGAACTTGTGCATGGCCGACGTTAAAAACTTGCTGCCGCGCGGGTATTTAGTGAGCACGACCTTAAGATCCTGGATGCCTGTTGTGACATTGCATCTGCCCCCGCCTGAGATGATGACCTTTTTGCCTAATCCGTCGTTCTTATCAATTAAAAAAATCTCCGCTTGCGGATCAGATTCGAGGATTGCGGCGGAGGCCATAAGCCCAGCCGCTCCGCCGCCCACAATGGCAACTTTCATGGTCATATTTGTATCACGAATCGTCTCCAGTCACCAGAATAATTAACTATTTTGCTGAAATAAGCCAAATTTTGATTTTGATAAAAAGTCAGTCTTGACAAATATTAGTTTACTGATAAACTAAAGTTCCTTTATTTATGACTATACTCGACGAAGACAACCTCCTCAGACAATTTGGCATGACCGCGGCTCGCATACAGGCTTTTGCCAACCGATACTTTTTTGAACCGGTTGGCTTAACCATCTCCTGCGCCATGATCCTCCATTTGCTTGAGCACCTTGGTCCCATAACTTCCTCTGAGATTCTTAAACACACAGGCGGGACCAAATCCAATATAAGCCAAAGGCTCAAGTTCCTGGAAGATCTGAATTACATAACGCGCGAAGAGAACAATTCCGATGATAAACGCTTAGTCACGATCCGTCTGACTGACGAGGGACGCGTACGATATCAATCCCTGCAAAAAACCTTAACCGAACACGCTAAAAAGCTTGAATCAGAACTGCAGTTCACGGATGAAGATAAAGCCGCGTGCCAAAGAGTCATTTCTAAAATAAACCAATTTATAGACGCTCACCACGAAGATTTATGTCAAAGATTATGTCAACTCAAAGAAAGCAAATAAGCATACCCATCGCCGGAGCCATCATACTCTTTGCCGTCGTTTCGGTTATAGCCGTCGGCTGTAGCAAACAAGATACGCCCAAGGTCACTCCGCCTGATCCTGTCACGGTTAAAGTCCAAACGGCCCAGGAGCGTTTTTCCGTGGCTTATACTTTGGATTACCCGGCCATGGTTGTGGCCGAGCAGGAAGCTAAAGTCGTGGCCAAAACCAGCGGTACGCTTTCCGAAGCTTCTTTTGAAGTTGGCGACAAAGTCAATCTCGGTGAGATGTTATTCAAAATAGACGACGTCAACGGCACTGCCCAGAGTAACGGCTTTTCCGCTTATCAGATCAAGCAAGCTCAACTGGCCGCTGAACAGGCTTTTACTTCTTATCAAATGGCGGAAACCAGCTACAGCAACCTTGTCATATCAGCGGCTAAAGATCTGAAGCAGGCGGAGATTGCCAAAAATCAAGCGCAGAGCGGCAAGACCAATCTCGGCCAGACGACCTCCGACTCGCTTAAGTCAGCCCAGCTGGCTTATGACACGGCCAAGATCGGCACCGAACAGGCCAGATTAGCCCTCGAGAATCGCAAAGCCATCAGCAACGAAAGCACGACTGACACGGCAACCAATGCCGGCCTCGCGGTCCAGACGGCGATTGATTCATGCAAAACCATTTTGACTTCTTTGGTTAATACTTTGGATATTGATCGCGATACGGGCGGCATCCAAACTTACAGCAACACGTTGGGCATGGCTGATCCTGCTGTCCGCTCGACGGGCAGAGCCGCCTACCAAGCCGCCCAGGCGGCCATAGAGGCCTACCGCCTTAATCCGCCGGCCGATACTTCGGCCCGCGTGGACGCGGCCATCGTTATCACGCAAAAAACCAAAGCTGTGGCTGACGCGGCTAAAAAGATTTTGGAGAATACCCCCCAGTCCGCCACTTTGCCTATAACTTCTTTAGCCGGGACTTCTTTGAATAGCTTGCAATCCGCCGTGGCCGGTTATCAGGCGCAAGCTAACGGTTTGATCACTCAGCTGACCAATGTTAAGCAAGGCATGACCAACGTTGGATTAAACAACGATGCGACTTTAGACGGCCTGCAAAAAGCTTATGAGCTTTCACAGCAACAGGAACAGATGGCCGCGCAAAATCTGCAAAATTTACAATCCAGCATCAAATCACAAACTGATGCGGCTGATTTTGGCGCCCAAGCGGCCGACAATCAATACTCATCAACTAAATCTAAATTAGAAACTCAGATGGCCGTCAGCAAATCTCAAGCTGACCTGGCAGGCATCCAATACCAGAATGCCCTGACAGCTTTGAATAATTTGATTGACATGCATGAATCAATCGCCCCGATAACGGGAGTCATCACCAAAAAATACGCCGACAACGGAGCGACCGTCTCGGCCGGACAAGTCATCGCCGTCATCAGCACGCAGGACAACATCAAAATTCAATTCTTCATCGACCAAAGCCACTTGGAAGCCATCACGCCGGGCATGGCCCTAACCATCAAAGATAGTGATGGCCAGCAAGCCTCGGGTACTATTTTGGCCGTTACGCCACAGGCCGATGCCGTGACTAAACGCTTTTTAGTAGAAGCCAAAGCTAACGGCACATCCCAAGCCAACTTCACGCTCGGGACAATCGCGACGGTTACTTTACCCATCATTAAAATGGCTCCCCAGGGTTCGCTCTTAATGCCGCTGGCGGCCGTGGATATCGGACAGAGCGGGGCGAGCATTTATACGATCGAAGGGGAGACGGCCAAAAAAGTTTCCGTACAAGTCGGAAAAATCGAAGGCGAGACGGCCGAAGTTATCGTCCAATTGCCCGAAGACGCCAAAATCGTGATTGACGGCAATAAATTAATCCAAGATGGAGATCGTGTTCAAATCGCGCAATAACTATGGATCAACTACCCATGGATGAAATCCAGCCGATTGTGCCGCCCGAACCGGAAGTGACAACTCCCGAGCCTTTGATCGACCCCGTGATACCTGAAAAAGAAAATAAATCTTCCGATCATTTGTATTTGGAGCGTCTGACGTTCGATCCCGCGCTGCGCAAAAGCTGGCTGAATTTTTTTGTCAGCAACTTTCGGGTGGTTATTTTGCTTATCATCCTTTTGACGGGCTGGGGCGTTTATTCTTTTATTACGCTCCCGCGCGAATCAAATCCCGAAGTCAAAATCCCGATCGCCATGGTGGTCACGATTTATCCCGGAGCTTCACCGGCTGATATTGAGGAGCTGGTGACTAAAAAGATTGAGACTGCTGTGACCGGTCTTAAAGGCATCAGCAAAATAACCGCCAATTCATCCAATTCAATTTCCTCCATCCGCGTGGAGTTTGATTCTTCGGTCAACCTGGATGACGCCATCCGCAGTTTGCGCGATCAGGTCAACGACGCTAAGCGCAATCTCCCCGCCGATGCCAACGATCCGGCCGTGATCGCCATCTCTTTGGATGATTCACCCATTTGGACCGCCTCCTTTACCAGCCCGGTGGACGGTTTTACGATGCGCCAGGAAGCGGATGACATCAAAGATGAGCTGGAAAAAATTCCGGGCGTGCGCCAAGTTAATATTTCCGGAGGCGACCAAAGAGAATTCGAAATAGCTTACGACCCCCAAAAACTCACTTACTACAATCTTTCACCCGACCAAGCCAATCAATTAGTTAAAGCCGCCAACCTGGCTATCCCGGCCGGTAGTTTTGAAGGACAAAAATTTAATTTCCCGGTGCGCGCCGACGGGCGTTTTTGGACGGCGGAAACCTTATCCAATCTGCCGCTCTTCCACACGGACGACGGGGCTCAGGTTTTATTGAAGGATATTGCCAAAGTTCAGGAAAACGCGATCGATAAAACCGTTTATTCGAGGTTTGCGGACGAAAGCAATCGGCAATCTCAGGAAAATATCACGATTCAGGTCGTCAAAAAGACCGGCGGCAATGTCGTAAGCACCGTCAAAGAAGTCCAGATCAAAATGGACGAGATGGTCAGTAAAATGCCCAAGGGCACGAATTATTCGGTCATTCTTAGCTTGGCTGACACGATCAATACGGATTTTAACCACTTGACCCGCGATTTTATTTTGACGATCAGTTTGGTGGCTTTAGTCCTCTTCCTGATTGTCGGCTTGAAAGAGGCGTTCGTGGCCGGGTTGGCCGTACCGCTGGTGTTCTTCGCGACTTTTGGCATTATGGGCCAGACCGGCACGACTTTAAATTTCCTCTCCATGTTCTCGTTAATTCTGGCCCTGGGCTTGTTGGTGGACGACGCCATCGTGGTTGTGAGCGCCACTAAGCAATACATGAATACCGGCAAGTTCACGCCGGAAGAGGCCGTCTTACTCGTTTTGAACGATTTCAAAGTCGTGTTAACCACTACGACTCTCACCACGGTCTGGGCTTTCCTGCCGCTTTTGGTTTCGAAGGGCATTATCGGCGAGTTCATCAAATCAATACCTATTACCGTTTCGACGACTTTAATCGCTTCGCTGGTTATCGCCTTGCTTATCAACCATCCTTTGGCGGCCGTGCTCGAGCGTTTGCGTCTCACTAAAAACTTTTTCCGGGCGATCTTGGCCGGCTTGGCGTTAATGGCCATTGGCCTGGGTCTGATCAGCTTCCCTTATGGTTTGGCTATCGCTTTATTACCAACTCTGGTCTTAGGCTTCTTACTGCGCTGGTATTTCCGCGGCGGGAGAGAAAAACTGGAAGTCAATCTCAAATTATCGAACGCCGAATGGCGCGATGATGATTTGATCAAGCAAAAACTTAAATCGCAAGCCAACGGTCACGAGACCGGTTTTTGGTCGCGCTTAATGCACGGCATCATTCGGTTTGATCGTCTTATACCGATCTACGAAAAATACCTGCGGAAAATTTTAGCCACCAAACGGATGCGTTGGCTGACTTTAGGCAGCGTCTTCCTACTTTTCTGCGTGGCCGTGGCTTTACCGGCGACAGGCATAGTCCAAAGCGAATTTTTCCCCAGAACCGATTCGGACAGCGTCAGTATCAGCGTCGAAGCCCCGACCGGTTTGAAGTTGGACGAAACGGACATTATCGTGCGGCTAGTCGAGGCCAGACTTTTGTCTTATCCGGAAGTCGCGAGCTACTCAACCTTGGTTGGCAATGGGGGATCGGGCAGCTTTATTTCGGGCGGCAGCTCCGGAAATTCTTCCAACATGGCCAGCATCACGATTAAACTTAAGGACGCGGCTGAGCGCAAACGAAAATCATATGAGATAGCCGATGCCATGCAAAAAGATTTTTCCAACATCCATGAAGCCACGGTTACGGCTACGACTCAAAGCGGCGGTCCGCCTTCCGGCGCAGACTTTGAGGCGCATATCGCGGGAGATGATTTACAAGAGTTGGATAAAATCACCCAAGAACTAAAGCCCGAGTTGGCTTCGATCACGGGCGTGGTCAATCCCAAAATATCCTTAAAGATGGCGCCGGCCGATTATACTTTTGTACTGGATCCGGCCCGCATGGAACTTTATAACCTGAATGCCGCTTACGTCGGCTCGGTGCTCCGCACGGCTATCGCGGGCACTGAGGTTACTACCGTCATTCTGAACGGGCAAGAGATCCCCGTCACGGCCCGTTTTGACAAGGAAAAAATTCCCAACTTGGAAGCCATCCAAAACATTCAAATCTTGAATAACGCCAAGCAACCCGTGTTCTTAAAGGACGTGGCCACCATCAAGCTTGAGCCTTCGGTGGATACCATCACCCGCATCGATAAAAAAAGGACGGTTGTCCTCTCGGCCAGCGTTAACGGAGCCAATAAACCGGCTGACGTGGTTAAGGAATTCCAAAGTCGCGTAGCGGAAAAAATCAAATTGCCGGACGGCTATACGATCACGTACGGGGGTCAGAACGAACAAAATGCGGAATCCGTGACCTCCGTCGTCCAGGCCATGTTGATCGCCGGCCTGCTGATTGTTTCGACGCTTGTCATCCAATTCAATTCTTTCCGTAAAGCTTTAATCGTCCTCGTGACCATTCCGTTAGGATTGATCGGCGTATTCTTTGGATTAGCCGCCCTCGGTATCAGCTTGTCCTTCCCGGGTCTGATCGGCATCGTGGCCTTGTTCGGCATCGTGGTTAAAAACGCCATTATCTTAGTTGATAAAATTAATTTGAATTTAAAAAGCGGCATTCATTTTACCGAATCAATCATCGATGCCGGTAAGTCGCGCTTGGAAGCCATCTTCATCACCTCTATCTGCACCATTCTGGGCATGATTCCCATTACGTTGTCCAACGCCACGTGGACGGCCTTGGGCAGTGCCGTTATCTTTGGCCTCATGCTTTCATCCTTCTTTACCTTGTTTATCGTGCCCACGCTCTTCATGACGTTCGTAAAGGACGACCGTCGCCACGTGGACGGCCCGGTCAACGAAATGGAACCGCAAAGGGCTTCCCTCTAAAGCCTGTCCAGGGTTATTATATTAACTATCTATGTCCAAAATCATCGTTGTCTCAGGTCCAGTCATTGTCGAAGACGGTAAAGTCTTGCTCAACAAGCACGGCGACACGCCATTCTGGAAGTTTTGCGGCGGACGTGTCGAAAATTTTAACGAGAGCTTAATGGACGCGGCCCGGCGCGAATCCAAAGAAGAAGTCGGAGTCGATCTGGAATTTTTAGACGCGGAACCGTTCATCTTGTACACGACTAAACAGACCGAAGAGGGGACAGTAGACGTCATTTTGGTCCACTTCTTGGCCAAACGCGTGGGTGAGGTCAAACTCGGAGAGGATATCCGAGAGTACGCTTGGCTGGACATGAACGCTTTACCGGATAACGATTTAGGCCCAAACATCAAACCGGCTCTTAAGCATTTCGGTTTAATGAAATAATCACAGAACCATTCTGGTATTAATTAAAAGCAACCTATGATTCAAGTTAAAAACCTGACTAAAAAGTTTAAAGATTTCGTGGCCGTCGATAAAATATCTTTCGACGTCAAAGCTGGAGAGATCTTTGCTTTCCTGGGACCCAATGGTGCGGGTAAAACGACGACTATCAAGATGCTGACTACTTTGACACATCCGACCAGCGGCAGTATGCAGTTGAACGGCTTTGACCCGGTTAAAGATTCGACGGACGCTCGTAAGTCTTTTGGCATAGTCTTTCAAGATCCCAGCCTAGATGACGAGTTGACGGCCATGGAAAACATGGAGTTCCACGCCGTGCTTTACGGCATCTCTAAAATTGATCGCAAGAAGCGAATTGAGGAACTGCTCAATTTTGTGGAGCTTTGGGACCGGCGCAATGATTTAGCTAAAACTTTTTCCGGAGGCATGAGACGTAGGCTAGAAATCGCTCGAGGCTTGCTACATCATCCTAAAATTTTATTTTTGGATGAACCTACGCTCGGCCTGGATCCCCAGACCAGAAATCATATCTGGAGTTATGCCGTAAAGCTGAGCCACGACGAAGGTATGACGGTTTTCTTTACGACCCACTACATGGAAGAGGCTGAACAGAATGCCGATCGGATCGCGATTATCGACCACGGCAAAATCGTGGCCATGGGTACGGCCGAGGAGCTGCGGGAGAAAACTAACACCGCAACCCTTGAAGAAGCTTTCATTTCACTCACCGGTTCCGAAATCCGCGAGGAACAGGCGGGCAGCATTGACCAAATGCGTATGCGGCGCCAACTTTGGACTAAAAAATAAAAACTTCTAAAACTATGAACGCTATCTATATTCTCTGGCTCCGTCAATTGATCCGTTACTTCCGATCCAAATCACGCATCATTGGTTCTTTGGCGCAACCGTTGCTGTTTTTGGTAGCCTTGGGTTTTGGTTTTGGGCCGATTTATTCCAAAGCCGGGGGAGGCAATTATATCCAATTTCTAGTGCCGGGTATCGTCGGCATGAGCATCATGTTTACGGCCGTCTTCATGGGTGTCGAGATGATCTGGGATCGTAAGTTTGGATTTTTAAAAGAAACCATGGTCGCGCCCGTTTCCCGCTTCAGCATCATGTTTGGTAGAATTTTAGGCGGCGCCACGGTGGCAACTTTGCAAGGCATTCTGGTTCTCATCATCTCGACTTTCGTCGGCTTCCGCCCGTCCAACTGGTTGCTGGTCATTCCGGCCATCCTGGTCATGTTTTTGATCGCTTTGGTTTTCACTACGCTTGGTACGGCTATAGCTTCCATCATGGAAGACATGCAAGGCTTTCAACTCATTATCAATTTTTTGATCATGCCCATGTTCTTTCTTTCCGGGGCGCTTTTTCCTTTAACCGGTTTGCCGACGGCCGTGACGGCCATCTCGCTAATTGATCCGCTGACTTACGGGGTAGACGCCTTAAGAGGCACCCTGCTGGGCGTGTCACATCTCAACATGCCTCTCAATTTTGTTATGACGATTGGGATCTGGTTGATACTGATGGGTGTCGGATCGATTCTGTTTTCTAAAATGGAAGCTTAGTAAACCTCAACTTTGATATATTTGACGCCAAAGCGCACAGCTTGACTTTTAGTTGGCATCCAGAGATCCAGACGATTATAAAAACGGTCGTTCATGCGGTCACGCACCACAAACAGTTCATCGCCGTAGAGCTCGGGGATTTTGACGACCGTATGTAAAGGTAAAAAGTTAGAAGCGATAGTATTGGCCGCGCCGTAACGCGCGTAATTTTCGCAAACATCATAACCGGTCGCGGTTTGACAAGGTGAATCATCTGTCTGGCCAACATC
>Ga0172379_10004080_pt1 | contig 22143 bp, 22 predicted proteins | sample GrowelOW334metaG_FD_119756 | JGI IMG/M metagenome (GOLD analysis project Ga0172379, IMG submission 119756) | Groundwater microbial communities from an aquifer near a municipal landfill in Southern Ontario, Canada - Groundwater well OW334 metaG | ecosystem: Environmental > Aquatic > Deep... | reverse complement strand
TAGATATTAGATATTAGATATTAGATATTAGATATTAGATATTAGATATTAGATATTAGATATTAGATATTAGATATTAGATATTAGATATTAGATATTAGATATTAGATATTAGATATTAGAGAAGAGAAATTATAAAAGAGAGAATTGAGATTAGAGATTAGAAGAATTATTGTGTAATATAATTGAATTAACCATGCCAACTCATTATTTTAAAAACATTTTAGCTTGGCAAAAAGCTAGAGAATTAGTTCCAATTATTTACAAATTAGTTAGGAAATTTCCTGATGATGAAAAATATGCTTTGGTTTCTCAAATGAAACGTGCAACAGTTTCAATTTCATCCAATATAGCAGAAGGAAGTGGTAGAAATACAAATGCTGATTTTGCTCATTTTCTTGATATGTCATTAGGAAGCTCGTTTGAATTAGAAAGTGTGTTGATAATTAGCTGTGATTTAGGTTTTGTTTCGGAACAACAACTAAATGAACTGCTTATAGTATTAGGTGAGGTTCAAAAATTAATAATTGGATTTCAAAAAACAATACGGTAATTGTATTGATTCTAAACTCTAATTTCTAAACTCTAAACTCTAAACTCTAATTTTAAAGAAACAATTAGTTTAATTAACATGGAAAACATCACTTTTCATAATCCGGGGCTGCTTTATTTATTACTGCTGATAGTTCCATTAATTGCTTGGTACGTATGGAAACAAAGCAGCATACAGGCATCCATCCGTTTATCTTCGGTTAAAGGATTTGCCCGTACCCCAAAAACTTACAAATATTACCTGAGGCATGCACCTGCTGTACTCAGGATGTTGACTTTGGCAGCATTAGTTATTGCTTTGGCTCGCCCACAAAGTACCGATAACTGGAGCAATACCTCTACCGAAGGTATTGAAATAGTTATTGCGCTCGATATTTCGGGAAGTATGCTTGCTGAGGATTTTACACCGAACCGATTGGAAGCGGCAAAAAAAGATGCCATCCGCTTTATTTCCGGGCGACCAAACGATCGCATCGGTTTGGTGGTATTTTCTGGTGAAAGTTTTACCCAGTGCCCATTAACCACTGACCATGCGGTACTTATCAATTTAATAAACGATGTAAAGCAAGGCATGATTGAAGATGGAACAGCAATTGGGCTTGGCTTGGCCAATGCAGTAAGTCGTTTAAAGGAAAGCACGGCCATGAGCAAAGTAGTAATTCTCATGACTGATGGTGTTAATAATCAAGGGGAAGTTCCTCCACTTACGGCAGCTGAAATTGGAAAAACTTTTGGCATCAGGGTATATACCATTGGAGTAGGCACTATGGGAAAAGCACCTTATCCGGTTACCGATATGTTTGGAAATAAACGTTATCAGCAGATGGATGTGGAAATTGACGAAGAGGTATTAACCCAGATTGCTCATATTACCGATGGAAAATATTTTAGGGCCATTGATAATAAACGATTAGAAGAGGTTTATAATGAAATAGATAAATTGGAAAAGTCGAAAATAGAAGTAAAGGAATACAGCAAAAAAAATGAAGAATACCTTCTGTGGGTTATCTTAGCCGGTATGTTCCTCTTAGCTGAATTGGTGCTAAGAAATTCAATTTTGCGTAATATTCCATAAAGTTTAAAGTTAGCAGCTATGTTTCAATTTGCACATATCGAATTATTATATGGTTTAATCGCTTTACCATTGTTGGGAATATTATTTTTAATAGCCATCCAATATAAAAAACGGGCCTTAAAATCTTTTGGCGATAGTTCCTTAGTGAAAGGACTTACACCGGAAGCCTCCATAGAGCGTCCATGGATTAAATTTATTATTGCTGAAACGGCTCTAATGCTTGTTATTATTGCCATGGCTGGACCTCAATTTGGAACAAAATTAAGGGAGACAAAACGCGAAGGAATTGAATTAGTGATTGCCTTGGATGTTTCGAACAGTATGCTATCCGAAGATATTGCACCCAATCGTTTGGAGAATGCAAAAAGAGCTATTTCGAAATTGGTTGATAGACTTCATAACGATAAAATTGCTTTGATAGTTTTTGCCGGTGATGCTTTTGTGCAATTGCCAATGACTACCGATTATTCAGCCACTAAAATGTTTTTGAATACCATTACCCCAAATTTGGTTTCGAACCAAGGTACAGCTATTGGGGCCGCCATTGAACTAGGAATAAAATCATTTACACCTGGCGATGAAAAAAACAAGGCCATGATAATTTTTACCGATGGCGAAAACCACGAAGGTAACGCCATGGACTTGGCTTCGGAAGCTAATAAAGTAGGAATTGTGGTTCATACCATTGGAATGGGATTATCAAAAGGGGCTCCTATTCCAAATTACAACAATACCGGACAAAAGGACTATCGAACCGATGGGCAAGGTTCTGTGGTAATTTCAAAATTGGATGAGGACATGCTGAAAAAAATTGCCGCATCGGGTGGAGGTAAATACATTAGGGCAAACAATACGAAAACAGGATTGAATGCGTTGTTTGATGAACTTAATAACTTAGATAAGGTAGAAATGGATTCGAAAGTTTATTCGGAGTACGAAGAGCAGTATCAGTATTTTATAGGATTTGCTTTGTTACTCTTAATTGCTGAATTCATTATTATGTTTAAGAAAAACAAACGGTTAAGTACCGTAAATTTGTTTAAGAAAAACTTACTTCAGGTTAATAAATAGAGGAGGATTATAGTATGACACGATTTATTATGTTGAGTTTTTTCTTAGGGTTAGTTTTATTCTCAAATGCTCAACAGGAACGAAAATACATCCGGCAAGGAAACCGGGAATATAAAAAGGCTGTGATAGATTCTACACATGTTGATTCTACAAAATATGTGAAAGCTGAATCGGACTATCGAAAAGCATTGGATGAAGAACCAAACAACTGGGGAGCTATTTATAATTTGGCGAATTCGCTATATAAACAGCAAAAATTTGAAGATGCCACAAAGCAATACATGGCAGCCAGTGGGATGGAAAATAAAGATAAGAATGAGTTGGCAATGGCCTTTCATAATTTAGGAAATTCCTATTTACAGACAAATAAACTGAATGAAGCCATTGAGGCTTATAAGAGTTCTCTGCGCAACAATCCCAGCGATTTGGAAACAAAATACAATTTAGCTTGGGCACAGGATAAGCTGAAGAAGCAACAAGAACAGGAGCAGAAGCAAGATCAGGATCAGGATAAACAAGACAAGGATAAAGAGAATCAAGATAAAAAGGAGGATCAAAGTCAAGATCAGAAAAAAGACGAACAAAAACAAGATCAGGATAAACAAGAACAGAATCAGCAACAAAAGCAAGACCAGCAAAAAAAACAAGACCAGCAGAATCAACCCAATCAAATTTCGAAAGAAGATGCTATGAGACTGTTAGAAGCCTTGCAAAACGATGAGAAAAATGTTCAGGAAAAGGTACAGAAACAAAAAGTTCAGACTAAGAAACGCAGCTCAGAAAAAGATTGGTAGCCTATTTATATTGAAATAGTATCTTTGCACAAAAAAGAGAGGAAGCCTCTGAAACTGAATGGTATTTAAAATAGATGATTAGAATAATAACGGTTCAAAGAAAATATAGAATGGGACTAGTAAAATATAGGAAATTTTTGTTAATCCTTGTCTTCATTGGGAGCTTGTATCCACTAAGTTGGGGGCAAGCTGTCGAGTTTTCAGCATCAGCTCCGCGTGCCATTGAATTAGGTGAACAATTCCGGGTAACCTATTCACTGAATGCAAAAGGAAGCGATTTTGAAGATCCAAATTTTGGCAATTTCAGGGTTCTTTCCGGACCTAATGTTTCAACAAGCAGTAGTGTACAAATAATAAATGGTAGCATTTCGCAAAGTGTTAACTATTCTTACGCCTATATTTTATTGGCCTCCACCGAAGGGGCACAGACCATTTCACCCGCCAAAGTGAAAGTAAAAGGAAAGCTTTATGAATCAAATGCTTTGTCCATCGAAGTAGTAAAAGGTGCTCAAGCAAATCAACCAGCGTCAGGCGGAACAACACAACCAGGGTCGGTTAACAGACCTTCATCAAGCAAAAGTAAGCTTTTTGTTACTGTTGAAGTAGATCGGAAAACTCTTTATCAGGGCGAAAGTTTGGTAGCTCAAATAAAATTATATACCCAACAAAGCTTATCGGGTTCGAAGAGATTAAATTTCCCCCTTTCACTGGCTTCTGGAGTCAGGATATTGAAACCCCTCAACAAATTGAGCTTCACGGCGAAAATGTGAATGGACAGGTTTATCAGGTGGGTTTATTCAAAAAAACGTTGTTATTCCCTCAACATTCCGGTGAAATAACCATCGATCCATTTGAAATTACCATGATCGTGCAAGAGCGAACACGAAGTAACAATCCTTTCGACGATTTCTTTGGAGGTTCCTATCGGCGCATTCCTATTAAAGCTATCAGCGATCCAGTAAAAATTTCGGTTAAACCATTGCCCGGAAATAGTCCTGCCGACTTTGCCGGTGCCGTGGGTAAGTTTACCATGAGTGCTTCGGTTGATAAAACGAAAGTTAAAGCCAACGAGGCGATTACCTTAAAAGTAAAAGTTTCCGGTACTGGAAATCTTAAGCTTATAAAAGCATTAAACGTTGATTTTCCTCCCGATATTGATGTGTATGATCCTAAAACCAATTTAAATACCAAAATTACCAACGACGGAATTAATGGGAGTGTAACGTTTGATTATTTGTTTATTCCACGTTTTGCCGGGAACTTTCGCATTGCACCTATTTCATTCAGTTATTTCGATCCGGGTTCAAAGTCATACAAAACCATAACTTCACAAGGGTTCGATATTTCTGTTGATAGAGGTTCCGGTGATCAGGAAATGTCATCGGGTGTGGTGCAATCAACTACAAAAGAGGATGTTAAGTATATAGGGAAAGATATTCAGTATTTGAAAGCAAATTCACAATTAAAGAAAAAGGAAAACCTCATTTTTGGTTCTACCCTTTTTTATTTAGGATATATTCTTCCATTAGTGATTTTCTTTATCATACTAATGGTACGAAGAACTCAGATTCAACAAAGTGCCAATCAGGCAAAAACGAAAAAAGGGAAGGCAAATAAAGTATCGCGGAAAAGATTGAAACAAGCATTGGCTTTTATGAAACAAAACAATTCCGAAAAATTTTACGATGAAATCCTAAAAGCTATATGGGGGTATTTAAGCGATAAACTGGCTATTCCAGTGGCAAATCTATCAAAAGAGAATGTCAGCGAATGGTTAGTAAAACATCAGGTTGAAAACCAGGATATCCAGGAATTGATGCAATTGCTTGATTCCTGTGAATTTGCAAGATTCGCTCCGGCTATGGTTTCAGGTGGAATGGACGAAGTTTATAGTAAAGCAGGAAATTTGATTTTAAAACTTGATCAAAAAATTAAATAATGGCACAGGTTAAAATAGTTTTAATAATTGCTTTTTTAAGCATCGTTGGGCTTACAAAAGCAAATCCAAATCAGGTACTGCTTGACTCAGCAGCTACTTATTATACGAAAGGGGAGTTTGAAAAAGCAATAAACTCTTACGAGCAGGTTTTAAAAAATGGCTACGAATCCACTGACTTATATTACAATTTGGGAAATGCTTATTATAAGTCAAATAAAATTCCATGGGCTATCTTAAATTTTGAACGGGCAGCTAAACTAGCTCCAAGCGATGAGGATATCAAGTTCAACCTAGAATTGGCTAATACCTATATTGTTGATAAAATTGAAGTAATACCTGAATTTTTCTTGAATTCGTGGGCTACGAGTTTTGTTATGGTTTTATCAACCAATGAATGGGCTTTATTGAGTTTATTAACTTTTGTAATCGGATTAACCTTATTGCTGGTTTTCTTTTTATCTGGAAAAGTTTGGGCTCGGAAAGTATCCTTCTGGTTTGGAGTATTGCTTCTTATTGTTTCCTTGTTCACCTTCAATTTTTCGCGCAAGCAAAAATGGATCATTCAGAATGAACCCAATGCCATTGTAATTACTCCGTCGGTTGTGGTTAAAAGTGCTCCATCAGAAACCGGAACCGAATTGTTTTTAATTCATGAAGGGTTGAAAATTAAAGTTACAGATAACCGGGGTGTTTGGCGCCAGATTAAGCTTTCCAATGGAAGCAAAGGTTGGGTAAAAGAAACGGACTTTATAGTTATTTAGGTTTATACATCTAATTGAAAAAAGACACTATGGATCGAATTTCCATAGTGTCTTTTTTTATTTTAATTCACATTCTCATAGGTGATTATTAGTTTGTCTTTTAAAACCGATGCATTTTTATTTAAGCACAATGGCTTTAAAAATAAAAATAATTGTAATTTGGTTCCCAATTTATAACCAAAAACTAATAACTAATCGGCTTATGAAAAAAAATTTACTTGTTCTATCTGTAGTGGTATTATGGAGTGCACTACCCATGCTTGCTCAGGAAAAGAGTACAAAAGCAGAATCAATTTACCGCAGAAGTTCCTTGCATACCATTTTGCTTGAAACCGGCGATTTTTTAAACAAAGATATGGTTATGAAAGCTTATAATATGGCACCAGTTCCTGAAAAATATAACGACCATAAATTATCAGGTTCTGTTATCAGCCTTAACGATTATGTTCAGCTTACACCTGAAGAACTAGCTGCATTGAGCGATACAGCAGCCGCTGCAGCCAGCGATGATAAGTCGAAAGACTCCAAAAGGGAAAAATTACAGACACAGGCAATTGAGACCTATTTTCAGCGAAACAAAATAGCCAACCAAATGGTTGCAAAATGGTTTAGCCGGGATGAAAATGGAGCCTTTAAAATGGACATGATTCATGAACGCGGTTCCTATGATGCCACTGAAATGGCGGCTCAAATGGCACAAAAAGGCATCCGTGGGTTGGCTTCGTTAAAAGATGCCGGCGAGGAGCTTATCAGCAATACATTTATAGTAGTAAACAAAATGAGTTTTGTTGAAAACGAACCCATTGCCCGTGCTGTAAAAGAAGCTGCTTATATTGGTGCAGCCTATATTAAGAATTCCATGGTTCGCCAAGCTACTGAAATGGCTGCCGATGCTGCTTATAAAATTTCAAAAGATGGATACTCGGTATGGACTATTTCCTATTTATATCAACTGAATTGGAATGAGGATATTGCTAATAATTTTTATATGAATATGTGGATGGATTCAACCTCACTTGATCCGAATAAGAAAATGATGTTTGATACAACCACCATGTTTACAATGAAATATGTAGGTTTTGAAAAGGCTAAATCGGTTATTTTAGTGGCTATTGGAAAAGAAACTGAAACTATTATTCAACAAGCTACCGTGCGTAACATTGATAAAACATATACCAAACTTCAAAAAGGATTTGATGTATTTAAAACCAAAACACCCATTTACTCAACCAATCCAGTGGTAGCAAAAATTGGGATGAAAGAAGGAGTTGAACCCAACGATAAATTTGAAGTGCTGGAAATGGTATTCGACGCTAAAGCCGGAGTTACTAAATATGCAAAAGTAGGAGAAGTTAAAGCCGAAAAAGGTATGATTTGGGATAACCGGTTTAATATGGGTGTACCAGAAGCTGCAACCACTGAAGAAGAAGTCGGCAAGGTAGAACTGGACGGCACCCATTTTAAAGGAGGAGGAAAAAATGTAATGTCGGGGATGTTACTACGTCAGATAAAATAAGTAAAATAAAAGTGTATTAATATATTAGCCAGAGCAAATTGTTCTGGCTTTTTTTGTTTTTTTTTAGTGTCCGGTTAAATATTTGAGATTTACGGTGATATCGCTTCGCTAAGTTCTCCCTTTGATCGAAATGACAGTGTTTTCAGTGCTTTTTGTTTTGGGAGGGGTAGGTTGGCGGCTTCGCCGCCAACCTACCCCTCCCAAAATATATAACTAACTGATTGTCATCTCGAACGAAGTGAGAGATCTAAAATTTATTTGTTTTAAAAATGTTTACCGGACAACAATGTTTTTTTTTATCCAATCGTATTTATTTCTGGCTACACAAAAACTTAAGAGCCATTGAATTTAGAAACCCGCCGAGGCGGGGTTAATATGAACGGCGAACGGTGAAACCCTCATGAGCGTTAGCGAATAACCCCTCATGCAAGTAATAGTCCTGTCCCAAGCATTCGGGATAACTCGGGGAAATGTCAATTAAGTGAAACTGTTGGTTCCTTAATTAAAAGTGAAGCCTGTCCCAGCCTGCCTCGATTACTCGGGGATGGCTCGGGGGCGCTTCGCTGTCCCAGAACTCGGAATATCGCCCCACAATGTGTGAATGTTATAACTCATTGTTAAAGTTATGTAATACTTAACTTGTTAAAGGTTCTGACCTTTGCTTTTCAACTACTAATTTAAAGGATTAAAAGATGAAACCGTTCAAACAACTTTCATTCCACGATAATAAAACCTTGCTTAACCTTCCTGCCTACATAGCACTATTAGCTGCAAATGCCGATGGAAAATTGGATGAAGATGAAAAACTGGCTTCCATTGAATACGCACATATCAAAACATTTTCCTTCGACCCGCTATTGGATACATTTTATAAAGAGGTGGACCGTATTTTTGAAATTACGTTAATGCAGCTTAACAAACATTTACCCAAGGGAAAAAAGAACAGAGAAATTGCGATAAAAAACGAATTATCGGATATAAAAAAAATAGTGTCGAAACTTGATAGCAAGCAGGTATCGGTTATTCATCACAACATGAATGCATTAATTGAACATGTTTCAAGAGCCCATCACAATGTATTGATCGACTTTATTTTTCCGATTCCAATGCCAGGCATAGTACTGTAAAATATATAAATCTTTAAAAATTAGAAATCATGGTAAAATTTGAAATTTTAAAACGTACCGACGGAAATTTTATGTTCAATTTGAAAGCATCCAATGGCGAAATTATTATGACCAGTCAGGGTTACACCACAAAATCGGCTTGTCAAAACGGAATAACCTCTTCAAAGAAAAATGGTGTGAATAAGCACTTTTACAAACACGCAACAGCCACAAACGGCAATTTCTATTTTAACCTTACTGCTGCAAATAATCAGGTTATTGGTACCAGCCAAATGTACACCACAAAACAAGGAAGCGACCATGGAATTGAATCGGTAATGAAAAATGTACACAAGGCCGAAGTGATTGATTTGAGCATTAATTAAAAAAATAACTTAAAACAGACAACATCATGAAAACAATGAAAATGGAAAAGGTACTCATTGCACTGGATTATGATCCAACTGCACAAAAAGTGGCTGAAATGGGGTATTCCTTAGGAAAAGCAATGAATGCTGAGGTTATATTGTTGCACGTAATAAGCGACATTGCCTATTATTCCGCATTGGATTATTCGCCCATAATGGGTTATAGTGGTTTTATGGACGTTGACGAAATACAATCGAATAGTACGAATGGCCTTATAAAAGCTGCAAATCAATTTCTTGACAAAACAAAACATCACTTGGACGACCACAACATAAAAACCCTGGTTAAAGAAGGAAACTGTGCTGAATCGATAGTTGAGGCCGCTAAAAAAGAACATGCCGATATTATTGTAATGGGTTCGCATAGCCGAAAATGGTTGGAAGATATTATCATGGGAACGGTTACTGAAAAGGTGTTGCACGAAACATCGATTCCGCTGTTTATAGTTCCCACTAAAAAAAGAAAATAGATCCACTTTGTAACTATTCAGCCACAAAAATTAATTAAAAAAATAATATAAATGCCACAGATTGTTTTAAAAACTCAGTGGTACTCATTTTTACTCAGCGAAACTCAGTGTTTCAAAAATTATTACACTGAGAAAAGATGAGATAATATTGAGAACCACTGAGAAAAATGGTTGCAACTATTCAACCCCTGATTAATTAAATTCATTTATATAAATGCCACAGATTGCCTGTGGCTTAAATGGTGTGAATAACCACTTAACTTTAAATACATGAAAAAAGTATTGATTGCGCTTGACTATGATCCAACCGCACAAAAAGTGGCTGAATTTGGCTATTCATTCGCCAAAGCAATGACTGCTGATATTACCTTAATGCATGTGGTGATTGACCTTGTTCAATATTCTGCATCGTACCTGAATATGGGACCCCTGCAAACTGACGGTGTGGCCGATTTGGAAAACAATTCGTTACTTTTTCTCGAAAAAAACAAACAGCATCTGGCCGATGAGTCCATTCACATTCTGGTAAAAGAGGGTGATGTTGCAACTACCATAGTAAGCACTGCCATTGATTTGCAGGTTGATATAATTGTAATGGGCTCACACAGCAAAAAATGGCTGGAGCATATTTTAATGGGAAGTGTTACCGAAAAAGTTTTAAACCATACTACCATTCCACTATTAATTATTCCAACTAAAAAGCAATAAGGATTCAAACTTCAAACACATGACATTTGTAGATTACTATAAAACACTGGGAATTGATAAAACAGCCTCCGCAAAGGAAATTAAAAACGCCTATCGGAAACTGGCCCGAAAGCACCATCCCGATTTGAATCCAAACAATGTGGATGCGAAAAAGAATTTTCAGGCCATTAATGAGGCCAACGAAGTGTTGAGCGATCCTGAAAAACGCAAAAAATACGATGAACACGGCAAGGATTGGAAACATGCCGAAGAATTTGAGAAAGCCAATCAAAATCGTCGGCAATCAGCCAATTCACAAGGCGGTGGATTTTCAGGGTCAGGTTCCGAACATGATTTTTCCGATTTTTTTGAATCCATGTTTGGAGGGCAAGGAAATGCTGGCAAAGGCCGACAAACCAGATACCGTGGCGAAGATTATAACGCTGAATTACAACTGGAACTTTTAGATGCCTATAAAACCAATAAAAGAACCCTAACCATTAATGGCAAAAATATCCGTATTACTATTCCTGCAGGTATTGAAAACGGACAAACCATAAAGATATCGGGCCATGGAGGCCAAGGCTCAAACGGAGGCCCTAACGGCGATTTATTCATTACCTTTTCAATTGCCAATCACACCCTTTTTAAACGCCTGGGGAATAATTTATATGTAACCTTCGATTTGGATATTTATACCGCTGTGTTGGGCGGCGACATAACACTGGAAACTTTGAATGGGAAAGTTAAATTGAAAGTGAAACCTGAAACCCAACAGGGAACCAAAGTAAAACTTACTGGAAAGGGTTTTCCTGTTTACAAAAACGAAGGCCAATTTGGCGATCTATTTGTGACTTATGCCATTAAAATCCCCACCAACCTAACCGATAAAAAAAGAGCATTATTTACGGAATTGTCTCAACTATAAGTTAAAACCTCCACTCATGCAAACCAAAAATTTAATTCCTCTACATGACTTTTGTAAAAGCCATAAAATAAAAATTTCCTTTATAAGTTCACTGGAGCAAAATGGCTTGATAGAAATTGTTAACCTTAACCAAACGGCATTTATTGACATAAACCAGCTCCACCATTTGGAAAAAATGGTCCGTTTTCATTTTGATATGGATATAAACGTGGAAGGCATTGAAACCATAACCCATTTATTGCTACGGATTAACACCATGCACAATGAAATAATTGCACTCCGGAACCAGCTTCGCGTTTATGATCAATGGAATGATATTTAGAGACTGTTTAAATTTATGAATATCGGGTATTGAACCTATATTCTTTCTTTAAATATTAAATTTATCGAGGTCATTAGCTAATTGCATCCCATTATTTTCCCCTTCCCGAGAACTCGGGAGCACCTCCCCAAGTTGTCTGGTCAAATGAATATTCAGTCTGAAGGTCTGAATCAAAAGTTAATAATAATGTGAACGGAAAAGAATAGATAATTTTCCAATTTCAACCTCAGCCATTTTTTGAAAATTCTTTCCAGGTAAAGATTATAGGCAAAGCTTTTATTAAAATGGAGAATCCGTTAATCAAATATATCTGGAAATATACTCCATATTTAAAACAAACAATTGAATCCAATGCTACCCAAACTCCAAATGCAACTATTATCGCATTCCTAGCCCATTGTTCTTTTCGTTTAAACGGATACCATGCGATATAGGCGAGTAAAATATAAGAACAAGCTATGGTAGCACCAATCGGACCCCATATAAAAGCCCGGAAAGGTTCAATGGAGGCAGGCATTGATTTACCAAAACCAAAAATTTGGGCAAGTGCATTATTGTAAGGAAGAAAGAGTGGATTACTGCCATAAATTGCGAAAGCAATCCCAAACATGGCAAATAACAAACTGCTGTAAAATAACCATCGTTGCCAGAAAATAAATGTTTTCATAGTTGTTTTTATTAATTTGAAATAGGAGTTAAAATTCATCACTAGCCGTCTGCTTTAGCTGGCGGAATAAAGAACCTAAATAATTTGGCTTTAGCCAAAACACATAAAAATATTTTGGCTAAAGCTCTTAATATAAATAAATTACAGTCCGTTGACCAAAGCCAACGGCTATTCAAACTTAATTTATATTAAACGCTGATTCAAATACCTGTTCAAATTATCGGTTTCTAATGTTGTCGAACGTAATGCAATGTAAATATCTGGGCGAATAAGGTAATACCCGGTATTAGTAATACCCAGACTGATGTAAATTTTATCGGTTTCGGGCAGGCGTTTTAATTGTACAACAGCCAGTTTATACTTCTCAGCGATTGATTTTATTTCAGTTGTCAACTCCTCGGCAAACACTAAAAGCGTATATGCAGTAGCACTTAAAATTTGATGGCTGTTTGTATTTTTGTTGTCGTACATAAAATCCACGTAAGGGAGGCGATAACCGGGCTTTGGAGTTTCACGTAAAAATAATTTTTCCGATTGTTTGTATGAACCATAAGCCGGTTTATAATGAATGTCAATCTGAGAAATGGATTTAAAAAACTTCAGTCGCCATTTTTCTTTAGTTGCCAGTTTTGAGAATATCCTTTTAAAGAACAGGTTCAAAGCAAGTGTTCTTATAAAGTTGGCTGCTATAGTTGTATTTGTAACCAATCTAAAAACCACATCGGCATATCGAGCAAATCCTTTCGAAATACCCAGCCGTTCAGTCGAGTATGAATCGAGGAGTTCCGGTTTTGCTTTTTGCTTAAGCACAAAAGCCAATTTCCATGCCAGATTGTGTGCATCCTGAAGCCCGGTATTCATGCCTTGTGCGCCAACCGGTGTGTTTACATGTGCCGAATCGCCCGCTAAAAAACAGTTTCCAATTCGAATGGTACGCGCATACTTTTGTTGCGAATGCGACACCGAAAACCATTCGGTATTGTGCATCTTAAAATTCACGTTGTTCCAATGTGGAAGACCTGTTGTTACCGTTTCAAGTGTTATAGTTTCTGATTTTTTAACACTTCCGGGGAAACTGCCATCCACCCGCCATCTTTGGTTTACTAATGGAAAAAACCCGGCAACTGAATTTCTTGAAAAAGCAAAGGTAATTGCACCTGAACTAATCTCTGCCATTGCCTCACAATCGAGTATATAAATGGGTTGGGAGTAGGTTTTGCCTTTAAAAGGAATATTCAGGAAGTTCCTTATTGCGCTTTTGCTTCCATCGGCGCCGATTATATATTTTGATACTATGGTTTGCCCAGATCCATCGGGCATAATCACTTCGGTTGTTATTCTGTTATTGTCTTCATCAAAGCTTTTAAACTGAACATTTTTTTCAACGTAGTAACCTCGCTCTTCGAGGAATTTAAGCAATAATTTCACTGTTTTCGATTGTTCGAGCATGAGCAGAAAAGGAAATTGAGATAGATTTCCACCCATATTTTTTATTGAAGTAGCTGCTATTTTTTTTCCGTTATATTGGATATCAATTTTATCGGCAACAATTCCTTCCTTTATTGCTTCACTTGCAATTCCCAACTGTTGAAAAATCTCGAGTGTTCGGGCTTGCACAATAAGTGCTCCTGAGTTATGCGAAGAAGTAGCATTTTTATCAATAATGCGAAACGAAATCTGGTGAACTGCTAACTGGCAGCCCATCATCAGTCCTGTTGGTCCGGCACCAACAATAAGGATTTCGGTTGTGTTATGCTGTGATTGTTCCATAATTACTTGTTTTTCCAACAATAAGTATGCGGAAGAATCTATTTTTCTGAATTATATAGTTTTTGATGTTTGCCTTTTCGAGCAAAATTTTTAGTTCACTTATTTTAAATGCCCGAAGCACAGATATCGGGCCATCGTTTTTTGCCAGGCGAGTTCCGTTTAATAAGCGCGTAAAAAGCCATGCACTGTAATAGGCTAACCAATTTCGTTGCAGGTCGTTAATAACAAATCCGGTAGTGACTTTTTCACTGAAATAAGTGAACAGTTTAATTAGTTCATCTTCGTTTAAATGATGGCAAAACAAGGAACAATGAACAATATCAATGGGTGTATTCCCATCGAGAAAATGCTGGTAATACGCATTAATCCCGGTGATTTCAGGGTATGCACTGCAATGATTTCGCAAATACTCAATTATATCGGCATTCATATCAACACCTGTTAATTTGACATTGAAATTATTTTCTCTGGCCCAATCAGCAATGGTGCGTAATGAATCGCCGCTTCCGCATCCAAGATCAACAATGTGGTAGGTTTTAGAGTGATCTGTCACCAATTTTTTTAAACCTTTCAACGAAATGGCATGTCCACCTGTGGTTCTATTCAAAATATCAAGCTCCCTCAGGTTTTTAAAAAGTAAATCCTGCTGAATGTTAGTTTCATCAAGCAATTCTTTTTCGTTGGAGCGGTGTTTGAATTTTGTACTCATCCGTATTGTTCTATTTTAATGGATGGATACAACTCCTTGTTTGTTACTCTTTTCTGCAATTAACTTTGTCGAATCTGCAATTTCATTTGAGTTTGATTTCTCAAACCCATTATTTACATAGCTCAGCAAAGCCGTTTCAATGCTCAATCCAGGACCAAACCCAATTGAAAATAGGGTTTCACCAGCAGCGTGCTCAGCCTGCATTATTTCGTTCAGTACAAAAAGAATGGTTGGCGACGACATATTTCCATAGTCAGAAAGTACTTTATAGGAATACTGCATATTGGAATCGCTCAATTGCATTTGCTTTTTGATGGAATCGAGTATTTTTTTTCCACCGGGATGTATAGCCCATTTATCAATAGCTGAAGGATTTATTTTTAACTTTTCACTGGCTTTACGTACAATTTCATTCACCTCGTTACCAATAAATTCGGGGATACCAGAATCAAGCACCATTTCGAAATTCACTGGAGTTATGTTCCAACCCATTAAGCTTTTACCTTTATTTAAAAGCAATGAATAAAATCCGCTTATAGATAAACCCGACTGATGATTTTTTTTTGCAGCCTTGTCAGATATAACAACTACGGCTGCCGCTCCATCGCCGAAAATGGTGTTTGCTAATAGATTATCGTTATTATCAACGGCCTGGAAATGTAGGGTGCATAATTCCACACAAACAATTAGCACTTTGGCATTATCGTCGGTTTTGGTGATCATATCAGCAAGGTTTAATGCCGGATATGCGGCATTGCAACCCATGAAATTTATTGCAGTATGAAAAATATCATTAGGTAAATCTAATTGCTCAATTAATTCAGAGCCCAAGCCCGGAGCATAAATTCCGGTACACGATACTGTAATCAAATGGGTGATTTCAGCATCAGCAATGTTGGTATTCAATTTTTGAAATGCAACTTTTATGGCCGCAATAGCAAGTGATGCTGCATTTTCTTTAAATACAGTTAATCTTTGTGTAACATTAGGAACTTGTTGATTTACATTAAAAAAGTTGTTTTGGGATTGCTTGTTGCCAAAATCGGGTAAAACTGAATAACGGGTTTGAATACCACTGTTGTGGAACAAAATATTCAGTTTACGCGAAGCAGTATCATCGTTGTATGCAGTTTTCATAAACTCCAAAATAGCACTCTGTTTTGCACTATATTTTGGTACTGCTGTTCCTATTGAGATTATTGTACTCATTGTTAAAACCAGGTATATTGATTGTTTAAAAAGATTACCAGAAAGTACAGGTTCATACATGTTGATGTAAGCAGGTTCATTGTCATTGTATTCTCAAAATTTGCATTATCCGTGCTCTTTCGAACCTTAGCAAACCAAACCGACAAAAATAGTATCACAGGCAACATTAGTACTATAAACACAACTAATGCAAGCTGCTGCTGTTTCATGTTGAAATAATAGAAGAGGAGTAGGGTTGCAACCGAGAATAAAACTCCCGAAAAAACAAAAGTTCCCTGGTATCCGAGTTTATAACTTAGACTTGTTACCCCGTCATTTTTATCTGCTTCGTGCTGATAAATCTGTGTAAGCGGATAAACACTGCCCATAAATAAACTTGCCACACTCATACAGATGACATTATTGAGTGTGAAAAAGTCTATAAACGAAAATATTGAAATTGCTGATGAAGCCATCATATAAACAAAAGATCCCTGAAAAAGAAACACAGTTAAAAACCCTATAACTGCATATTGTTTTAATCTCACATTCCGGTAACTGTAAGCGCGGGAAATTAGTATGAAAATGAGCACAAAAAGCGAAAAGTAAACAGAAATCAATAATCCACTGAGTATTGCCACAATATCCATCAGTAATGTTGCGTGGTATAGGTTGCGCGACACTTTTGGCGGATGTTTTAAACCGCCGATACTTCCGGTATCACGATCCTGAAAACTATTATACCCATTGCTGGATGGAAAAACAAACACGTGCAAAATAACAAATGCAATTGCAGTTGTACCCCAGTTGATGGTACTTGCCTGACTTACTGCAAATATAAAGACAGGCATTAAAAAAAACGAAAAGGGCAAGCGTAAATGCTTTACGGTGCTATCGTCGAACCATGAAAAGATGGGTATGTTCTTCATTTTTTCTTTTTAATGTTAAACAAATAAAAAACAGATTAGTTAAAAAGAGGGTAAGACATAAACATTTCTTTTTATTTTATTAATAGCGAAATATAGCTGCCAGTCCTGTTTCAGAAGGCATTTTTTCGGTTGGAAGCACCATCACCCGTCCACCCATTTTTATCACTAATTCTCCCATATCGTCAAGCAGATCATCTACTTTTGGATTACTCAAATCTTTTTTTTGTGTATTTCCAGTTACCAAATTTGTAATCCTTACCGGGATTATCCGGTCGGCTTCTACAATAAGCGTATCAACCCGTCCCTCAACTGCGGCAACAGCTACTTCTTTATAGTCATCGCTGCCTTTTCCATTAGCCTTTGCTTGCTCAAACCGCTCAACCAGGTTATCAAGTTCCAGGTTATACTCTGGTTCCATTACTTCCCAAGCCATTTTTGCAAGTTGATTTGGTGAAACTGATGAAGGATTTATTGCAATACCCTTTGAGAGCAGAAGAGGATTTTTACTTACCTTTTGAAAAAGGTTGTGGTGTTCGGGCAAAGCAGCAAGAATAAGCGGCCAGCCTGAAGGTTTAGAATAGTTTTTGTATATAGCACTCGCAACCACACGGAAATACCTTTCGGCATCTTTTTCGGTTTCTTCTTTTTTGCCACCTTGTCCATGATGCATTGCCGTACTATCAGCTCCTATACCGCCATAAGAATCAACAGTGGTGTGTTTTTCGGTCAATTCATCACCAAGTGCTTCAGTTATGGTTTTTGGAGTATCAGCAGTGAGTTCAACCTCAGTAAGTGAGTGGCGATTGCCTTCAAAAAGACGGATATCATTAAGGGTTAAACCCAACACATGAAAATGGTCAACCGATTGCAAATATTGCCGAAGTGGTTTGGTATGGAAACTGTCGGCCACTACTGCCAGTTCTTCAACCGATTTATGCAATACTACAACTTTAAAAATTCCTTGTGAACTAAAAACAGCCAGTCCATCCTTTGTGTTATTCCAGATAGTATTGTCTCTAACAAGGTCTTCCAATGGCTCAAGGTAACCTTGTACCTCATTGGCCGAATACTTTTGGAGCAATGATTTCTCCATTTGACTGATCAGATTTTTAAATTTGATAGGATTTTTAAGATTTTCAGGGTGGGTTCTGTCCGTTGACATATATAGTGAAAGACAAGTCGTCGGTTTTGTTGCCAATAGTTCCTGAATCAATTCTTTTGTAAGTAGTTCCATGGTTTATAGTATTTTGTTTGTATGTTTTTAAAGAACTAAATTAGGTGATTGTAGCCGTTTAAGTATTATTAAATTTTTTAAAATAGTTACATTATTCACATGTTATAGGCTCTCAAAAATCTATCAAAAAGGATATCCAATAGCCACATTTAATATTAGGTTTTCTTTTCTCCAGGTTGAACTCCCAAGGTCTATCTCGTTGATTACCCATTTGTTATTTTGTTCCAGCCATGGGGTTCGCAAAGGGGTTGCAAGGTCGAACCGCAAAATAAAAAACGACACATCTATTCTTAAACCAATTCCGGCACCTACTGCAATGTCATTTATGAATTGGGATGAAGAAAAAGGTTCTCCTAAAGTTGAAGGATTTGATTTTAAGAGCCATACATTTCCGGCATCGGCAAATACGGCTCCTTTTAAAAAGCGATAAATTCCAAAACGATATTCTGCATTTAATTCCAGTTTTACATCGCCACCTAATTGTAAAAACCCCAGGCTGTCGTTGTTTTGGTTGTATGTGCCCGGACCCACTGAATTAATACTGAATGCGCGGATGCTGTTGGGTCCACCGCTAAAAAATTGCCGCGTGTAAGGTAATACCGATGAATTCCCGTATGGCTTGGCAATACCAGCAAACGCTCTCATTGCCAGTTTATTATTGTCTCTAAAATTATAATAGCCCCGCGCATCAAAACTTAATCGGGCATATTGCGAATACACATGTCCCATTGCACTTGATGGATTGTCATCTGAAATTTTTTCCCCATTAATGGTTTTAGCCAATGAAATTGCATTCCCTGCAGTCTCAGTGCTTAATTGAAAAAAATATTGAATTTTTTTCAATGGAAAAACCTGTTCGTTATATGTGTATATATAAGTACCTCCGGCAATAAACTGTTCTTCATAGCTTTGTTTAAGAAAAGTGTTAGAGTCCAGTAATTGATTAAATTCGGCTGTCTGGTTAAATAGTTTTGTATAGCTTATATTTACCGGATTTAATTCATGTTCATTCTTAATATTTTGTTTCCACTTATACCCATAGATGAATTGAAGTGTGTGCATATCGAAATATCCCACTCTTTTTGAAAACATATACTATAACAACAAACGTGTTTTTGGAATGTATAAGCTGTTTGTTTTAACAGCAAAAGGCAAAATAAAACGTGGGATATATAATTCAACCTGAGGACTAATTGAAAATGAATACTGGTTTTTATTTGTTCCGCTTAATTGTGCCTCAAATGATGACGCCAAACTTAGATTCAATAATTCGGCACCGTTAAATGCATTCCTATTCATAAGACTTGTGTTGAGCCGAGGTCCTGTATAATTATTTGATTTTGAAACGACTTCAATTTCAGCCCTGTAGGTATGCTCAGGCATAGGTGTCATTAAAATGGTGACATCTAAAAATCCGGTTGCAGTAGTATCGCTGTCAGAAAAATTCATACGCACAAATTTGAAATTGCCCATGGTCATCAAACGGTTCAACGTAATGTTGTGGTTTTTTCGTGAGTAGATTTCATTTTTTCTTAAATAAACCGATCGCGAAATAACTTTTGGTCTGATTCTCATTTCTGCTTCTTTGCCAAGAAAATAATTACCTTCAATCCTTATCGTGTCTTTTGTTGCTGCGACTTCCTCGTTTAGCGAAAAATCCTGATCGATAAAAACCTTATTTATGCGATACACTCTCAATGCCTGTTCAGGTGTGCTGTCCTTTAACGTAAGCCGTAATGTGACCTCATGTTTTTTAATGGATGTATCGGCATTAAACACCAAAAAATCGGGATTGAAGTAAAAATATCCATTGTCTTTCAGCAACGCATCAATTCTTTTCCTTTCGTTTTTCAGTTTTTCAAGGTTATAATCGTCACCTGCTTTAATCAGCGATTTTTTCTTTTCTGTAAGGATGATCTTGCTTAAGCTGTCGTTTGAAATTGAGTATATCAGTTCATTAAGGGTATAAGGAACATGAACATTACTGGTGTAAATTACCTTTGAGGTACCTTGTTTTTCAACGATTTCAGATTCGGTATAACTGTTTAAAATTCCGATATTAAAAAGCTGGGCATCTATAATAGCCGATGTTACATCGGGTTTAATGCTGCTTATTAAAACAGGAGCCTCTCCCTTTTTTTTGTACCATTTTTTTAGGTTGCCCTGAGGATTTTCACCCGCTTTCATGTACATTATCAATTTGGGGCGCATACCCAAAAATTTTTTGTTTGGTTCGGGACGTACTGCATTTCCGGCAACGGTTTTTACCGACTTTTTTTTCCGGTGACTGATCTGATCGGTAGTTTCTAATTTTATTTTAGCGCCCGTATAAAGCTTTTCGCCTTTCGGCAAATACCTTGTTCCGCTACACGATGCTAAAAGCAGAATTATAATGAATTGAACGAATATATTTTTAATGCGTGGTGCCATTACTTTTGTTTTTCCGGTTTAGTAGCTTCTACTTTTTTGGGTGCGCTGAGAAATTCTTTCCATGCGTTGAAATCGCGTACATAAGAAACACCCATTCCAGTTTCAATTATTAAGCCGTCAATAGCGCCTTCGTATTGATTATGCCTGAATCCTTTCATGCGGTACCGACCATCTTGAGTCAATTTATACTCTACGGTAACATCGCTGGTAATATCGCTTGGCGAACTTTGTTTTGCTTTTTCTCCTTCCACATCAACATTACCGCCAACCTGAACACTTAATCGTTCGTTAAACAGTTGCTTTCTTATTCCTACATCCACTTGAGTCCTGCCTTGCGCCTGCCCCGATGAATAATCGTCATACGACTGAATGTCGACACTTAACTCAAAACCAGGTACAAAATTTGAACTTAGCTGGTTTAATTGCGCCGACAATAATTTGCCTACGGTGTTGCGAACAATGCTTGAGGCTCCAATATTTGCATCCGATTCCAGTGGATTTTCCTGTATAAATCGGTTTAAAACCAATAAAGCAAATACCTGTTTGTTGAGTGCCGAAGGATCGTTGTTCAGTAAATTCAGTTTTGCATTTACGGCTCCACCTAAAATGCCTTTATCTTCGGGTGGTAATTGAATTTCGAAACTTATTTCGGGGTGTAAAATTTCACCCCGAAGTTTCAGTAGAATAAGGAAGGTGAACTTCTGTTTATAGGCGCTAGCATCAACTTGGCTTAAACCCGACATTTGATCAGCCACCAGGTCAATGGGTGAAGCACGCACGGAATAGATTGCATTGATGTTTATGTCTGCATCCAACGGATCGCCATTCCAAATGATGGTGCTTCCGGAATTAATCTTAAATTTCTTTTTTACTATGGATTCAAATGAAATTAAGTAGCTGCCTTCATCGAGATTATAAGCTCCGGTAAGACTCATTTTTCCGCTTCGGTCCATGGTTAAACTTAATGCAGCTTCGCCTTTCACAACCAGCGAATCGGTAGTTGTTGGATCCATTAACAAGCGCAGTGTGGCATCTTTATCAATTTCAATTACCGATGAGAGGTCGAAGCCCGTAAAGCCAGTTTTTGAAGCCGCTTTTTCGCCTGTTTTATTTAAAATCGCATTCGGTTTCAATGAGTTTTCAAACCCAACTACACCTTCACCTTTATCGGTTGTAAGTTTTTCCTGAGGCACCACAAACGTAAAATTCGACCCTTTTTTCATTTTAAACTTGGCATTAACAACAGGAAGTGCCAAGGAGCCTTTTATATCAATCTTGCTGTCAACGAACATCCTGCCAAAGTATTCTTTGTTGTCTTTTATTGTTGTATTAATAATTAGGAAGTCTTTCGAATTTACACGCAGGTTAAAAACAAAATCTTTAAACTGTTTCATTTTAATTGTGCCATCAATAGTGGTGGAATTCTTGCCAGCATCTAAAAATGTAAAAGAATTAAAGTATAAACCATCATCCTTTAGATTAATGGTTTCGTGTTTTAATTCAAACCGATTATTCAACACGGCAGGTTTTACAAATACATTATTAAATGTTAGTTCGCCAGTAATTT
>Ga0172379_10004079_pt1 | contig 22144 bp, 21 predicted proteins | sample GrowelOW334metaG_FD_119756 | JGI IMG/M metagenome (GOLD analysis project Ga0172379, IMG submission 119756) | Groundwater microbial communities from an aquifer near a municipal landfill in Southern Ontario, Canada - Groundwater well OW334 metaG | ecosystem: Environmental > Aquatic > Deep... | reverse complement strand
TGTGGCATCGTCGAAGAACCAACTGTGCCTTCAATTGGCTTCTGGATAATCCATTCGTCGCTGATGTAACGCCAAATATCTTGATTGAAGTCTATTAAAATCGTATTAATTCTCCTAATACTGTCAAAAATTTCTATATAAGAATCATGGGGCTCTATCTGAGTCGTGACTGGGTTCGGTTCTAAGTTTAGGGTTCTAGGTTCTAGCTTGTTCAGAGTATTGATAAAGTTTTTTGTAAACTTCATCCAGTCTATCTTCGGATATGCCACATAGTGAGCATTGTAGTTACCAGTAGCTCCATTTAACTTGGCTAGTATTTTCTGCTTTTTTAAATTTTCTAACTGCCTTTCTATTCTGTGGACGAAAACATTGAACTCCTTACCAAATGTCGTCGGACTCGCCGACTGACCATGGGTGCGTGCGAGCATAGGCAACTTCGCATTCTGCTTGGCTAACTTTTTTATCTCTCTCACCACATTTTCTATATTTCTAATTAAAACTTCAGTACCATCACGAAGCATTAAAGCATAAGCAAGATTATTCGTATCTTCGCTAGTTAGGCCGAAATGAATCCATTCTAGAATATCTTTAAGAGAAGTAGTGCTCAACTTGTCCTTCATAAAGTACTCCACCGCTTTCACATCGTGGTCGGTAGCTTTTATATTTTTGTAGCCCTTTATGTCGATGTCTTGAATAATCTGAGCATCTTTGGCCGACAAATTGTACAGACCCCTAATTATTTTCTTTTCTTGCTCAGAGAACTTTCTCAACTTCGTCTTTTCCCCCGAAAGAGCAATCAAATATTCTCCTTCAACAATGAGTCGGTAGCGCATTAGACCACTCTCGCTGAAAATCGGCGCGAGTGGTGCGGTAGGCTTGTTGTAACGTCCGTCGATTGGAGAAATGGCTGTTAACATTATAAATTCTTCAAATTATTGGTAATTCTATCTAAGGTTGATTGAGAAAAATCATGGTTGAAAGCTTGGCCAGTAATCGTCTCATATATCTCGATGTATCGACGCGAAAGTTCTGCGACTAGATGAGTGGGCGCTTTCGGCAAGACTGCATCTTTGTAAGGGTCGCAATTATCTTTGAACCAGAGACGCAAGAATTCTTTGTCGAAATATTCTGGTTCTTCGTTGTTGTTAAATCTCTCATCATAACTCACTGCTTTCCAGTAACGAGACGAATCCGGTGTATGTATTTCATCAATCAAGGTTAACTTATTATTTTCATCCAGACCGAATTCGTATTTCGTATCGACTAAAATAAGTCCTTGTTCTAGAGCTACCTCTTGGCCTCTTTTAAACAATGCTTTCGCGACGCGCTCGACTTCGTCGGTCATTTCTTGCGATAGTAGTCCTTCAGAACCTATTTCAGCTGGAGTTATTGGTCTGTCGTGTTCATCGGATTTGGTGGTGGGGTTGAAGACGGGTTCAGCCAACTTCTGATTCTTCTTAAGACCTTCGGGTAAGGTGAAATTGCCGAAATCTCTCTTGCCTTCTTTGTAATGCGTCCAGAGAGAAGTCGAAGTTGAGCCAGTGATGTATCCACGGACAACACATTCTATGGGTAAAGGCTGACACTTCTTGGCCACGACGACACTAGGGTCAGGGGTGCTGACGACATGATTTTGGGTAATATCTTTCGTTTTATCGAACCAGAACAATGATATTTGGTTCAAAACTTCGCCCTTGAATGGTATTGAGGCAATATTACGGTCGAAAGATGAGTGTCTGTCGGTCGCAATCAATATAATACTGTCGTCCTTCATATAAATATCGCGAACCTTGCCCACCTTCTTTTCGCCCAAATTAGTGAAATTGGTTTCTGTTAAAACGTCATCAATATGCTTTTTTATTATTTCTATGTCCATATTATTTTAATTGTACCTTATCACTACCACTAATAATCTGACCTATTTTGTAAATTTTAAAACTTGAATGTTTGGCTACGATATTTTTTATTTTCTCTTCAGCGTCCTTCGGGACTATCAGCATCATTCCGATGCCCATATTGAAAGCTCGATACATCTCTCCTTCATCAATATTGCCGATTTTCTGCATTAAGTTAAAAATTGGAAGTACTGGCCAAGTGCCCTTCATTATCTCCGCATCTAGGTTCTTCGGCAATACTCTCGGCACATTCTCGATGAACCCTCCACCAGTGATATGAGCAATACCTCGAACATCTACCCCACTGTCCAAAATCTCTAATACTGGCTTGGTGTAATTCGTATGCACCTTCAAAAGAGCTTCCCCCACAGTCTCTCCAAGCTCTTCTATCTTGGTATTTATATTATACCCTGTCTTCTCAAAAAGTATTTTACGGGCCAAGGAGAAGCCATTAGTATGTAATCCGCTCGAGGCGAAGCCGAGAATAACGTCACCTTCCTGTATCCTCTCGCCGGTTATTATTTTTTCTTTCTCGACGACACCGGTGATGCATCCAGCGATGTCGTGTTCACCCTGCATATATACTCCTGGCATTTCTGCCGTCTCACCGCCCAAGATTGCAACCCCAGCTTCTCGGCAAGACTTCGCCATCCCGGCGACGATTTGTTCCATTTCTTCGGGAACCAACTTTTCATTCGCGACATAGTCTAGAAATGTCAGTGGTCGGGCGCCCATCGCTAAAATGTCATCACAGCTGTGACCCACCATATCTTCACCAACAGAATCATATTTGTTCATCATCCGAGCAACGAGCAACTTCGTGCCAACGCCGTCGATACTCTGTACGAGAACCGGGTGTTTGTAATTCTTAATTACATCGCCCAAGTCGTACAAACCACCGAAGTGGCCGATACCAGTCAAAACCGCACTCGTATGAGTACTCGATACATTATCCTTAATACGCCTGACGACCTCATTGCCGGCTTCAATATCCACTCCAGCTTGTTTATAAAGGTCGCTCATATATTTTATTTTTCGAGATATTTTTTATAGCCGATTTTGGAAAGTTTCTCACCTTTTACTTTTATTTCTGCTTCCATTTTTTCTTTATAAGCACCGAACTTCTTTTCGAGGCCTCGGTCAGAAGTGGCCAGTATTTGAATAGCGAGTAGTCCTGCATTTTTTGCAGCATTTATACCGACAGTAGCGACAGGGATACCTGGTGGCATACTGACGGTCGAAAGGAGTGAATCGAGACCATCTAGAGTCTTCGCTTTCACTGGTATACCAATGACAGGTAGGGTCGTGAGTGAAGCAGCGACACCTGCCAAGTGAGCCGAGCCTCCAGCACCAGCGATGATTACCTTCATCCCGCGGGCTTTCGCATCCGTGACATATTCGTGGACCAATTTAGGGGAGCGATGGGCAGAACAAACGGTGATATCATAAGCCACACCGAATTCTTCAAGCACTTTCGCTGCGTCAGACATCACTTCTAAGTCTGAATCTGAACCCATAATAATACCCACCAATACATCATTTTTCATATTTTTATATTATCACTTTTAGTTTTTTAATGAAAGGGCTTTTTTACCAATATCACGCCTGTATTGCATACCTTCGAAATTGATTTTTTTGATAGCTTGGTAGGCCTTTTCTAATGCTCTTTGTAAATTCTCTCCTGTTGCACTCACACCCAAGACTCGCCCACCGCCAGTAATTAAATTTTCTCCATCTTTTTTTGTCCCAGCGTGGAAGATGACGATGTCTTTATCTTGTTCTGCGTCTCCTATACCAGAGATAGTCTTCCCCTTCTCAGCTTTCTCCGGATAGCCAGCTGAAGCGAGGACGATAGTGCACGCAGATAAATTCCTCCATTTAATTTCTACTTCATTTAATTTTTTATCAACGATTGCATTAAAAATTTTTAAAATATCTGTATCAAGTAGTCGCATATAACTCTGAGTCTCAGGGTCGCCGAAGCGTGCATTATATTCTAGAATTTTCGGTCCATCTTGGGTCAAGATTAATCCCGGATAGAGTAAACCTTCGAAGGCTCGGCCGTCACTACTCATCCCGTCGAGAGTTGGCGCGACTATTTGTTCTTTTATTTGTTCCAACATTTCACTATTTACGAAAGGTACTGGAGCAATCGTACCCATACCACCAGTGTTGAGTCCCGTGTCCCCTTCACCAATCTTTTTATGGTCTTGCGATGTTGGGAAAAAGCTAAAGTTAATACCGTCAGAGAAAGCGTGGGTAGAGATTTCTGGGCCAATTAAGAATTCTTCAATCACCACTTCCTTCCCTGATTCGCCAAAAACTTTATTTACTAGCATATCTTCTAGTGCCCGATAAGCCTCTTCTTTATTCTCTGCGATGATGACACCCTTGCCGAGCGCTAGGCCACTCGCTTTTATCACGATCGGTAGATTCTGGCTATCGACATAAGCCTTCGCTTCAGTAACATCGGTAAAAATTTTAAACTTGGCTGTCGGAAGGTTGTGCCGTTGCATGAATTCCTTCGCGTAGGCCTTGGACCACTCGAGCTCGGCTCCGGCCTTGGTCGGCCCCCAGATACGCAAATTGTTTTCTCTAAACAAATCAACGATGCCTAGAGCCAGAGGGTCGTCGGGTAACGCTAGGGTTAAATCTATCTTTTCTTTTTGAGCGAAATTAAGTAACCCTTCGATGTCAGTCGCTTTAATATCGACATTGGTACCCAACTCCATCGTACCAGCGTTGCCAGGTGCGAAGAAAATCTGCCCAGCATCTTCTGATTGAACCACTTTCCAACCTATGGCATGTTCTCTGCCACCGCTACCTATGATTAAAATTTTTTGTTTATTATTCATTTGGAGCACAACTTAGCTAAAACTTCTATATACAATTTATTTTCTTTCTTTTTTAACCTACTATATAAAGATTCGACATTATCGTGTTCTTCCACTTTCTCAAAAACTCTACCCAAGACTGGGCCGAAGTCAAAATTTAAAGTTAAGAAATGAATGGATGAACCAGCAAAAGTGGATTCTTTATCTAAAAAATTTTGTATTGCTTTATCGGTCAGCATACCTTTGTTCCACAATCCATCGCTTCCGTCAGGATTCTGCACAACAGTGTCGGCACTATCTGGGATAAGCCCCGGGTGAAGGTTCAGGATTCTATCTGGGTAAGCCAATATGACCTCGTCTAAAATAATCTGTTTCCAGCCAGCAAGACAAATGTAGTCTGGGTTTAATTTTTGCAATAAAGGCAACAAATCATTTTTATGATTACAAATTTCGATGGGCAAATTGCTCCTTCGAGCACGTTCGAGGCCCAGAGCTTCTTCGCTGTCAGAAATCACAGCACAAATTTCTGCGTCGATCTTTCCACCACTTATGCCGTCAATAATAGCTTGCAAATTAGTACCTGTTCCAGTGTTTGAAATAAGTACTACTAATTTTGTTTTATTCTTTGGGGACATCATAACTTACTTCTTTTTGGCGTTCTTTTAAATCTATCGGATACTCGCCGGTAAAAAATGAAGTTGATAAATGATTCTTGGGCAAACCGATGGATTTGATTAATCCATCAAGGGACAAGTAGTGTAGCGACGTACAACCCAAGAATTTGCGTACACCTTCTATGGTCTTGTTTGACGCGATTAGATCCTTTTGTTTCGGCGTGTCGATGCCATAGAAGTCTGGAAAGCGGATTGGGGGCGAAGACACTAGGAAGTGTACCTCTCTCGCCCCGGCTTTAAATAATGTCTGAATCAACCTCTTGCTGGTCGTACCTCGAACAATAGAGTCATCGATGACGGCGATACTTTTACCCTTGAGTACTCCCTTAAGTGGAATCAATTTCAGAGCCACGCTCTTCTCTCTAGACTTTTGGTTCGGTTCAATGAAGGTACGATGCACATAACGATTTTTCACTAGGGCCATCTCCATTGGTATACCAGAAACTTCACTATATCCGAGTGCCACAGGAACGGCAGTGTCCGGTACTGGCACGATAGCATCGACATTCAGCTTGCATTCTTTGGCCAGGTTCCGGCCGAAATTCTTTCTGACATCATAGATAAGTTTACCCGCCAAGATGCTGTCCGGTCGCGAAAAATAAACATATTCGAAAACATCATGTCTAGGATTTGGCTTGGTGATTTCCACACTCTTTAATCCTCGACTATTTATGACTATCATTTCTCCGGGACTTACTTCCCGCACAAAAGTCGCACCGATAGTCTCGAGAGCACAAGTCTCCGATGCCACGACATAGCCACGCCCTATCTTGCCCAGAGCGAGCGGGCGCATACCATAAGTATCTCGGAAGGCCACCAAATTGTCTTTATCCATCGCGACGATGGAGAAGGCACCAGTGATTAAGGGGAAAGTTTTTTTAACCGCCTCGGGCAATGACTTGCCACTTTCTAAATAGAAATCAATCGCATCGTGTATCATCTCCGAGTCTGAACGGTGGGATAACAATTTTTTCTTCGAAGAAAGAAATCTTTCTAAAGCTTTTACGCTCGGCAAGTTGCCATTGTGAGCTAGGGCGAAGTTATTACCGAGGTTGATGACTGGTTGAGCATGATCTAAGGCCGTACCACTTGAGGTCGAGTATCTGTTGTGTCCGATGCCGATGTGGCCCTTTAATTTTTCAACATCTTTTTCTTTGTAAACTTGGGCGACCAGACCGGCACCCTTGTGAGTATGGAATTTTTTACCATCGCTCGTCGTAATGCCCGAGGCTTCTTGTCCTCGGTGTTGCAGAGCGAACAAGGCGAAAAACGCCAATTTAGATACTGGTAAATCTTTACTATAAATACCAACAATGCCGCATTTTTCTTTCAATTCTTTCATATTATTTGAAGTAGTTAATAGCGTTCTTGAAGATCTGTAAACCTTCGCCTTTGTCACTTTTCTTAAAACTCTTTTTATTTATTTGCCATAAAGGGCTCTGGTGTACAAACATTGCCCTCTCTGGATGGGGCATCATACCCAAGACCCGTCCATTATATGCCAAAACTCCGGCGATGTCATAGTTAGCTCCATTGGGGTTCGCCTTGAGGCCCTGGAAGTTACATATTTTATCCTTCGTGTAAGTAAAAGCAAGTTGTTTGTTTTTCTTCATCACCCCGTATTCCTTTTTACTAATGATATAACGCCCCTCGCCATGAGCGATAGGTAGTGATACCTTCTCGATGCCAACAAGCCAGGGGCTCTTGCCCTCGACTTTCAAATCAATCCAACGGTCGAGATATTTACCTCCGGAATTATGCGCCAGGGCTCCGGGTAGAATGCCAAGATTGGTAATAATCTGGAAACCATTACAAATACCGATAACCAGAGTGTCTCGTTTTAAAAAGTCATTCAACTCCACACTCAAGTGATTTTTAAATTTATTGGCATAAGCCTTGCCACTACCTGTATCGTCTCCATAAGAAAATCCGCCCGGAAAAGCTAGAATGTCGTATTCTTGTAATACCTTCGGATTCAATATCAGGTCGTTGATGTGCACGATGTCTGCCTCACCACCGACAGAGTCGAAAGCAAATTTCGTTTCTTCCTCGCAATTAAGTCCGTACCCGGACATCACTATTATTTTGGGTTTTTTATGCTTCATTTGTTTTGGTTTGAAAAATTGTGATAAATAGTTGTCAGTTTCTTAACAGTTGAATTAATTATTATTTCTTTATTATTTTTTATTATCAGCTTATGGTTGATGGTTCGGCCAAGCTTGGTATGAGGAATACTCTTTATCATTTTCTCGAATTTATTTACATTGCGAGGAGATACCGAAACGAGAATTCTACCCTGGCTTTCTGAGAAAAGCTTGGCATCGATTTCTTTCGCATTGCCTTTCAACTTCTCAACGTCTACCTCACAACCCAGGTTGCCACCAACGGAAGCTTTCGCTAATGCGATGGACAATCCCCCAGAAGACACAGAAAGGGCTGAAGCAATCAATTCATTTTCGATCACCTTCTCTAACACTTGATAAGTTTTCAAATTTTTCTCGATGTTGACCTTCGGCACAGTATTACCGATAGCGTTATTCTTCTCTTTTTTTGCTAACAATTTGAAATATTCACCCGCACCTAATTCATTATTCGTCTCACCTAATAGATAAATCACATCGCCCAAATTTTTAAACTCGGGAGAAATTGTTTTATTTAAGTCTTCCATCACCGAAATAGCTGAAATCAAAATCGTCGGCGGAATAGAGATTTTTATTTTTTCACCCTTTTCATTGTAACCATTGAAATCGTTGAACATGCTGTCTTTGCCAGAAATAAAGGGTGTGCCATAGCCGACTGCGTATTTGTGACAAGCTTTGAGTGATTCCACCAACTCTTTCAACCTCTTTTTGTCATGAGATGAACACCAGCAGAAATTGTCTAAGATTGCCAAGTTAGAAAGTGTACCCCCGGCAGAAATTGTGTTGCGTATAGCTGTATCAATCGCGCAAGCCGTCATATGATAAGTGCTGATATCTCCATAAGATGGATAGAGGGCGAGCGTTGAGACCACTCCCTTCGGTGAAGATAGGACGGGTTTGAATACCTGAGCATCGGTATTGATACGTCCACGACCAGAGAGTGGCTTCAACACAGATGAAGCTTGGACTTCGTGGTCGTACTGTTCAGAAATAAAAGAAAAACCAGCGACATTGTTAACCCCTACCAATTCTTCGAAAACTTTTGTATAGTTGGAACTTTTTTGTCTCTTGGGTTCTTCATATTTATTGCTAAAATTTTCAGTCTCTAGGTGAATTTTCGGCAAGCCGTTATGCAAGAATTCTAAAGAGATATCCATGATTACTTTGTTTTGATATTGCACGACACATTTGCCAGAATCAGTGAATTCACCGATGACGGTCGCTTCAACTCCCCGACTCTCCATTAATTGTTTGAAGACTTCCCACTTTTTCGGCGGTACGGCAAGCGTCATACGTTCTTGAGACTCAGAAATCCAAATTTCCCATGGGCGTAGCCCTGGGTACTTCAAGGGCACCTCATCGAGGATAACTTGTGCACCACCACATTCCTTGGCCATCTCGGCGACCGAACAAGAAATTCCACCCGCACCGTTGTCGGTGATACTGTTGTATAAATTCATCGCCCGCGCTTCTTTCACCACTGCATCACTCAACTTTTTTTGAGTTATTGGATCACCGATTTGCACCGCACCAACTGGTGAATGTGAATCGAGAGTGACGGAAGAAAATGTTGCCCCATGTACACCATCGCGACCAACTCGTCCACCCACAACTACGATATAGTCTCCAGCTTCGGCTTGCTTCTCGTGCGACAATCTACCATTTATTTTACGAGGGATGATACCAAGTGTGCCTGCGAAGACTAGGGGCTTGCCTTTAAACCTATCGTCGAATTTGATAAAACCCGAGACCGTCGGTATACCAGAAGTGTTGCCACCTGCGTTCACCCCCTTAATAACTCCATCCATGATTCTCTTGGGTGGAAACATTTTCTGTGTACGATTTTCATTCAAATAGAGAATTCTTTCATCATCCGGTTCGCCTACGCAGAAACCATAAACATTGGCCACCGGCTTCGCCCCTAGGCCGAAACCAATGATATCGCGGTTGACTCCCACGATGCCGGTGATAGCTCCACCATATGGGTCGAGGGCTGAGGGGCTGTTGTGAGTCTCAACCTTATGAGCCAATAAATAATCTTTATCAAAAACAATACCACCCGCGTTATCAGAAAAAACCGAGACACAAAAATCTTTTTTGCCTTTTTTCTTACGGATTAAATTTGTCGCACCCCTAATGAATGTCTTATATAAACCATCCTCGATTTCATCTATCGGGTTGGCAAAAATGGTGTGCTTGCAATGTTCAGACCATGTTTGAGCTAGAGACTCTAGCTCGATGTCTGTTGGATCTCTTTTAAGTTTAGAGAAGTGAGCTTGGATAGCTTTCATATATGGGAGCTCTAGAGCAAGTGGACCGCGTCTGGTACCATTGGGATCCACTATCCCCTCCTTACCGATTTTCTTCAACTCATCATCATGAACTTTCAAAGAAACATCGATGACTGGTACCCTCTTCTCTAAGACAACTTCTGGGACTCGAAGAGGTATATCTTTATTTTTCTTTACTTCTTCGATACTAGCAATGTAGGCGCTCTCGATTAAAGGATTGTGTAAAGTACTAGCAATCTTCTTCACATCGTCGAGCTTGATGTTGCCAGAAATTAAAAAAACCTTGGAGCTGTACACCGCCAAAGTCTTGTTCTTAATATGAAGTAAGTCAGCAATACTTTCATGCGCCGTGTTGCCTATATTGTCTGTCACTCCCGGCAAAAAGCCTATCTCTATCGCATAAGTAAAATTCTTACTAGGAATTTGGTCTATATAAAATTTCTCTAGGATTTTATTCGTTAAGGAATTGGCAATTTTCTCTACAGCATTCTCGGGGAGCTCATGTTGTATTTTATAAGAATCAAGAATCTTTACTCCTTTAACCTTTCTACTTATTTCGAGTTCGTTCCAAGATTTTAGATACACTCCTTCCTTGTTATCCTTGCCTCTCTGTATCACGTATATCCTTGAAATCATGTTTTGATTATATCAATGGGTTAAAATAAAACAAACACCATATTTACCAGTATTTTTCGACGACATGGTGTTCTTCTGGACCATTACCAACATAAATAATATCGACATTTAATTTCTTCTCTAAATATTTAATATAGTTGATGGCCTCGAGAGGCAACTTTCTGCCATAAGAAGTGAGGCTACCCTTCCAGACTGGGAAAGATTTGTAAACAGGGGTTACTTTATCCTTCGCGAGGTCGAAAGGAATATCATTTATTTTCTTACCATCCCGTGTGTAATGAGTGCAGACTTTTATTTTTTTAAATCCATCCAAGACGTCGAGCTTAGTTAAAATAACTTTAGTGGAATTATTAATATCAATGGCGTATTTCACGAGAGGTAGATCAAGCCAGCCAGTTCGGCGAAGTCGCCCAGTGGTCGCACCGATCTCTGAACCTTTACGACGCAAAGCTACACCTTGCTCGAAATCATCCTTGCTGTTCGGATTCGGATTAGGAAATCTCGCCTTTTCATCAGCCACCTTTTTGTCCCGACACCAGACTGCTGACTTCTCCCCACCAAGCTCGGTGGGGAATGGTCCCTCACCTACCTTCGTAACGTAAGCTTTCATCACCCCAATACTTTCACCCACTAGGGACGGATTGAGCCCGAGTCCAGTCGCGACACCCCCTGCGATAGTGTGCGAAGATGTCACATACGGATAATGTCCGAAACGAACATCCAGCAAGGTGCCCTGTGCTCCTTCAGCCACGACGTTGCCTTTTTTATTTAAAACTTCTTCGACAATTTTTACCGACTCTACTTTTTTAAGTTTTTTTATGAAATTAATACCGGCGAAAAAATCTTTTTCCTTCTTTCTGAATTCCGCGTTGTTGGTATCGTATCCATATTGGTCACGTAGAATTTTCTTATGCTCTGTGCATAATGCTTCATAACGCTTTTTGAAATCAGCATAAGCTATGTCGCCGACGCGTAATGCCTTACGCGCGGTAAGGTCGGTATAAGCTGGAGAAATTCCCTTCCCTGTCGAACCAATCTTCTTCTTGCCCTTTTTTTGTTCAGAGATTGAATCAAGAATAAGATGTGTCGGCATGGTGAGTACGGCGTGAGGAGAAATAGATAAGCGAGGTAAGAAAGAAAAGTTCTTCGGAATTTCGCTCGCCTCCTGTAGGAGTGCTGCTGGATTGATGACCATACCCGCGCCCATATGCATCTGTGCTTGACCGAATACTGCTGAGGGAATGAGGTGAAAAACATAAGCCTTCCCAGCATTATAGATAGTGTGTCCGGCGTTGTTGCCTCCTTGAAATCTGACAATTAAATCATTTTTACCTAGGGTGTTCGCAATGCGGGCTACGCCCTTACCCTTGCCCTCGTCTCCCCACTGTAGGCCAAGAACTGGAACTACTTGCGAAAAATTTTTTAATTTCATAATTATTATTGTTTATTATAATTAGGAGCCGGTGCGACCATAAAAACATCGTGGACATGACTTTCTTTCAGTCCAGCGTTGGTAATAGTGTAGAAAGAAGAATTGCGCATCGCCTTTATATCTTTCGCCCCTAGATAGCCCATGCCTGCGCGTAAACCTCCGACGAATTGATGGATAACTTCCGCGAGTGAACCTTTGTGTGGCACATGGGCGGAGACTCCTTCGGGAACTAATTTACTTTCGTCGTATTGATCATCTTGGAAATATCTGTCTCGAGAACCTCTCTGCATCGCATCGACAGAACCCATACCGCGATATGTTTTAAATTTCTGGTCATTACTGATGATAGTGTCTCCTGGAGATTCATCTGTCCCAGCGAAGGTGCCACCTGTCATCACCACGCTCGCACCGAAAACTAGGGCCTTCACTACATCACCACTATATTTGATGCCACCGTCGGCAATTACTGGGACACTTAAAGGTGCACAGGCTTTATAAACAGACAAAACCGCAGAAAGTTGGGGAACACCAACACCAGCAACTATACGTGTGGTGCAGATTGAACCAGGACCGATGCCCACCTTGATAGCGTTGGCACCAGATTTTATCAGAGCTAAGGCGGCAGAACCCGTCGCCACGTTGCCAGCGATGATGTCTATCTTCGGGTACGCTTTACGAATCTTTTTTACGATATCGAGGACGCCTTTCGAATGTCCATGAGCTGTATCCACACAGATAACATCAACCCCAGCCGAAACCAACGCTTCAACACGGGTCAGAGCATCGACTCCAGTGCCAACAGCAGCACCGACGCAGAGCCTACCCTCTTTATCTTTCGTGGCATTGGGAAATCTTTTTGCCTTCACCATATCACGATAAGTAATGAGCCCTACTAATTTATTATTTTTATCTACTAACGGAAGCTTCTCGATACCGTGTTTCTGAAATAATGCATTTGCTTCATCAATACTGGTATTGGGCTTGCCAGTGATGAGTTCAGTCGTCATCACTTCCTTAATTAAAATCTTTTCATTCTTCTCAAAACGTAAGTCACGATGAGTGACTATACCAAGTAACTTACCACTATCATCAACGACAGGCAGACCGCCGATGTTGTGTTTCTTCTGTATAGATAGAGCATCGCCCACGGTCGCGTTCATCTTTAGAGTTATCGGATCGGAAATTCTGCCAGATTCATAGCGCTTTACATGGGCAACTTCGGCCTGTTGGTCTTTGATAGGAAGATTTTTATGGATAATACCGATACCACCAACTTGTGCCATCGCTATCGCCATCCGAGATTCAGTGACAGTATCCATAGCGGCCGACATGAATGGAATGTGTAATTTTATATTTTTAGTTAGAGTGGTTTCTGTACTTACTTCTCTAGGTAAAACCTCGCTGTAATTAGGTACGAGCAGAATGTCGTCGAATGTTAAACCTTTGCCATTGTTCTTGGGTTCAGAAACTTTCGCCATAAATTCATTATATATAGTTTTCTTGATGAGTCAATTATTGTTTGTCTTATTAAGTATTATAGAAAGATTCCCAACCATCTTCGGTCTGCCCTAGCTTTCTTTCATTTTTCTTATCTTTCTTGGTCTTGCTAGTTATTTGTTCATCCCATTTTTTCTTTTCCTTATTAATTTCAGAATTATTAAAACTTTGCGTATTATTGTTCACTGCTGGTCTTAAAAAATACAATCTTCGATGTTCATTATCACAGAAGACATCATCTTGATTCAAAGTTGTTTTTGGTCCATTAATAATAATTGGTTCAAAACCTAAAGATTTCTTCACCTCATCGGTCAATAAAGATATTGAGTCGAGGTAATTTTTCGCAAAAGATATTTTCTTCTCGCTTTCATCTTCATCATAATTACCACCAACAATCACAGCGTCGATGGTACCGGACACACATCTTGACCTCATTTCTTCTAATCTTCGATTAAGATCAGCCACAAATTCCTCCTTTTTCTTTTTTAGAAATTTTTTAGGATCTTGGTGGGTTAAGAAAGAAATATTTCTCCCTGTTTCTTTATCAATACCTGTCACCACCAATCCCGTACAATCAAAGTAATCTCTGGAATATTTATTGGCTTCATCAATTGTAGATATTACATAGGTAGCTTCTCCCGCGTTCAAAAAATGTTGCTCGTTTAAACCCTGAAGCCTCTGATGGTAATCGATTCTTGCAACTCTAATATCTCTGCCATTAAATTGATGGTAGATATTTTCCTGATTTTGATTTTCGGGATTTTTATAATCAGTGTGAGTGTCTATACAAACCATAATAGGTTTTACGTCGGGATTTAAGTGCTTCGACATCGCGAACTCGACTTGATTGGTATTATTTATGCCTTCGTTCATAACCTTATTATACTATCATAAAATAGCATCACCACTGGACAAAGCCATAATATGGGGTATATAATTTCAGTCCACGCAGGATCATTGTGATCTCTTTCCGGAGAGCTACACATGAGTGAACAGCATCAGCCGGCGCAGGGCAGCATGTCGCAAGGTTCGAGCAAGCCCGCCACCGTCCTTCCCGTCGGGGTTCGCCGCCGAGACATTGCGGCTGTCCCGAAGGTTCGGGCATCGACCTTGTTCGACGAGGAAGAGCGGCACGCTCTCGAGGTCGCGAAGATCTTGGGTTCATCGTCCGCGGGACGGCCACGCAATGGTGGTCCGCATCGCCAGGCACGGCAGAACAACCCGCGTACGCGGGGCCACACCTGGCGAAAGCCGAGCTAGCGACCTGCGTCGCAGGAGAAAACGTCACCTCCTAAATAGTGACTGATCCGCATAGCAGTTGCATTACTTGCACTTGCATCACGAGACCCCGAAGATGAACGCGCTTGCGCTGTTCTCTCGGGGTCTCACTCATTAAGAGCACTTTATTCTTTATTTAACGCTTCGATTGGATTGAGCAACGATGCATTGCGTGCCGGGAAAACTCCGAAGACAATACCGATAATCATAGAGATGGATACAGAAATTACTATTCCATATAGAGGCACGACGAACTTCCAATCAAAATTGAAACTCTGGGCAACCTGCGAAACAATGAAAGCAAGTGAAGAACCTATTATTATACCCACCACACCACCGAGCAGTGTCAGAAGTATCGCTTCAATCAGAAATTCATAGAGAATGTCTTTATTCCGAGCGCCGAGTGCTTTCTTTAATCCTATCTCCCCGATTCTCTCTGTCACGATGACATACATAATATTCATCACACCGACTCCACCAACAATCAGAGATATGAATGCGATAGCAATGAGGAGGAAAGTCGTTGCATTGAGAATGGTATTAAATGTTTCCATATTTTGCGCCTGAGTTTTAACCATGAAGTCATCTTTACTCTCATCATTGATGTAATGGTTGTGACGCATAACGTCTTGTATGTCGAAAGCCGTGCTATCTGCCTTGTCTCCATCATAAAGCTCTGCCACCCCATAAATCAGATAGTCGATACCGAGCATCTTCTTTTGAAGGGTGATAATCGGTACGAAAATCTGCTCGTCATCGAATGCTCCAAGTCCTCCTCTTGGCTCATAGACACCTATAACTTCGAAATTATAATTACCAACACGAATAAATTTACCCAATGGATCTTCTTCTTTAAAAAAGTCTCTCGCAATGCCGTAACCCAAGACGGCCACCTGGGCCAAAGCTTTATTCTCTTCTTCGGTGTATGGTCTTCCAGAAGCGATGACTCCCCTGTCAACTTCGAAGCGCGAAGCGTCGGCACCTAGAATTAACGCATTTTTGGAGACATCACGATAGCTCGCAACTTGTTGGCCATAGAGTGCACCATAAGCATTTTTGACATTATCTATCTTTTTTATATCTTGAATATCTTTGTTTTTGAAAGTGTTTACAATCACAGCACTATTCGCCACACTGGACTCTAGTTCATTACTGTTTTCTCGACCCTTCGTCGAAGAAGGCAGTTTGACCTCGATAGTGATAGTATTACTGCCGAATAATTCTATCTGGGCATTGATGTAACTCTTGAACCCTTCGCCAAGCGAAAAAACCAGTATCACCGTTCCGATACCAATCATAATACCCAGAGTCGTCAGAAAAGTACGACTTTTGTTATGACTTATTCCCCTAATTGCTTGTAAAAAATATAATTTCATATGAGTAAGTTATTCATAACGCAAGGCATCGATGGGGTTAAGACGAGCAGCTTTTAATGCGGGGAATAAACCGAAAACAATGCCCGTCAGGGTTGAGACGAATATTCCGAGTGCAATCGAAACAGGCGAAATAACGAAAGACCAATCATAACCCGCATAGCGCGCGCCGAAAGCGATAAGGAAAGAAACAATGATTCCAGAAATGATTCCGACGATTCCACCAATACCCGTCAGAACAATAGCTTCGATTAGGAATTGATTGCGGATTTGTTTCGGAGTTGCGCCGAGCGCTTTACGCAAACCAATTTCTCGAGTACGTTCCGATACCGTCACTAACATTATATTCATAATACCGATACCACCCACAATAAGAGAAATCCCGGCCATCAAACCGAGGAACAGACGAAGGGCGTCGGTGATATTGGTCAATATCTTTATTGCATCGGCTAAATTTTTAACAGAGAAGTCGTCGTTGTCAGCACTCTTAATATTATGATTATCTCGTAATATATTTTCGATATCGGCGATAGCTGTATTGATATTGTTAGAATTATTTACCTTGATTCTAATAAATTGGATATAATCAATACCCAGAATTTGCCTCTGTCCCACGATGAAAGGTATGAAAACCTGGTCATCTTGATTCTGGAAGGCGACGGTACCCAATTTCTCTTGTACCCCGACTACTCGGAAAGGAATACTAACCTTGTTCTCTCCGGAACTTTTTAATTTAACTATTTTCCCCAACTCACTTCCGTTAGGAAACAACCGTTCCGCAATATCGTAACCAAGCACGATTACGTTTGCTCCGGACCTACCCTCTTCTTCAGAGAAGAATACACCCTTCTCCATTTTCACATTTTGGACATTTGGATAACTTCCATAAGTGGCGGTGAAGTTCGTGTCCACTGACTCTTTGCCTGCTGTGACAGTGATACTTCCCCGCACGAAGGGCGCCACAGCTTCTATATTTCCTATTTTATTTTTATCTTGAATTGTTTCTAAATCTCTTAAAGACAAAGTTTTAACCTGGATTCCAAAAACGGCGGCTGGGGGTCCTTTTTCATTACTTTTGCCCGGCAATACTCCAATCATATTGGTTCCGAGTTTGGTGATTTGACCCAAGACCAGGGCTTGAGCCCCAGCCCCTAGGGAAATGATAATGATGACTCCCGCTACTCCAATGACGATACCAAGAATCGTTAAGAAGCTTCTACCTTTTCTGGAGAGTAGATTTTTGAGAACACTTTTTATATTTTTTATCCAATCGAACATATCAAACTTCTTCTTCAACTATTTCGGCCTTTCTTCGATGAGTCACGTGCTCGTCAGAAACTATTTCCCCATCTTTAATAGTGATAACTCTCTTGGCATGCTCGGCGACGTTGCGATCGTGAGTCACTAAGATAATTGTGCGTCCTTCATTGTTTAGCCTCTCTAAGATGTTCATCACTGTGGCGCCGCTCTTCGAATCCAAATTCCCGGTCGGCTCGTCAGCAAAGATAACCTTCGGATTGCAAACGAGGGCCCGAGCGATGGCCACGCGTTGCTTCTGCCCTCCTGAAATTTGATTAGACAAAAAATTAAGCCGATTGCCCAAGCCCACACTCTCGAGAGCTTTTGTCGCGAGTTCTACGTGATCTTTTTTCTTACTATAAGTTAGTGGCAAGATTACATTATCAAGAACTGTCGTGCGAGGAAGTAAATTGAAAGATTGGAAGACGAAACCAATTTTTTCGTTACGAATGTGTGCCAACTCATCATCGTTAAAATTAGTTGTATTGTCTTCACTGAAGAAATATTCTCCAGAAGTCGGTCGGTCCAAGAAGCCGATGATGTGCATTAGAGTAGACTTACCAGAGCCCGATGGACCCATGATGGCTAAAAACTCACCTTCTTTAACCTCTAGAGAGATGCCACGAAGTACGCGCGTGATGACACCGCTATTGATATATTCCTTAGTTATGTTTTTAAGCCGGATAAGCATTTACTATTTTTTAATGAGAACAACCACCTCGTCGTTCTCCATTAATCCAGAAGTTATTTCTGTTAAACCACCATCACCTTCCATCCCTGTGGTAACTTCAACTTCTTTATATGTTTTCTTTTTGGGATTTGTAATCAAACGAACTGTCTTGGTTCCATTCTTATCTGTTAATATTGCTCGAGATGGTATCATCAAGATTCCATTTTTCTCTCGAACCAACACGGTCATATTGGCGGTCATTCCAGGACGTAGAGTCGGCGAAGAATCGATGCTAGCTGTGACTTTATAATTCACAACACCCGAGATGATGGTCGAAGCTGGGTCAACTTTCATAATTTTACCCGTAAAAACTTGTTCAGTGCCGAAAGCATCAAAAGTTAGCTCAACAGGCGCCCCGATATTAACATTGTTTACATTGGCTTCGTTAATATCAGATTCCAAGTATAAATTCTCAACATCTTGTAAGACCATCACACCCTTCGATGCTTGAGCCAATTCACCTAACTTAATATCTACCTTCGTTATAGTTCCACCGGTTGGTGCACGAAGAATGGTATGCTCGTAATTAGCTTGAGCATTCTGTAATTGACCTTGAGCGGTGAGGATGTCAGCCTTCGCTAGGTCAACATCAGCAGGACGAGCTGTTGATAATTTCAAAGATAATTCTGCATTACGTTGATCAACGAGAGATTGAGCCGAACCAAGAGCCGAGCTTTGAGTCTGCAAAGCTGACTGATAAGCATTATAATTCGTCACATAGTCAGAGGCTTTTTTATTAGGAATATTGATTTCCCATTGAGTGATACTCATATTGGTATTGGGAAATTTAATAAACAGACCAGAATCTCCAAGTGGTTGCGGTGTAGTAGCTGTGACAGTGCCACTACCTCCAGCTACACCACTCACATTAAAGCTAGCTCCATTGCCTGAATAAAAAACATTAATTATTATTTTACCCTCTACGCCTTTCGTATAGTTACCACTTATTGTTGGCGCAGTGTAGTCGATACCTCCACCACTAGGCAGTGCTTCTGGAGTTGAGTTCAATAAATTTTTATAAGCATTGGCTACGAGAACTTCTTGTTGGGATTTCACCCTCTGGTAATCGAGTTCGGCATTTTGTAAAGCAATTCTAGCAAGAGAAACTTCTTCACTAGAAGCACCATCTAAAATTTTCTTATATCTAGCTTCAGCTGCCGCGACAGCCCCACGAGCTGAGGTGAGCGCTGCTAATTCATTACTCTGGTCGAGGGACGCTAGTATGGCACCACTCTTCACCTTATCTCCAACTTTAACCTTTAGACTTTTCACCACCCCTCCACTCGTGAAAGATAAATTGAGATCGGTCGTTGAAGTAACTTGCCCTGTGGCCAGTATTGTTTCTTTTAAATTGCCAATTTTAGCTATATCAGTCGTGATGTTGGCGCTGTTGTCCTTGGGACCCCAGATTTTATAGGCACCAAAAACAACCACCAAAACAATGATTCCGTAAATTACCTTCTTCGTTGTGGACCAAGACGTAATCCTAGTCCAAAAAGACTTGATTTTATGCATATTGGCACTATTATATCATATTTTAAAAATTATGGTGATATAATAAGGTTATTATAAAATAGTTAACCAAAACTTATGAATATAGAAAATATATTGTATGTATTCGGTTTTATCGGCCTCCTCGATACATTTTACCTTGTTTATCATAAGATTAAAGGTACAGAGGTCGCTTGCGTCTTCTTCCCACCAGAGTGGTGTTATAAGGTTCAACACAGTCCACAGAGTAAGACCTTCGGTATACCGAACTCGCTCGCGGGCTTGGTGATGTATTCTCTAATACTCATCTTGACCTGTCTTTATGTCCAAGGTTCTGTCTCATTAATGCCGATTAAATATATCGTGACCTTCGGCTTCCTTTTTTCAATGTATTTCTTTTATGTTCAGGCTTTCGTCCTCCGTGCTTTCTGCACATGGTGTGTTGTCTCAGCGATAAACTTCACCGTGATGTTCTTGGCGGTGTGGTTTTTGTAATTAAGGATTTTAAATTAAGTTAGGGAAGGACAACTCCTTCCTTCTTCAAGAGTTTTACTTTTGTTTTGATGCCACCCTTACCAGAATATCCACCAAGTGTACCGTCACTCCGCACCACTCGGTGACACGGCACCATGGGCGCGCAGGGATTTGCACCCACAGCGTTCGCTACGGCACGCACCGCCTTCGGTTTGCCGACTTTCTTGGCTAAATCTTTATATGTAATCGTCTTCCCTCTCGGAATTTGCGTTAATGCTTTCCAAACTTTCTTTTGAAATTCTGTCCCCGTCAATTTTTCAATATTAATTTTTTGCATTTGTTGAGATTATTAATCCTTAATATATCGGACTTCATTCGAAACCATCTTTCCTGTTTTGAAATCTTCTCCAAATTTCTTTGGGAGTATTTTAATGTTATCGATTGGACTTACCCAAATTATTTTAGCAATTTCGTGGGCGTGAGAACGAGCAAGTTTTTTTGTATTTAAATAATCTTTTCCATTTTTTACTTCAAAGAAAAATTCTACGTGCTGCTTTCCATCTGTTTGTGTAAAATTGTTTATATAAAGCAGTCTACTTATCTCGGGATTAACCCCCAACTCTTCAACAATTTCTCGATGTAAACATTCTTTAATATCTTCTCCCCATTCTAAATGGCCTCCAGGAAGCGCTGCAAAGCTTGTATCATGAGGATGTCGCACCACCAACAACCTTCCTTCGTGCAAAATTATTGCTCGAACTTTTATAATTATTTTCTTATCTTTTTCCATATTAAATAATTTTTTTCAAATCACCATTAATAACTTCAACGCCCATACCTATCAATTCATCTGTGAAATTACATTCAGGAATTGGATTGTATAGATAAACTTTTTTACCAGAGTCCCACGCCCGGAATATTTCTAGAAAAGTTGCACCGCCAATATAATTTTTCTGTTCGTTTTTATCAAAATTTAAAACCAAAATACAATCATTGGCATCGACTTTTTCTTTTTGTAAACGAATCATAGCCCCCTTCCACTTGCTATGTTCTTCAATTCCCATCTTCTTTATCTCCTCTTCTTTCATTGGTTCGTCATAACTATTTGGCACAGTGATAGTATGCCCGAGATTTTCTAACTCTTCTTTAATTTGGGCTACATAGCCGTAATTATATTTACTGGCACAAATAAATATTTTCATAATTTGGTATATTTGAGATTTTTACCCTTAGCCTTTTTAATGGGGTATTTCTTAGCATTCTTTTTCATTTTCTTTTGGAAGGTTTTCTCGAGATTGATATCCAAGTCATGTGACATCAGAAGAACCCAATACAAAACATCGGATAATTCTTCACCAATATCTTCTTTATTTGTTTTTATATATTTCTCGATTTCTTCTTTAGACTTCCATTGAAAATGTTCCAACACCTCAGCCGCTTCTAAGGCTAGAGATATGGCCATATCCTTGTGATTATGAAATTGCTTCCAATTGCGAGCATTTCGAAACTTCAAAATTTGTTCTGTTAATTTTTTCATATTGGTTTTTATAAAATATTTTTTAATTCAGACAATGTTTTTATGGTAAAAGTTGGGACACCAGTTTCTGGGTTTGGTAATTCATTAGCGTATGGTCCTTTTTGTAACCATATTGTTGGATGGTTATTTTTATTACCATACTTAATGCTTTTTACCACTCTATCATCGACAAACAATAGTTCTTCTTTTTGTAAGTTTAATTTTCTTACTAAATTATTTAACATTTCATCTTTGTCTTCAACATCAGATACTTCGAACATATCAATATATTTTCCTAATGGTAGAGCTTTTATTTGGTTTGTTCGTTCTTCTATCGTAGTATTAGCTCTTACCAAAGAAGCAACGCATATTTTATAACCTTTTTGTTTACAGTATGATAAAACATCTTCTGAATCTAACATCTCTTTTTTAGTATCAACATCAAATAAAGTTCTCCCCCAATCAAAAATTATTGCTTTGATATTCATAATTGTATTATAGCTTAAAAAGTGCGGGCTGGGAGGCTTGGAATCGAACCAAGATTAACGGCTTCAAAGGCCGCTGTCCTACCGTTAGACGATCT
>Ga0172379_10004078_pt1 | contig 22149 bp, 17 predicted proteins | sample GrowelOW334metaG_FD_119756 | JGI IMG/M metagenome (GOLD analysis project Ga0172379, IMG submission 119756) | Groundwater microbial communities from an aquifer near a municipal landfill in Southern Ontario, Canada - Groundwater well OW334 metaG | ecosystem: Environmental > Aquatic > Deep... | reverse complement strand
TAGGAAAGGTACTTACGAGGCTTACATAAATCAAGTGGTTAAAATTTATGTTAAGCATATTACCGGGAAAAATTTTAAACAAGTGGACCGGGTGGCCAAACAAGTAATTCAATATCAAAAAGATCGCACCTACAGGTTTACCAGAGATTTAATAAAAAAATTAAAGCGCCAAGGCTACATTTTGGCTGCTGTTTCCGGCTCGCCTTCCTATATAGTAGAGGAGTATGCCAAAACAATAGGTTTTAATGTATTTTTTGGCACGGAGTTGGAAGTGGTGGGCGGGAAATTTACGGGCAAAGTGAAAAATTTAGATTCCGCCTTTAATAAGGCAAAAATTGTAAAAAATTTAAGCTTGGAATATAACGCGGACTTAAAACAATCCGTGGCTGTGGGGGACACGGAGGGAGATGTAAAAATGTTGTCTTTAGTTGGCCATCCCTTGGCCTTTAATCCGAATTTGCAGTTGGCTAAAATTGCCAAAAAAAAGCACTGGCAAATTGTGGTGGAACGGAAAGATGTGGCATATGACATTAAAAATTTTAGTATACTTGTATAATCCGAATGCTACGGATACTACAATCCCTACCTACCGGCAGGCAGGCAAATGATCCGAAAATGAGAAAATTTAACCCCTCTTCTCCTGGCGAGGAGAAGAGACGGAGATGAGGTTGCCATGGCATTGAATAAAGTATTTGTTAGTCTTAGCAGGGAGCTGAGAAAAAATCAAACCCCGTGGGGTCTGTTGCCGAATGCCATTTTCGCCCAAAACGAGCTTGTTTGGTAAAATTTCCAAAAAAATTTATCCCCTTACCTTTCAGGTAAACATCAAAATTTATTTTGAAAATTTTCCTCAAACCATCTCATTTTGCATCAAAAAGCCCATTCGGCAACAGACCCTTGGGAAAAGAAACTTTAGATGCATTTAAAAGCAGGTAGATTTTTTGGACTAAAGTTTAAAAGGCAACTAACAATCGGTGAGTATATATACGATTTTAGTTGTTTTGAAAAAAAGTTAATAATTGAACTTGACGGTTCTGGGCATGTAGAACCGGAAGTTGTATTGTCAGACAGGAAAAAACAGGAATTTGTTGAAAGGTTGGGGTATAAAGTAATAAGGTTCAATAATAACGATGTCCAAAATAATCTGGACGGAGTTTTGGAAAGAATTCATCAGCTTATAAGTTAAAAAACTTCGACCTCCCCCAACCCCTCCTTGCCAGGAGGGGAGGAAATACAAGCGGATTGCCCCCATTCGTAGTATTCGGATTATATGTGCTAAAATAAATAAAGTATGTTAAACTTTCAAGAAATCAAAACTAAAATTAAAGGTGAAGTATTTACTGATGAAGCGACTTTGCATAAGTACAGTCGAGATGCCAGTATTTTTGAAATTATGCCAGCTTGTGTGGTCTGCCCAAAAAATAGTTTGGACGTTCAGTCATTGGTAAAGTTTGTGGCCGAACACAAAGTCACTAATCCCGAATTGTCCATAACCGCGCGCGCGGCCGGGACAGATATGTCCGGTGGGGCAATTAACGATTCCATTATTGCGGATTTTACCGCGCATTTTAATAAAATTGAAATGTTTGGGACATTCCCCTCATCTGTCCCGTCATTTTTTGCAGATGACGGGACACCTTCTCCCGCAAGGGGAGAAGGCAATAATGTTGGCTTTGCCTCTGTTGAACCGGGGGTATTTTATCGCGACTTTGAAGTAGAAAGTTTAAAACGCGGGTTAATTTTGCCGTGCTATACAGCGTCCAAGAGTTTAAATACCGTGGGCGGAATGGTGGGAAATAATTCCGCCGGGGAAAAATCTTTGGCCTACGGACAAACTAAAGACTATGTATTAGAACTCAGCGCGGTACTAGCCGATGGCCGGGAATATCATTTTAGCGAACTGGATAATAGTGAATTAGAAAAAAAATTAAAACTCCCGGGGTTTGAAGGGGATCTCTACCGAAAAGTTTTTCGGTTGGTTAATGATAATTATGAGCTAATTAAACAAGCTAAGCCGACCACCAGCAAAAACTCCGCGGGTTATTTGTTGTGGGAGGTTTGGGACAAGTCTAAATTTAATTTGGCTAAGCTATTAGTTGGTTCACAAGGCACACTGGGGCTTGTGACGGATATTAAATTTAAACTTATCAAACCAAAACCAAAATCGGAGTTATTGGTGATTTTTATGAAGGATTTGGCAAAACTCGGCGAGCTTATTGATTGCGTTACCAAATATAAACCGGAAAGCTTTGAGAGTTTTGATGATCATACTTTTAAATTAGCCATGCGATTTTTGCCGGATATGATTAAGCGCATGAAGGGCGGGCTAATTTCTTTAGGCTTAAAGTTTTTACCGGAATTGTGGATGACCTTAACCGGCGGAGTGCCAAAATTAATCTTAATTGCGGAGTTTACCGGGGAGAAGGAAGAAGAAATTTTTAAAAAATTATTTTTAGCCGAAAAGGAAATTCAAAGCAAGTTTAAGTTAAAAACCCACATTACGGCCAACGCCCAAGAGGCGGAAAAATATTGGGTCATCCGGCGGGAAAGTTTTAGTCTGCTTCGCCAGCACAGCAAAAATTTAGCCACGGCTCCGTTTATAGACGACATCGCCGTTCATCCGGCGCAACTACCACAGTTTTTGCCGGAACTAAATACGGTTTTGGCTAAGTACCCGAGTTTAATTTACACGGTAGCCGGCCATATGGGCGATGCCAACTTTCATATTATCCCGCTAATGGACTTGCGTCGGGCCGATCAACGGTTAATTATTCCCAAATTGGCCGACGAGGTATATAACTTGGTGTTGAAGTATAAAGGGACCATTACCGCGGAACATAACGATGGACTTATCAGGTCACCTTATTTGGAAAAAATGTATGGCTCGCAAATTACCGGTTTATTTAAAGAGATTAAAGATATTTTTGATCCGCAAAATATTTTTAATCCCCGTAAGAAGGTTGGCGGTTTGTTAGAATATTCCTTAAACCATATTAAAAAAACTTTTTAAAGCAAGAAATGAGCCAAAAAATTATTTTTTGCCTGAGAGGCTTGCGCTGGGGAGAAAAGAGGATTACAATTAAAAAACTATGTACTATTTTGCTTATGGCTCCAACTTGAATTTGGAACACATGCGCCGTATTTGCGGTTGGCATTTTACAGTCCTAAGCGCCGCGGTTTTGGAAGATTACCAATTTGGTCCGGACACTCGGGGTTATGCCAACATCCGTCCTTGCCCCGGAGAAAAAGTGTACGGCATGATTTACGAAGTGGAACAGCGCAGTATAGATGCTTTGGATGAATTTGAAGGGTACCCGGAAGTGTTTGGTCGGGAGGAAGTTGTGGTTAAGGACTTAGACGGCGACGAATATAAAGCTTGGGTATATTTGGAAAAGCCGGAATATTTTGGGGAGCACGAAATCAAAGAAGATTATTTAAAACGGGTTTTAGTTGGAGCGCGGGAAAACCGTTTGCCGGAAGAATGGATAAGATTTTTAACCGGGTTTGAAAAAACTAAAATTTAATTTTGGTATGGGTTAAGGCGACCTTTAGGGTCGTTTTTTGTTTTTTACCGGGTCTGCCAACGGTAGATGATTTTTTTTGGGAATTAGATTATACTATACATATGAACCCTGGTTAAAATATCATTTTAAACAAGCGGGGTTACTTAAATTCTAATTAACATTACGGGGTAATAAAATTGTATGGGAACTTCAGGCGGCGTAAATAGGAAAATTTTTAAAACCGGGCATTCTTTGGCCGTAACCCTTTCCAAGAATGTTTTAGAGGAAATGGGGTTGTCGGAAGGGGATTCGGTAAATGTTCAACTTAGTCATGGCCAGGCAGTAGTTACAAAAGCGGGTCATAAAGAGCAGTTGTCGCTAGGTTTAAAAATTAGACCGCATCTTAAATAATCTAAAATATAAATATGAAAAAACATTTACACATTAAAATTTCCGGACCCCGGGTACAGGGTATTGGTTTTCGTTGGTCAGCCTATGAAAAGTTTGTGGAATTGGAACTGCAGGGCAAGGCGGAAAACGGCGCTGATGGTAACGTGATAATTTTTGCGGAAGGACCGGAAGAAGTTTTGGCGCAATTAATAGAATGGTGCCATGTGGGTCCAATGGGCGCGAAAATTGCCAAGGTGGATGTGGCGGAATTGGCCGAACCGTTTGTGCCGTTAAAAAATGGGTAGTTAAATAATTAAGAAACAAATTTATGAGATTAGGATCATTATTTGGCAGGCCAAGTAAAGCAGAAAATTCGGATCGACTGAATGCAGGTCCATTACCGGAAAAAGGTGACCTTTCTGGCTTAAGCCTTGAGGAGTTATTTAAAGAATTTAAATTTATGTCTTCGGCTCGTGGCGACAGGTCTTATAATGATCCGATAAATGAGGCTAAAGCAAAAGAGTTAGTAAAAAGAATGTCACATTTTAGTCGTGAAGTGCGACAGACTTATTATGAAAAATATACTTTGGACGAAACTGACCAAGCGACTCTTGAACGTTTGATTTATAACTCTGAAAAAGCTCTCGGAAATTTGCCCCGGTAATTTTTTGCAATGAAAAAATATTTTTTAATCACAATTTTAATATTTTTGTTGGCGGCAACAGTGGGTTTTTGGTGGCTGAAAAGCCGGCCAGAGTTGCCGACCGTGCCGCCAGTGGAAAGTATAACCAAAAATATGCAAATTACCAGCCCCGCTTTTATAAATAACCAAAATATTCCCAGCAAATATACTTGCGACGGTGATGGGGTTAATCCGCCCTTGGAGTTTAAAGATGTACCAAAAGAAGCGGTTAGCTTGGCTTTAATTGTTGATGATCCCGATGCACCTATACCTCCGCCAGCTGGCGGATGGGTGCATTGGACATTGTGGAATATGGATCCGGCCACAACTGCCATCACCGAAAATTCTGTCCCCCCAAAAGCCATTGCCGGACAAACCAGTAGCGGACAAAATGTTTATGGCGGGCCGTGTCCGCCCTCGGGGACGCACCGCTACTTTTTTAAACTTTATGCTTTAGATAGCAAACTTTCCCTTTCCTCCTTTTCACTTAAAGAAGATTTGGAAAAAAGTATGCAGGGCCATGTAATAATGCAGGCGGAATTGGTGGGACTATACAGCAGACTGACCGGAAAATAAACACATTTTTTATACAATGGGCATCATTGCTTCAGCAATGATGCCCATTGTTACTTTTAGATGGCTGGATTTTATATTTTTGTAAAAAAATGGTATAATAAATATGAAAATTTCATAAATTTTGAAACCAAAACATCAACAATGCAGCAAAAAGAAAAATTTCAAATCGGTTATACACTTATTGAGCTACTGGTCAGCGTGGCGGTTTTTGCCATTCTCACTTCCGCGTTTTTATCGGCTTATTCGGCTTTGACAAGAAGTGTGAAATTGGCTAGGGAGAAAACCATTCTTTCGGCTATGGCCTCTGAGCGTATGGAGATTGTGCGTAATTTGCCATTTAGCCAAGTTGGCACCATTCATGGCGTGCCTGCGGGTTCATTGCCGGATGAATCTTCGCCGATTGTTATTACATTAGCCCCGATAACTTATAAAATTTATTATGAAGTAACCTGGACTGATGATCCGGCCGATTTAACCGCGCTTACCGGCGACTCCTATCCAACCGATTATAAGCAGGTTAAAATGAAAGTTTTAAATACTGCAACCGGGCAAATAACCGCTTTTACTACATCTGTTTCGCCAAAGGGTTTGGAAACCCCAAGTAATACCGGAGTACTTCAGGTGCAGGTATTTAATTCTACGGGACAACCGCTTTCTAATATTGACGTTGCCATTACCGGTATTTCTAATGGCATATCATTAAATGTTAAAACCAATGCGGCCGGGGAATGGGTGCAAGTGGGTCTGCCAACCGGGGCTAATGCCTATCATGTAGTGGCAAGTAAAGCCGGGTACTCTACGGATCAAACTTATCCGATTACTGTGGCGAACCCAAACCCGACAAATCCGGATCCGACAATTTTAGCGGGTGTGGTTACTAAAGTGCCGTTACAAATTGATTTACTCAGTAATTTAACCATAAGAACTTTGGACAGTCTTTGTCAGCCACTCAACGGGATTGGCGTACAAACCGTTGGCGCCAAAACTATTGGTATAAACCCGACCGTGTATAAATTTAATCAGACCAACACTTCCGGTCCGGCCAGTTTTCCGGCGGGCCAAATCAATTACACCAATATTGAATGGGATACTTACACGCCGGCGTTAACTACCGCGACATTGCAAAATTATAATATCCGCGGAACATCGCCAATTCAAAAAATTGATGTGTTACCAGGCACTTCGCAGACTTTTTCCATAATTTTAACCCCGCCTTCCGACAATAGCATGTTGGTAATTGTCAAAGATGCGACCACTAACGCCCCCTTAGAAGGCGCGACTGTGGAATTGCAAAAAGGGGGCAGTTTTCCGCAGGATTATTTTGGCTCCACCGGTGGGAGTGTATGGGTGCAGAACGATTGGTCCGGGGGAGCGGGATATGCCGACTGGAGCAGTAGCACCCCATCTACTTATTGGGTGGCGGACCCGGATATTTATATTAATAACGGTTCTAACGATATCCAACTGGAAAAATTAGGCAATCAATACCCAACCAATGCGACTTCCACTTTAACCTCCTCCACTTATGACACGGGAACCGGAGCCAGTAATTTTACCACGCTAACTTGGACACCGATTAGTCAGGAGGCTTCAACTACCTTAGCCATGCAGATTGCCGCCAACAACGATAACGCGACTTGGCAATATGTTGGTCCGGACGGGACAGATCAAACCTACTACACTGTTCCCGGAACCAATATTAGTTCTAGTTTAGACAGTAATCGTTATGTGCGGTATAAAGTTTATTTAGCTACCTCCAACAATAAAAAAACTCCGGAGCTAAGTTCCATTAATATTAATTATGTTTCCGGTTGCTTTACCCCCGGACAATATTTATTTGATAACATAACCCCCAGCAATGGCGTCGCTTATATTTTAACAGTAACTTTGCCGGGGTATCAAACTTTTACCGGCGAATATCAAGTTGGCGGCAATAGCACAGTGGAAGTACTTTTGAGCAAGTAAATTTTCGATGGAAATTTTTACAATATGAACATGCTATTTCAGAAAAATAATTCAACAGGCGGATTTACTCTTATTGAGGTGTTGATTACAATATTTATTTTTTCGCTGATTAGCGTGGCGATTGTGATGACGGTCTCAAATTTATTTTCCGCAGCCACGAAGCAGGGGGGGCTTTTGGCAGACCAAGATCAAGCCAGGAAGTTAATTTTTCAGGTCACCAATGAGTTAAGGAATGCGGCCGCCGGGGCCAATGGAGCCTATCAACTGGAATCGGCGGGAAATCAACAGTTGATATTTTACACTAACGCAGACCCCACTACCGTAACTACCGAAAGAGTAAGGTATTATTTGCAAAATGGTAAAATTTATAAAGGAATTACTAAGTATTCCGGAGGAACCTATAATACCTCCACGGAGAATACAATTTTGGTGCAAAATAATATTGCCAGTAGCACAGCGCCGTTATTTTATTATTATGAGGGGGATTATACCGGTTCCAGTACCCAAAGCGCGTTGGTTCAGCCGGTTAGCGTGGCCGATGTAAAATATATTAAAGTGGATGTGCTAATTTTAAATAAAGCCGGAGTAAAAAATCAAAATTATTATTCGGTGAACGGTGGCGCCGCCATTCGAAGTGTAAAAAATAATTTAGGACAATAATATGAGGAATTTTCAATTTTTATCCGCCGACCGGCGGATCAATTTTCAATGGGGGAACAAAAAAACTGGGCAAGAGGGGTTCTCGATTGTTTATTTAGTGGTGGCAATTTTTATTTTTTCTTTGGTGTTACTGTCAATTTTACAGTACGCGACAACACAGCTAAAGATTGTCCGTTCTACCGCCAATCGAGAACAGGCTTTTCAAATCGCCGAAGCAGGAATTAATTATTATCAGTGGCACTTGGCGCATTTTTCTACTGACTATTGGGATGGTAATGCCAGTACCACTCCAGGTCCGTACATTCACGATTACACGGACTTTGATCAGCAGACAGTGCTGGGCAAATTTGAAATTACCGTTACTCCACCGGCGGTTGGCTCGACTTTGGTGACCATTAAATCCAAAGGTTACACCATAAGCAATCCGAAACAATCTCGCACCATCACCGTACGCTATGGGGTTCCTTCTTTGGCCAAGTATGGATTTTTAACTAACGAAAATGTGTGGATTGGGCAAGACGAAAATATTAGCGGACAAATGCATGCCAACGGGGGGATTCGGTTTGATGGAACCGGCAATGCTCCAATTTCTTCGGCAAAACCAACCTACTCTTGTCCGTCTTGGTCAGGTTACCCGTGTCCGACCACCAAGCCAGGTATTTGGGGGGCAGCTGTGGCGTCCACTCAAACATTTTGGCAATATCCCGTACCCAGTATAATATTTTCCAGTATGACCAGTGATTTAAATAATATGAAAAGTTTGGCCACTACTGACGGCGCACCGGCTTACTTAGGACCCTCCAATAACAAAGGTTATTCTTTGGTCTTTAACGCCAACGGTACTGTGGATATTTATATTGTTAAAAGATTAACCGCCGCTCCAAGTAATACCTTTGATGTTAACGGGGTTCCGGTTAATCAATCTATAGATTATGATTCAAATCCGGCTCAAAGACAATTAATATATAATGACGCGCCTATTCCGGCGCACGGGATTTTTTTCTTGCAGGACCATGTCTGGGTAGAAGGCACCGTCAAGGGGCGAGTAACGGTGGTGGCTGCGATTCCCGGAGCGACCAGTAAATATCCTAATATTATTATTCCAAATAATATTTTGTATACTACCGGGGATGGCAGTGATACCTTAGGATTAATCGCCCAAGGAAATGTTTTGGTTGCGTATAATGCCCCGACCAATTTAACCGTCAATGCCGCTATGATTGCACAGAATGGCAGTATTCAGGTTTATTATTATGCCAATGGCACAAATATTAAAAGTAGTATTACTGTAAATGGAAGTTTAGCCAGTTACGGCTTATGGACTTGGACTTATGTTAGCGGGAGCACTGTAGTTTCCGGTTTTCGTAATACCTTTACTAATTACGATGGAAATTTATTGTATTCGCCACCCCCGAGTTTTCCGTTGAGTACGGATGGGTACCAGCAGATTAGTTGGACCAGTGACTAAGTAGATTTAAGATTTATGATTTAAGATATATGAATCAAACACCAAAAATAATTCTGCTAATTTTTGTCGCAACATTTTTATTTAATGTTCCGATTGTTCAGGCAGCGGTAAAATATGTGCCGACCCAAGAGCAGTTACAACCGATGCCTGTTAACGTTCAGCCAAATTTGTCCGGAAACGTTAATTATATTGACCCATCCGGGGAAGGGAAAACGGTGGAGGAAAACAGCGAAAGCCCAAGGAATCAAAATTCGGAACCGGCTAACATAAAACCAAAAGCCCCCCAGCCATCATTGATTGCAAATATTATTCTACTTCCAGCGCAAAATAGCACAGCGGGCAAAACTGCCTGGTGGCTAATTGTTTTAGGGCTGGCCGGAGCCGGGACGTGGTTGTTAAAGAAAAAGTATGACAAAAAATAATTGCGCATATTGTGGTAACAATCAGGTGCCCCATAGTATTAATTGGTATTTTGAAAGTTTAAATATTTTATTGACCCCGGCGCGCCAACTGGTACTGTATAATCCGGTTACCGCGCTTTTGGCGCGACATGGCTGGGGGAGCAGATTAGCCAAGATTTTTCTGTCCATTGCGGAAGGGTTAAAAGTTATTTCTCGTCAGTCGGATGTGAAAAAATGCAAAGTCCGGCGGGCGCAGGTACTGTGGAAAGAGGCAGAAAAAAGAGGAATACAAATGCAGGAGTTGTTATTATTTGGCAAACCATTTGATACCTATATTGCTGAGAAAATTCATCCTTCATCCCCAGAGCATAAAGTTAGGTTAATTTTTAGCGGATTGCCTAGGCCAGCCGGGTATTTTAACCCGTGGCTGGATTTAATGGATGACAAGTGGAAGTTTAAAGAGAAATTTTTAAAAGAAGGTTTGCCTGTGCCACTTGGAGGAAGTTGCTTTAGTTTTAAGCAAGCAAAAAAAATCTTTGAAAAAATCCATCCTACCGGCAACTCAGTTATTGTGAAGCCCCGAGCCGGTAGTCGCGGTCGCCATAGCACAACGTTTGTTACAAATCTTGAAGAATTAAAAGTGGCATTCAAAGTGGCCAAACAATTATGTTTTTGGGTAATGGTTGAAGAACAATTGCAGGGACCGGTTTATAGAGCGACGGTGATTAATTTTAAATTGGCCGGCGTATTGCGCGGGGATGCCCCGCAAATTACTGGTGATGGCATTCAAACAGTCATCCAACTAATAGAAAGTAAAAATCAATTACCGCACCCGGGTGTAAAAAATATTCAGGTCAACCAGCAAATCGAAAAGTTTTTAGCCAGACAACATTTAACTTTTGAATCAGTTTTGCCGGCCAAAAGCGAAGTTTTTCTTTCGGAAAAAATCGGGGTAAATTATGGAGGATCTTCCCGGGAAGATTTTAGTATTTGTCACCCGGATAATATAGAATTATTCGAGCGTGCCGCAAGGGTTTTGGGCGATCCGCTGGTCGGGTTTGATTTTATAATTCCGGATATTTCAGTATCTTATAAAACACAAAAATGCGGATTTATTGAAGTCAACAGCTTGCCATTTATTAATTTACACCATGACCCGCTGTTTGGTGCCCCGCGCAACGTCGCCGCCACAATTTGGAATATGTTAAATTTATAGTAATATCAATTCTACAAAAGAGTGTATATACACCATTATGTAAAATACAATGGGGAAAATAATAATTAGACAAATAGTTAAACAGCATGCCGGGGCTAACAAAGTCACGAATTATTTATCTGCAGAAACAAAAGAAAAAATTCAGACCGTGGGGGAAGCTGTACTATCCATTTTGTTTGCCGCCGGCACTGTGGCTTTAGCGGTAATGGCTCCAAATGCTGTCCAGCTTTTAAAATATTTGCCGGGGTTAAAAAAGAAAAAAGATTTTGATGAAGAAGAGGAAATGGTTAAATCGGTTTATTATTTGAAGTCCCGTGGCTATATTAAATTAAAACAGATCGGAAAGGATTACTCCGTTGAGATTACACAGAAAGGGCGCAAGAAAGTCCTTCGATTCAATTTAGAAAGCGTTGAAATTCCAAAAACGAAAAAGTGGGATGGTAAATGGTGGCTCTCTGTCGCGGATGTTCCAATTGATGAAAGGAAGCACGCAGATATGTTAAGAGAGAAGTTTAAACAATTAGGGTTTTATCCATTACAAAGAACCGTATGGGTGTATCCGTTTGACCCGAGGGATGCTGTGGATTTTGTCTCCGCTTACTATAAGTTGGACCGGTATGTAACGGTATTGAGAGTTGATTATATGGATCCTGTTGATAATTCAGATTCGATTAAATTTTTTAAAAAACCCAAGTTAATTTAATTTTTTGCATTTTACATTTTGGTGGATATACACCAAAATGTAAAATGAAATTTAAATCTTTATATTTTATATTTTATATCTTGTATTTTAGTATTAGAGCATTGCGGATAAATAATATTTAGGGACAAAAATGAGACACATAATAAAAAATTTTGAAACATTGGCGAGTTCGGAATTGCGGAAACAGGCTTTGTTGATTGCCGAGGCCGGGTTTGAAGCGATTTCCACTCAAGCGGCTGTGACAAAGAATTTTTTGTTTGACGCCAAAAAACAAGAACTGAAAATTTTTCAGGAAAAGTTTGCTATCGGGCAATATAAACGAATTGTTTGTATTGGGTTTGGTAAGGCGGCTTTGGAAGCGGTTACAGCCATTCAACAAATTTTAAAAGATAGGATTACTTGCGGTTATGTGCTGGATTTAAAAGAAGGCAGTTTGGGCAATATTATTTGTCGGGTGGGTACACATCCATTGCCGACTAAAGTGAACATTGAAGCCACAAAAGAGCTGGTAAATATGCTGGAGGCCTGCGGTGCGGAAGATCTGGTGATTTGCGTGGTGTCCGGTGGCGGTAGTGCTTTGCTGTGTAAGCCACACGATATGTCCTGTGAAACCGAAGTGTCTTTAATTTCGGCGTTAACGGTGAAGGGGGCGAATATTAGGGAGTTAAATACGGTGCGCAAACATATTAGTTCGGTTAAGGGTGGAAATTTGGCCAAGATAATTTATCCCGCTACTTGTATTTCTTTAATTTTTTCCGATGTACCGGGCGATGATATTTCTATGGTGGCATCCGGTCCTACAGTAAAGGACACCACCACCAATCGCGACGCCGGAGAAATTTTACGAAAATATGATGTGCTAACAATGTGTGAGTTGCCAAGCTGTAAGTTATTGGAAACCCCAAAGGAAGAAAAGTACTTTAAAAATATTCACAATATTTTATTTGTTTCGGCTAAACAGGCGCTTTTGGCCATGAGCGAACGAGCAGAAGAGTTGGGTTATGAGGTGAAAATATTTTCTTCGGCCTTCCAGGGGGAAGCTGGCGTGTTGGTCAAAGAAATTTTATCACAAGCAAAAAAAGGTCAATGTTTATTAGGAGCAGGCGAAAGCACGGTAAAAATTAAGGCACCCATTCGACTTGGCTCAGGGCGCCTTTCAGGCGAAGGCAAAGGCGGAAGAAATCAGGAAATGGCTTTGGTCGCCTTATCAACTATCAAAAATAATCAAGTCCTGCTTTGTTTGGCGTCCGATGGGCGAGACAATACCGAGGCGGCCGGTGCCGTGGCCGATGTTAACGTGGTGGACAGAGCCAAAGTTTTGAGCCTGAGCCCAGAAAAGTTTTTGGCCAATAATGACAGTTTTACGTTCTTTGAGAAATTAGGGGAAACTGTTATTACCGGCCCTACCGGAGCAAATGTTTCTGACTTTTTTGTGATGCTCGAGCAGTAGTAATTTGTGTTATAATTTAAATATAAATTAATATCCAAATTTTATTCACCCCGTTAGAAGTCGAAAAACCGGAAAACATCTAAAATTCCGGCTGAGGTAACCGACGGGGGAAACAAATAATCTTATGACAACTTCTAACCGGGTAAAAATTATTTTTATAGAAACTGAAAATTGGGAACAGGAATATTTAGCTACTAAGTTTGCCGGCCACGAACTGGTGTTCCGTTCAACGCCGGAAATATTACCGGAAGATGAAGACGCGGAAGTTTTGTGTACTTTTTTAGGTTGTCCGATTGACGAGGCTGTACTGGGAAGAATGAAAAATTTAAAATGTGTGGCAACGCGCAGTACAGGTTTTGATCATATTGATATTAAAGCCTGCGCGACCAAAAATATTAGCGTGTCCAATGTGCCGGCCTATGGAGAAAACACAGTGGCGGAATTTACTTTTGCTTTGCTTTTAGCTTTAGCAAGAAAAATTTACCAAAGCATTAAACAAGTTAAAGATCAGGCTTCTTTTGAAACCAAGATGCTACAAGGGTTTGATTTAAAAGATAAAACCCTGGGTGTGGTGGGTGTGGGACATATTGGAATTTATGTGGTAAAAATTGCGCGCGGGTTTGGCATGAAAGTATTGGCCTACGATCCCCACCCAAAAGCGGAATTTGCTTCTGAGTACGGGTTTGAATACGCGGAGTTAAACAGTCTATTTGCCAATTCTGATGTTATTACTTTACATGTGCCGTATATGCCGGCCACGCATCATTTGGTTAACAAAGAAAATATTAAAATTTTTAAAAAAGGTAGCGTGCTAATAAATACCGCCCGTGGCGGTTTAGTGGAGACCGAAGCTCTTGTTTGGGCGTTAAAAGAAGGAATTTTAGCCGGCGCCGGACTGGATGTCTTGGAAGAGGAAGGATTTATTAAAGAAGAATTGCATACCATGTTAAGCGGTCACCCGAATCAAGATCAGCTTAAAATTGCGCTCTCTGACCATGAACTTATGCATATGGAAAATGTGTTAATTACCCCGCATAACGCCTTTAACAGTAAGGAAGCGGTGATGCGTATTTTGGACACCACGGCGCAAAATATTATCGGGTTTATAAATAACCAGCCGGTAAATTTAGTAAAACCTCATTAAAAATTTGGTTCGGATAAATTACCCATCTATTTTATGGTGATGCTAAAAACCTGCAAGTTGGCGGTTCTTATCCCTATTTTTAATGAAACTTCGGAAATGATCCTCCGGCCTTTAGAGTCGCTTGCGGAACAAGAGGGAGTCGGCTTTCAAAATTTTGAGGTTGTATTTATTGTTAATAATTCAAAAGCAGAGGCTCTAAATAAAGCCCCTGCTTTTTTAGTCAACCAGCAAGCGCTACAAATTTTACGTTTTGTTGGCGATCCGGACGCGACAGCCCTTCCCGGCGAGGCGGAAGTTCACCGTGAGCGTTTAAAAAAAATCAGGGACCGCGGATTGCAAGTGAGAGTAATAGATAAAAGTTCGGAAAAAAATGCAGAAATACAAAATACCGTCGGCCGCGCTCGACAGATTGTCGGCGAGGAAGCAGCTAAAAGTTTTTTATCCGAAACTTTCATAAAAGAAAATGGAATTTTGGTTTCCACGGATTGTGATTGCAGTTTTTCCCACAATTATGTGTCCGGGATTATTAACAGTTTTGCTAATTATGAGTTAATTAGTCTTTCCGGCAATTTGAAATTAGAGGGCGATCCCGGTCAGAATTTTAGTAATGATGTTTTAACGGCAACAAAATTACATTTAAATTGGCACTTAATAAAACCGATAAAACAACAGATTTCTTTTTATAATAGGGATGACGGCGAAGATTTGAACCGGCTGGTCACTGTAAATATCGCAGTCGCGGTTAAAACTTGGCTGGCGGTTGGCGGTACACCAAGCATGCATAGCTTGGAAGATTTGTTTTTTTGTAAAAAAATCTTTGCTTTGCCGGGAAGTTTTGCCAAGTCGCCGGAATTTACGGTGTCCATTTTAAATCGGATTTCCCATCGCGCCGGAGCTTTAAGCTTGGGCCGACGAGTAGGGGTTATAAATTCGGCGGTGGAAAGTTTTAAACAGGGCCAGGCAAGCAAATTAATGGTGCCGGATATTTTTTGGCTGTCACGGTTTTATTTAATGCTTATGCGTGCCATTGAATTAAAATCTCTGGATGTCTCTTTATTAAAATGGTTGATGGAAAATAATCAGTTTCAAAATTTACACGAAGTTAATGCGGAAGATTTGGCATTGATTACAAATACTGTTAAAAAAATGACCCAGAATCAAAAACAGTTAAATTATGTGGCGATAGAAGGTCTGATAGTAAAGCATTTATTTGCTTTTTTACCGCAAAAAGATATTACTCTGGAGTTTGCAAAACAGCCCGGTTTTGTATTGGACAATGTATGAAAAAAATGATTTAATTAATATGAGGTAAAAAGTCCGTTTAGAAATAAAAAATCCAAAATAAGTCCTGTAAGTATGGGCAAAACAAAGAAAAAACCCATGAAAAAGGTGGAGATAAAAAGAATTAAACGAGCTAAGCCAAAACTCAGCACTAAAGCTAAGGTTTTAGCGGGTTTAGGCTTGGGGACAACTCTGGCCGGGTTTGGCGCCGGAGGAGCCGGGGGTAAGGCAAATGACGCTAAACCAATGGTTAGAGTGCAGGACCAAAATAAAGATTCAAAAACCGGGAAAATAAAAAAACTTTTAACGGATACTTTCGGCGTGCCGGAAGCAAAGGGGTGGTACGGCGCCACCACCGGGGTAAATGACGGTAGCGCCGACAACGATCCGTTTTATGGAGTAGGCGGAGGTTATTGGAATCAGGGTTTTGGGAGCGGAGGATCACCGACTTCTTATACTACTCAAACTCAGACTGATATTAACGCGGGAACAATTTACAACAACTCGTCATCTAACGCCTTAAATAATTTGGCCGATCAAGCGGCGGCACAAACGGAAAGTAATCAAACTGGTTCCGGAGAAGCCGAAACAGAGGGTAGCGCTTTGCCAACAGACGGGCAGACAGAGGGTTTGGGAGAGGGTTCCGGAGAAGGGTATTTTCCGGAAGTACCGACAACGCCGGCTCCTGCAGTTATTCAACAAGGAATTGACGAAATGAATAATACTCCGGCTCCTGTGGTTGTGGGGTCGGATGCTAATGGGAACCAAATATATTTTAATAACGGCCAGTATCAAGATTATACCGGAAATGTTTATACTTCCAATATTGAAAATGGGCAAAATGTATTTAATCCAATAGTTACCACAGATCCTTTAAATTTAGGACAGGGTGGAACCGGGGACCAAGTGCCAAGTTTTCCGGTGGAAGCCCCGGTTAATGAAGTTCCGCAAGAAAATGTTATTTTAAATAATACGCAAGCCAACGCGGGTAATTTTTTTAATCAACCTTGGCAACAGCCAGCCAATGCTCAGTCGCCGGAGGAAATCCAGAATACTCCCGCCAATGTAATTACAAATTTGGAGACAAATGAACAGTATCAAGGCGAAGGTTCCGGGTATGTGGTAGGGCAAGACGCTCAAGGAAATAATATTTTTCAAAATAGTAACGGTGATTGGCTGGATAGTTCCGGCAATATTTTACAGAAGCAAAATATTAATGTTACGGATAGCGTAACGCCGGTTGAGTATGTGCCGGCAGTTTATAATTTTCAAGGACTGCGGACAGATAATCAGGTACCTGAAATTCCGGTTAGTCTTCCAGAACAAAATAATGTCAGTGGCATAAGTAACTATATAACCTCATTGGAACAACAAGGGGTGATGACTTTATTAAATACCGACGGATCTTATATTTTATTAAATACTTCAACCGGGCAAACCGAGCAAAAGACTTTGGAGCAAATGGTTGAAGCGTCACTGACTGTGGGCCCAAGCACGCAAGTCGCAAGTGAGCAGGTACAAAATTTGAGCACTCAAAATTTGGCTGATGTTAACCAGCAAATATCAAGCGGTCTTACAGCGGACTTGATTAGAAATTATATATCCCAGACACCGGAAGTCGCGCCGGAAATTACAGTTCCGATTTCGCCTCTAGACTCTACAGTTACCGAAAATATAAGCGCTCCATCTGCGCCCATAATGACACAAACAGAACTTAACGCGGAACTGGCCAAATATCAAAGCACTCCGGCAGAAGCTTTGGCGACAACACAAGGGTCAGAAAATAATCAAACTTTGAATTTTGCGCCGCTTACTTTAGCAGACGGCACAACTGTGACCACCGCCAACGGTGTGGAATATAGAGATGCGGGCGGAAATTTTTATTTTTACACCGGCGACCAAAATTCGGACTTAATGAAGTATGACTCCAAGGCCGGGGTATTTACCAGTGTCAGCGCTGTTGGTGTTGAAAGCTCTATGTTGGATCAAGCAAAAAATACCGTAAAAAATATTACAAAAACTACAGCCGGTATTCAGGACAAGGCCAATAAAGGAATCAATGCAGGAATAGGGGCAATCACTAAAAAGTTAAGAGGAGATGTTTCCGACAAGGCTGATAATTTAAATTTAAATCCATCCAAACTAAAAAAAGCGGGGAAGATTGCTGCCATTGGCGGGGCTACAGTGCTTGCGGGTCCGGCTGGTCTAATGGTTGCCGGTGTTTCTTCAGGTTCTCAAACAGCTTGGGATAAATTAGTTAACTGGGCAACAAATCCGGAAAATATAAACCGTACCGGAACGGTTACCTGGACTAACCCGGCAACAAAAGAGAAATTTTCTTTTTCTAAACAAGAAGTCCAGTCCGTTTTGGCGGTAATTCAAGCAAATGATTTTAAAATTAACCCTTAAAAAATTAAAATGGGTTTATGAAAAAAACTAAAAAGCTAAATAAAACTTCTCATAAAATTAAATCCGCGATTATGGAAAAAGTGAAAATCAAGCGCGTTAAGCGCGAAAAGAAAAAGACCAGTACTCAGGAAAAAATCCTCGCCGGCATTGGCGTGGGCTCTACTCTTTTGGGGGCGGCGGCGCCATTTGCGCCAAAAACTTCCCAAACACAATTTGTGCGAACCGAAGGAACAAAAAAAACCTCCAGTGCCACCGGTAAGGTAAAAGCAGCGTTGTCTCGTTTTTTTGGCGTAAGTTCTGCCAAGGCCTCGGTTACTCAGGAATATTTGGATACTTTGGGCGCGCAGGTGAATGCGGCTAAAACTGCATTGGCAAGTTTTGACCAGTGGGTAACGGAAGCCACGGCGGACGCGGCCAATTTTGGCACACAAGAAGAAACAGATGCTCGTTTAGCGGAAATTCAAGCTCAAGCGGATTCCCAGCGCCCGGGGTTGGTTTCTGCTCAAGAAGCAGCGGAAAGCGCCTATAGTACTGCCGCGGATGAATTTATTGCCCAACAAAAGGTAGAAACCCCAGTCCCAGTAGATACCGGCCCAAAGTTAAATGAAACCCGGACCAATTCAGAGAATTATACCGAAGTATATAATGGTTCATCTTGGGTTTTGCAAGATGGCCAAACAAAATTAGTCAGCGGAACAATTTACACAAGCAGTAATGGTGTTTGGATTGAACAACAAGCAAACGGCGGTACGGTTGCGCATACTTATACAATTAATGTTGGTGCTGGAGCCATGTCTGTTCAGCCCGGTACTTGGGGCGGGATGACTTTTAGTATTGTAGATGAAAACAATACCCCGGTTTCTAAGGTCGGCGCTTCGGTTAAATCCGCAGACGAAAATATTGTTCTTGCGCAAATGGAAGGGGATAAAATTGCTTTATACGGCAAAGCCGAAGGAAGCGCGGATGTTACTGTTAGTTATGGTGGACAAACAAATACATTTAATGTTGTGGTGGCTACAATTCCGGAGATGACCACAAACAATACTCCTACAGAAGGAGCAACTCAAACAATTGATGGGCTTCCACAAATTTTTCATAACAACCAGTGGGTGGTTGTTAAAGGAACAGAAGTTACAAATCCTAATACTTTTATTTATATTGCCGATGGCGAAGGCGGGTGGGTATTAAAAGACGGACAGACTAAAATTGAAATTGGCGGTATCACTTACATATCAACAAACGGAGAGTGGGTTCGCCAAAACTCTAACACTCAAACGCCACCCCCGACTGTAGCTGAACCGAAAATTACAGCTGGTGATTTGCAAAATCTTGAGGTGTATAAAAATGGTACCCAGCTGGTTTCCTATATTGGCGGAAATATTAACAAAACTTTATATATTGGCGTAGGCGGAATGCTTTACGATTATAATACCGGAGAAACCCAGTTGTCTTTAACTTCTGAGGAATCCAGTTTGATTATAAATGCCATAAACGCACAAGCCCCGCAAGATGGTGTAGAAACACCGGCCTTGCCTAAAGAAGGCGACACTAAAATTATTGACGACCTACCTCAAATTTATAAGGGTGGACAATGGGTGGTTGTTAAAGGAATAGAAGTTACAAACCCCAATACGTTTATTTATATTGCCGATGGCGAGGGTGGATGGACAGCAAAAGCCAATCAGCACGCGGACGGTTTTCAGATTGGTTTGGACCCCGGACATACTTATGCATCTGACAGCAATGGCCAGTGGGTTGAGGATGCTCCAGAGACTCAGGCTCCTCCTCCGGCAGGCGCCACAGCTTTAAGTATTAGCAGTACGCAAAATCAGTCAACCACTGTCGGGGCTTATGTTGAATATAAATTTCAAGCCACAGGCGGAAGCGGGAGTAATTATTGGTCAATGGTTTCCGGTCCTGAGTGGTTACAAATTAATCCGGCCGACGGTACGCTGTTTGGCACGCCGAATCAAGCCGGAAGTTTTACAGTAAAGGTTTCCGTCGCGGACGGTACCACAATCGCGGAAAAAACAATTGACATCAATGTTGTAGGCGAGGCAGAGCATACGTATGCAATTACCATGGGGAGCGACTTAGTGGAAGTTTTGGCAAATACTGACGGTGGAATGTCATTTGCTGTTACTGATGAAGCAGGGCAAGTGGTTACCCCGCAAGATTCGGAAGTTTCTTTAAGCACATCGGATAATCAAGTGGCGACCGCAACAATGTCTAATGGCATGGTTTTAGTCCACGGATTAAACGCCGGTTCCGCAACAATTGGAATTGTTTATAAAGGCGCCACTTCCAGTTTTGATGTTTCTGTTGTTGCTCCGGCTCCGGCAGTCGGCGGCGGAGAAGTCGTAACTCCTCCGGTTGCGGTCAGAGAAGTTTTTAGGGATGCCGTTGGGAATTCCGTATCATATTATAGTGAATTAGGCGGAAGAGTTTATCAAACTTCAGATGGCAGATTAATTTTAGAGCTGGCTGACGGGTCTTACTCAACTTTGGTTCCCGGCTCGGCGACTATTAGCCGAGAAGTTTATAACAAAATTAAATTTGAGCTATCATCGACCGCTAATTCTACCGCAATAAAAATTATTGATTCTGCGCACAATCTTGCCACGGAAATTGGTTTGGGCGCTACCAAAGGCGCTGATCCGAATTTATATACCGGCACTCCGGGGGCGAACGGTTCTTACGATTCCGTGAGCTTTGTCAACGCGTATAAATCTTACACTTTAGACACGGTAAAAAGTCCGGATGGAAAAAATTCCATTTATACTTTTGTCATTACCATGCCTGACGGCAAAACCAAAGTAACTAAAACATTTTATAGTATCGATGAGCTAAAAACTTTCTTGTATACCAACTACGCCACTACTAACGCGACAGAAGCTATGTCAGCGCAAGACAGAGCTATTTTTGCAGCGGCCATAGACGCCAAGGATAAAGATTCGGAATTAAAAAATCTATTTTTGCCGGGATTGCCGACAACTTTTAGCAATAGTTATCAGCTTGCCGGAAAAGACGGCGGAGGCACCGACAGTTTTTATTACAACACTGCATATTATTCAACGCCGGAACAGGCAGCGGCTTTGCAAAAATTATTTCCGGGTTCCGTAATTATAGAAGACGCCATGCCGATTGTGCCGACCGGCGCGATGGTTTGGGATAAAAATGATCCTCGTCGGCCGTATAGTTTAAAATTAGCCGACGGGACAATTTTAAATGTGGGAATGACCATGAGAAGTATGCAGTGGGATGCGCAAAACAATACCTATGTATTTTGGTCTTTGCCTGATGATGTTTTAAAACAGCTCAAGCCGACTGCGGAAATTCCGGTGAAAGTCACCCAAGTCAGTTATGATAATGGCACAGCTATTACTTTGCCGACAAGCTTTGTTCCGGGGTCTTCTTCGGTACCATCAGCACCGGCAGCAAGTCCGGTAAATCTTGGCGGAAATAATACCGGAACAGGGACCACCACCGGAGCATTTGCTTTGAGTATTAGCGGTGTATCATCACAAAATTTAAAAGCCGGCGATACTTTAACAATTTCCGGTCAGGGCATTACGGCTGGTAACATTTCGGTTGAATTGTTAAATACCGCAGGAAATGCTTTAAGCTTTCAATCGGCTGCGCAATTTAGTTCGGGAAAAGTTTTGGTTGTTCTACCTACATCTTTAGCAACCGGACAGTATTCAGTCAGATTAAAATATGTGGGTGTGGGGGCGAATTTTGGCAAAGTCTCAAATGCCGTAGCAATAAATGTTACTGCGTCTTCCGATGGAGTGGCCACAGATTTTGGTAATGATATGGTGTACGCGAATGCCCCGGTAATTAGTCAACTTTCCATTACTACAGTCAGCAGAAGTCAGTTGGCGAATAATTATCGTATGGCCATTGTCGGCAGTAATTTTAATTCAGTCTTAGCTAAAAATTCAGTAGAAATTGTAAATAGTTCCGGTGCTATCATTAGCAGGATTACCCCAAATATGGTTTTGGGAACCGGAGTCATATTTACCTTGCCGAGTAATTTAGCGGTAGGTAGTTATAAACTTCAGGTTAGAAATTTAGATAAAATACTCTCTGCCTCTAATCAGTTATCTTTTACTGTAACCGACAGCGCGCTTTCCAATGATAATTTGGATTTGACTGATGAGGGTACAGGTACCACTGGAACTGGAACTGGAACTGGAACTGGAACTGGAACTGGAACTGGAACTGGAACTGGAACTGGAACTGGAACTGGAACTGGAACTGGAACTGGAACTGGAACTGGAACTGGAACTGGAACATCG
>Ga0172379_10004077_pt1 | contig 22153 bp, 18 predicted proteins | sample GrowelOW334metaG_FD_119756 | JGI IMG/M metagenome (GOLD analysis project Ga0172379, IMG submission 119756) | Groundwater microbial communities from an aquifer near a municipal landfill in Southern Ontario, Canada - Groundwater well OW334 metaG | ecosystem: Environmental > Aquatic > Deep... | reverse complement strand
TGGGAAATACAGAACATTGTAGAGTCTTTAGGTATTACGGATGTCATTGTTCACGCTTCCATGCCAAAAGGTATCAAGAGCGGTACTGACCCCGACAGAGTTGAGGTAGATTACTCGCAACCAGGTGGTGATATTCTTGCGCCAACTGGAACGGATTATAAACCGATACCCCCTGCTCCAATGGATCAAGCGAAGCTAGCTATTGCTGACAGAATAAGTAACAATAACAGCCGGTCAAGCATTCCGAGGATATTACAGGACGCGCAAATGCCGAGTAATGTCGCTTTTAGCGCGATAAACACGGTAATGAGTACCGCTTCCAGCAATTTGAGACCTCATTTGGAACTTGCACAAGAGGCTTTGGCTGAAATATTGACCTTGATGATGAAATGGATTCATTACAGCGAAGAACCGGTGACTGTATTTGGTTCTGGCGTGCAGATTAGTGCTGAAATGACCGACGCTGGAACGGAATATGTGATTGACCCCGCTACTTTTATGCCGGAAGATATTGACATCAGCGTTGAAATGACACCAGATTTACCTGTTGATAAGCTACAGAAGATAAACGGTGCGAATCTAGCCGTGAGTGCTTTGGGTTACTCGATTGAGAGCGCATTAGAGGACATTGGGGTGATGGACGCGGCTAAGATGATGAAACAATCCACCCTTGAGAAGCTGGAAAAGGCGATAATTGACGCGGATATTATGCGGATACAGGGACAGGCGCAGGCTGATGTTCAGGGAATGATAGCCGAAGCGCAAAGCAAGGTCCAGATGGCGCAACAGGCGCAGATGCAACAGGAACAAGCCGCGCAACCACAAGGGATGGGGGATGTGATGCAGAACTTACCTGGTGGTAACACCGGACAGGGATTTAACCCAGGAATGGGTGGTATTCCACCGGCGATGGGTAATGATGGTCAGACATTTGAGGGACAGACCGGAATGGATAGGTCGGGAGGTCAGATTGCTGGATGAACGGGATTTTGACCTACTGAAAGTGATAGCTCACAGTAATGCAGAGGCATTGCTGGAGGAATTTTACGCGCATTATTACGGAGGCAGGAATGGCATACAAGGTCAGACAGGGCGACAGTTGGCAGACACTACAAAATCAGTTTCCGAACCTGCAATCCCTCAACCCGACAATCAAGAATATTAAGCCGGGAATGGTTCTGCAAACACCGTTTCAGTACGGCTTGCAAGTTAATGCGCCTGCTGTTGGCGGACGAGGTTCACAGGCTGGTGGACGGCCCACTTATACTCCGCAAAATCAAGTAGGTAGTACCACGCCTTTTTATCCTCCAACGCAAGCACCTAAACCAACGCCTATCAGACCGCTATCCTATTACGATGGTACGCATAACACACCTGCCGTAAATGACAAGGTTGGCGATATGGCTTATGTGAACGAGTGGCAGAACTCCGTTGAGGGTAAAGCACAGTTCGCCGCTAATGCTATTCTGATGGCTGCTCAAAAACAAGCGACCTCAACACCTGAGGGTCAAGGTTCTTGGATTGCTCCGGCGCAGGGAGAACCAGGTTATGACAGGTGGGAAGCACTAAAGTCGGTTGTAACTGCAAGTCAATGGCAGAAGAAGCGCAACAGGGTACGCAATACATTTCAGGGCGCAGGAGATGTGAATATAGCCGGAGATCAGGGTTCTTTCGGGCAGTTCAACTGGAGAATATAAATGCCTAATCAAAGTAACTACGCCTATAATATGGCTCGCTTTGGTAATAAGCCCGCATCTAATGCGCCGGATAGTGCTGGTATAAACCCTAATGATGCGCTGTACCAGAACGCTATCAAGATGGCTAATGGTGATGCTAACATTATGAAAGCCATTACCGCTAGAATGAACCAGCAGTTGATGGGCGTATCGTGGGGCGATGAACCGTTATGGAATAAGACCCAAGAGGAACTAGACAACCTAAAAATGGGGCGTCCGGAAGTATATGTGGATGACCCAGAATTGAATGACCCAGAAGCTAGTGTTGTGTTACCTGACACAGTTCCACTTGCTCCTGCTGTTACCGATGTGCAGGAACAGGTGGTTAAAGAGACACCGACCCCTACTGAATACACATTAGACAAAGACCAGATGGGGATGAAGGCTGGCGAGAAGATCACCTATGATGAGAAAACACCAAGCGTAAGAGTTCAACTACCGAGCGGTGAATGGCAGGTATTGACCGCTACTAAGTTCGATAAGTACGGCAGACCTATATTTGTTCCACAGCATAAGGGACAGACGCTACAAGACGAGTATGCTTCTTACTCATTGAACCTGATGGCGAATAAACAATGGGAAGCCAAAAAAGAGTTCTTCAAGACTAGACAGGATGCTACCTATAGAGCGCAGGCAAAAGCCGAACAAAAGGAATTGGGTGGACTAGCCGCCTATGCTAAGACAACCGCTCAAAAGATGGGCGATACCAAAGTTGAGGCAACTGACGAACAGATTGATGCTGAACTAGGCAAGGTCGCGTTTGCCAACAGTATGAAGATGTTTGGAAGGTCAATGCTGACCGGATTACAGCAATCCGTTGGCGATTTTGCAACTATTATGGAGAGATTGATAGGGACGGCGGTAGTGCTTGCTAATCCTAATATCAACCCTAACCCGGAAAAAGACGACAAGTATGTATATTCAGGTATGGGGGTGGTGAACCAAAAGGATACGAATGTCAAAAAAGATATTACCCTTGACGAAGCGTGGCAGGCATCCAGATTATTGTGGGATTCCTTTGGTTCATCTACTGAACTGATGAACGAGTATATCAGGGAATATAGGGCCAATCCGCTTGCTGACCCATCTGAAATGGAAGTGGCTAAAGAGAACCTATGGGCTGACCTAGCAGGAAAGGTATTGATTGACCCGATCGCTTTAGTCGGAATGGGTAGTAAGAGTAAAGCGGTAGCACAGGCACTTGATAAGACCGGTAGCCTGAACCTTGACGCTAAAGTATTGCAAGAGGGAATGAATATAGCCGAAACGCTAAAGACTGGCATCAAGGTTGAGACCAAGATAGACGATGTTGCGGATGTTGCAAAAGCGGTTGAAACTTTGCCTTTACAGGAAGCCATCACAGAACCGTGGCAAATGACAAAAAAGAATTTTTATAAAACATACAATTCTCAACACACTTTGTTGCGGGATGCGAGCGATGAAACCAGGAAATTATTAGAAACGGAAGGGTTTAGGGCTGGTATTGGGCCTAATGTAGCGGGAATAACACAATGGGAAGATATAAACCCAAAATCTTTTGACGCGGTATATGCGACAGCAAAAGGTAAGGGTGTTTATGCTATACCCGGGAAGGCGGTAAAGAACACCCCTAATGGCGGGCAAATTAGGGTTGGTCATAAACCACTACCATCCGAGTTTGTTATCCCAAATAGAGATTTTGAGCCAATGCACGAAGCCATAGTCCGGCAAGCATTAGAACAAGGTAAAGTTGTTCCGGACGAAGTTCTTGCGGATTACCCTAATTTACAGAAACAGTTTTCAAAAGTCGCCGAGACATTCTCTGATGCTTTACCATTGGAAGAAAAGATAGCCAAAGCAACGCAGAACGCTGATGTTGCCAAGACTGAATTAGAGGACTTGCGAAAATTGCTTGCCGAAAAGAAGGCGGCTAAAGCAACGCTCACGGGCGAGGAACTAACTAAAGCAGAATCCGAAATAGCCGACCTAACCAGACAGGCACAGAACGCCGCCAAGCGCAATTATTACAATCGGAAGTTGGGAAGTAAGTTCGCTACTGATCTGGAATACGCCAACACCACACAGGGTAAGATAGACGAACTCGCTAAGGTAGCCAAAGAAGCGGTGGGTTCTGCTGATGCTAATGCTTCCAAGATACCACTACCCAAGGTCAACGCTGGCGAGGATGCACTAAAAGCGTTCAACACCAAATTCCAAACTACTGAAGTGGTAAACGCGGCAAGCAAGGTAAAGGGCGTTGCTCAATCTATGTCAAGGACAAGAGCCAATAAGGTAGCCACGGTCGGCGATGCTATGAAGAACGTGTTTCGGCACGTGTCTATTATGATGGGCGGTAAAGACCCCAAAGACCTTGCGGTTGCTATGCACGCTTTAGTCAATGTGGTTAGCGACGACCCGAACAAACAGGTATCCGCATTGAAGTATCTGCTTGCTCACCCCGATGCAAGCACCTTATTATCACAGGATGGTTTACAGACCGGAATTATGTTGCGGGATATGCTGGACGGGAATGTGATGGAGGGTATCGGCAAGATACTCAATACCGCCAAACAACATCCTGATCCATTGGCTTATTTTGTAAGTGCTATGGAAGCCAAGTCTACTAAGATGCTCAATATGCTGTTCCCTGATACGCAGGAAAGGTTCAGGATAGCGGAAAAGATAAGCGGGATGTTGAAAGACGGCAAACCAATTCCAAAGTATCTGGAAAGATATATGGTGGATGGAAAGCCGGAGGAGTTCTCCAAGACCGTAAAAGCATTTGTGAATATCCACAAGAAACTGCAACACGACATCTATAAAGGCTACGGTATATCGGATGTCAATGGATTGATGACAGATTGGTTCATCAAATACAATCCGGCGCAGGCTTCCAGAAACGCTATTACTGATGCAGTTACGATGTCGATTGACGGCTATTCACCATTGATGGATATAAAGCCGTTGGTATCAAAGTATGGCGGTGTCGGGCCGGCGCAGATGGATGTAGGGCTGGGCATTTCCGGTATTATGCAGGACGAGGCGAGTGTTATTCATAAATTTAAGTCCAAGATCACCGAAGCCATTACCGGATTTGGTTCAAAGATGGAACAGGCGAGAGCGCAAAAGGTCATTATGCAAGCCGTTGATAGGGCGATGCACGAACAGTTACCTTTTATGTTCAAGGACATTAGACAGCCGTTGCTTGACGCTGGACTAACACCAGGAATGGTCGGTAGGATAGAACGGTCTATCGCAGAGAACGGTGTTGAGAATGGTATCAGGATGGCGTTTGATGTCAAGGCTTCCAGAACAGTTGCTACGGTATTAGACCCTGAAACCGTCAAGGGATTGGACGACCTGCACCTTACCGATAAGGTGAATGACATATTACAGAACCAACCCCGTGAGAGATGGGAAGCCAAGATAAAAGAATTGTTGGCAGACTATTCCGACAAGGCTAAACACGCGGATGCACAGGGGTTACTCCCTGACCCAGAGAGCGTTGATTTTGACCTGGTGGATGATGTCGTGGATACCTACGCTGATACAGGCGATCTATCTGGAATGAACCTGATTACCGCAAAAGCGCATATCCGCAGGAACACGGTAAGTGGCACATTGGATTCGCTCACCGGACTTAGACAGCAGTTGGATAAGACCCTGAAAGATGGGTTGGCTAGTGGTAAAGTAAAACCCGAAGCCAGAACGCTGATAGACAAGATAATGGCACAGTTGGATGGGATAGCCGGAACTGTCAGGGACGGTAAAGGTAATATTTATGAGACCCGGCACAGGGAATGGCAGGCATTATCCGACCCGCTTTACAAAAAGATAAAAGAGACAATTGATGATGCTGAACGCCGTGACCTGTATATGGAGATCAAGAATTTACGGGAACAGCATTTTACCGAAACCTACAATATGCAGATGCAGTTCGTTGACGATGCCCTCAAAGGTGTTCTGAATGATGCAAAGGGATTGGGTTCGGATGTTACATCGGTCATCAAAGCCAAGCTAAAAGCATTTACGGATAAAGCGGACGAGGCTAAGAAGTTAGAGGATATTGACGAACTCGCCTTCCACGAAACCGGAATAATGCGAACATTTGGTGGCGATGTAATCTCTACTCCGACCCCCGATAACTACATCACCGGACAACGGATACTAAAAGAATCAGAGCCAAGAGTAGCGGAAGCGTTTGACAAGATAATCACTGGTCTTGACAATATTTACAATGCGACACCCGAAGGAATAACGCCTGAAGTTATGGCGGCGATGGAAGCGTGGACAGGAACGGTAAAAAGACGCTACGGCACAGCACTCGCAAAGTCGTGGGAACACGCGGACAATGTCAGGGAGTTCACTTTATTGGATTACCGCAAAAAGACAGCGTGGGATTTAGCCGCCGCATATGTGTTCCCCTATCAGTTCTGGTATTCAAGGTCGTATAAGAATTGGATGAAAAGAGTTTTAGACTCGCCTGATATTGCATCCAGATACATAAAATACAGACAGGCACAGGAGAAGCAGAACGCGGGTATGCCGGAGTGGTATCGCTATCAGGTGAACTTGGGCAAGTTGTTTGGACTGTCCGATGATAACCCGTTGATATTCTCACTTGAGCAACTCGTGAACCCGTTGAACGGTGTATTAGGCGTTGATTTCAATGACAGCCGGAAGCTCAAAGATAAGTTCCCTGCTATGATTGACCAGATCGGTAAGTTCGGGCCATCCCCGCATGTAGCCATCAGCTACGGAATTGCAACTTATTACCTCGCTATGGGCGATAAAGACACAGCAGAAGCGTGGGCTTCCAGAATGGTTCCGATCACCAAACCATTCAGGGATATTACGGGTGCGGTAGGTATCAAGGGATTGAAGTCAGGTACATTCTTAGATAAGATAGTCAGCCCAGGAGGTCTTGAGCTTGACCCGATGGTGCTTGCTAACGGCGGGATTGACCCCTATGAGAAAAAGAAGGTAGCCCGCAAGTTATCTGAAATGGTGCAAAGGGGCGAACTTGTAAATGGCAAGCCTATCAACCCTGAACAGGCGATGGAAGATGTCAAGAACCAAAGTGGTGAACTTTGGGATTTGGCGTGGGATTATATGCAGAACGACCCTGCCCTCCCGTGGTATATGCGTAAGTCTATCTTACAGGGAGTAGGCGGTGTGTTTGGGCTGGGACTAAAGGGTAGAACTAAAGAGGATATTTTGACAGATAAATTCTACGAGGAGTATTATATGCTTCGTGGAATACAGAACAACCTTAGCCCTTCAGAGTATAAAGTAAAGCTGACGACATTGTTTGAGAGATACCCGCAAGGTGAGTTTATCCTGATAGCAGGTAAGAATGATGTCGCCAGAGAACAGGCGTATAACTACAATGTTTTGAACAGGATACCGCCGGGCAATTTATCTGAATATACCAAAGCGTATGGGATGGATGCTGACCTGATAGACCTGTTTTACTCATCCAAAGGCAGGACTGACCAATGGAGTGAATCGGACAAGAAGCGGTTTGACTCGTTCATTCTTGATATGGCGGTTACATTCAAGATACCTCCAACCGCTTTGAAGCACGAATTTGACACCGCCCGTGTTCGTAACACACAGTTAAATGAATACTTACAAAAACAATATGGTGAGGATATTTTAGATCGTATGAATACTATCTACGATTTTGTCGGCGATGACGCGGAATTACAAAAGAATAACTATCTAGTTGCTAATCCAGATGTCGCACAGGCGTTAGAGGAGAAAGCCTCTAATGTGGTATCTGACCCGCTGTTGAATCAATACTACGGTGGTATTCAGACCCTGCAGGATTACTACGAGTATCAAAAAAGAGGTCAGGCGGTTGAGTTATTTGGGTCGGAGATATTCAATACATTAGCTTTATATCAGTATGCAAAGGAATCGAAAAAGGATTTGGTCGGCTTCAAGAACGACCATCCGGAGATAGAGAAGTATTACACCTGGAATGCAGAACAGCAAAAGATAATCAAGGCAAAGATAGCCGAATGGAGCAAGACCCTACCAGAGACACCACAGGCTATTGTCAATCCAGAAGCAAGCGCACAATCTGTCGGACAGCGTGATCTGCTTGATGCTATGAAAGAAAATGACGTGAATGCGGACATGGAAACTGCCCTCGCTAAATACAACACGCCCGCAGAACAAAAGGATTTGACCAGCGAGTATTCATTTGCGAAGTATGTAGATGAGACCGCTGAAAAGATGTTCCCTGGTGTTGTTGAACGGTGGAACTTGTGGAAGAAATACACCGCTACTAATCCGGAAGAAGCGGCAAGGATGTGGAATTCCGACCCGACCATCTCTCAATACAATGTGCTATTGAAGGGATTGCAGGCGCAGACTGAACAGGCTAAATTAGGCAACTTCGTACAAGGTGAAGCTGAAATGCGGGCATTAGTGCAACAGAGCATGTCGCCTGAACTGTATCGTTTAGCCATTGATATTACGATGGGTGCGGACGAAAGCCCATCAGTCCATAAACAGCTATTGAAGGTAGCGAAGAGCATCGGTATCACATACAATCAGTTGATGATGTATTTGCTCATTCCGTGAAATGGGCATTGTATAATATAAGAGTAAGACTAATTAACAATTGCATAGGAGAATGAAACATGGAAACAGCGGAAAGCACTCAAACCGCTTCAGACACCAACGGACAGCCAAACCCACAGGTGCAGGGAGCGCAAGGGGTTAGCCAAAATTCGCCAGACGTGGAAGCCATAGTAGCGAAAGTAGTAGAGCGTTTATTGCCTGAGCTTGACAAACGAACACAATCTACAAAAGACAAGCGCATCGCAGAAATTCTCAAGACAGTAGACGAACTAAGTAAATCGCTGGCTGGTGAAAGTTCAAGTCATGTTGCAACGCCCACTCCGCAAGGAACGCCAACTGCAACACAAACCGCGACTGCTCCAGCGCCAAATCAACCTGCGGCACAGGTGAACTTGGCAGAGGTGGACACAAAGTTTCTGGAAGCATTGAAGCTGGATAAAAGTGATCCAGCCGTCATCGCCGTTCAATCCCTGCCCTTCGAGCAAAGAATGACAGAATACGCGGGAATTGTGAACAGGCGCAATCAACCACCTAATGAAGCCGCTGTTGCGGCGCAAGGTGGAGCGAACATTAAAAATGCAAGCGACCTATGGGCCGAACTTGACGAGTTACAGATGAATGATCCCCTGGATAAAACCGGGCGACTGTCAGCGTTGAGAAAGGAACTAGGCACGCGCTAACAGAAAGGGTCTATAATGACCGTAACAACTACTTCCTCATTGGATAATTCCGTACGAGCGCAGTACCACGGAAAGTATATTGAGGGCGCAAAACACCGCAGGCTGTACGATGCCTTTGCAGAAGAAATGCCAAAAGAAGCTGGCGAGGATTTTCTCGGCACTTCCTATAACGTTTCCTTCCTGAACGCGATTGCCCCCTCTGAAACCGCCATCTCCCAGACCGCTGATGTTACGCCTGTGGTTATGTCGGACAACACCGCATCCGTTACTCCTACCAGCTTTGGTAATGCGGTACAGTTCTCTGAACTGATGAAAATATCTGCCTTCACCAACTTCAACGAGAAGATCGGTGGATATTACAATCAGGTCGGCGAGTCCATGATGGACTCCCTCGAAGTCCTGGCTAAGAAACAGGCTGTTTGTGGAACATGGGTAAGACGCTATCCTGCCATTGTCCGTAACACTTTGGACGCTGGCACAGCCGCACATACCCTGACCTACGACTCCCTCATCAAAGACGCTTCACAACTGAAAGCACAAAAAGCCCCGTTCTTTGTTGATGGAAACGGCAATATGCCGATGGCTATTGCTCACTCAAACTGCTCATACGACCTGCTCGCTTCCGGACAACCCCTCTTGGGGATCGCTACCTATCAGGATAAGAACTTCCTGTTAGACGGTGAGATCGGTATGCTCGGCGGAGTTCGTTTGACCTTCAGCCCATTCGCCCATGTGTTCTGGGGTGCTGGTGTTGCCAACTCAACCGCTACTGTTGTGACAACTTCGGTAGCCGCAGTTGCCGCTGGCGACAAAACTATTGAACTGACAACCGTTGGTTCATTAGCCGCAGGTATGCACCTGTCCGTTGGTTCGATTGAGACCGCAAGCACCCTGTACCCGATCACCGAATCCGTGTTTGTTGTAAGTGTAAGCTCCTCAACCGCAACCATTATCGGCTCTGGCCCTAATGGTGGGTTCATGTACGATCACGACATCCTGGCTGTAATCTCCAACGCTGACAATGTCTATCCGGTAGTTTATGGTGGACAGCACAGCCTTGTAAAGATTTACGCAGGCAACGTACACGGCCCGTTCGGCAAGATCATTGACCCTGATGTTACTGGTCTGTTGGATCAGTTCATCTCAATCGGTTACAAGTTCTACGGGAACTATGGCATTCTTGCCAACAACCGCTTGCTCCGCCGTGAAGTTTCGGCTTCATTAGACGCATAAGGAGGACTAAATGGCTGGATTATATATGGGGTTAGCCCCCTCCGCTTTTCCTGATACTACGGTATATATCACTCCGCAGTCTGGATTAACGGGGACTACGTTCCAGGTCGGTGTTAGTGCTGGTTTTGACCTGGCAGCCGGAACAACGTCTATCTACGGGTACAACAAAGCCATAACGACCGCAATGACCGGAACGGTACGCGGTGTTCGTGGTAATGCTATCTGCTTTATAGATGCTTCGACCGGAGATTTTATCGGTGTTGAAGGTCGTGCTGGTAACGGTACTTCCGCTTCAGCTCACGATGGATTAGGCTGTACCGGTAAGTTGGTCGGTGGATACTTCTATGTCGCCGGCTCTGGTATCGCTTCCGGTAATACTGTTACGAGTGCTTATGCTGTTAACGCTGAATTAGACCTGGACTCATCTGGTTTGACCGTTACCAACGCCTATGGTGTTCGTATCAACGTTCAGGGCGGGCAGGGATCAACCCTTACCAACCTGTACGGTCTGGTCATCGAACACGAGAGTGTTGATGGAACAGGCGCGACAATGGATGCCGCAATCATGGTCAAATCGGTGAACAGCAATGAACCGATAACCGTCTTGATTGACTGCTCAAGTGCCGCCCTTGCTTCACACGACACCGATCAATGGCCGCTGTTCAAAATCCCTGGTGGAATTACCCTCTCCTGGGATGTATCAGCAAGTGGATGGGTCAGCTCATAACAGGCTGAAACTTATCATGTTATACTATGAGAGAGGCGAAAACCTCTCTCATTTTTATTAAGGAGGTCTATGAAATCAGTTGCGATAGTAGGTGGTGGCAAGACACGAAAACTAGCCCCGTGGAGTGATTTGAGGTGGGAAATATGGACATTGAACGAGGCGGCTGGTAAGTCCAAACAGAGAAGCGAAGTTGTATTCCAGATGCACGACCCCGGCATCTACAAGAACCCCAATAACCAAACAGACCCTAATCATTGGACGTGGCTCAAACAACTGCACGATAACAAGATTTATATGCAGAAGGTTGATCCCGAAGTTCCCAATTCCATTGAATATCCATTCAAGGATATTGTTAAAGACCTGATGGGGAATGTTTTACAAAAGGGTTTGAACGACAGGGAGTTGAAACCCGTTGAGTTGTTCACGTTCAGCGGAGTGTACGCTTTAGCGTTGGCTATCTACCTGAAGTATGACCGCATCAGGTTATATGGAATGGATATGACCCACACAGAGGAGTATAGATACCAACGAGAGAGTTACGCTTTTTGGGTCGGGTATGCTGGTGGTAAAGGGATTGACCTTGAAATCTATGGTGCTGAAAGTATATTCAACCGTCCATTGTACGGATATGATATTTGCAAGGAGAAAAGCATAATGAAATTCACAGTAAATGACAGACTGCAACTATTGTCAATATTACCTGAAAAGGCTGACCTGGTATCCATGAAGATGTTGAGTGAGTTCAAGAGCCAGCTTGGGTTCAGCGAGGAAGAGATCACGAAACTCGGTCTTTACACAGAGGAGCAAAAAGACAAAGACGGCAAGGTGTCCGGCTTGTTGTATCACTACGATGCAACCAAAGATGAGGGTAAAGAGATCGAAGTTGGCGAAGCGACCCGCAAGGTGGTGCTTGCATCATTTGAGATACTTGACAAAAAGGGTGAGTTCACCGAAGCGTTATTGAAGGTATATGAACAGTTCTCCTTCGGAAACGCCTAAAACCTGCGTAGTGATGGGTAACGGCAGAAGTCTATTGACCATGCCGGAATTACCCTATGAAACCTTTGGTGTGAACTATGTAGGGTTGTTGAAGCAACCGACCTATTATGTGTGCATTGACAGCACCATACTCACTCAACACGCTGATGTTATTTATGACACAGCCAAGAACGCAAAGAAGGCGTTCCTGAACCACATGTATGAGGATTGTGTGTTGGATAACACAGCGAAGTTATATGCGCTCCCCAACTATGTCCCTGTTGATAATGACAGGGACGCTTTCAAAGACTGCCATTTTATGTCAGGCTATACGGCTGTTTATGTAGCGTTGAAGATGGCGTATTATGAGGGTTATGAGAGGGTGTATCTTTACGGAGTGGATCACTCGCAGGAATGGTATCACTTTACGGATAACTACCCGCCTGGAATTGTAACAACGGAGATAAGACGGGACGTGATGTGGTGGCATTATAGATATGCAAACGAGGTCTACAAGAAAGCAGGACGGGTGATTTATAACTGTTCTGAACTATCCCCATTGGATAAGATATTTGAACGTGCTGACCTGTCCTAACTGTGGAAGCCATAACATCGGCTTTTGCGCTACGAGGCATCAACCGCAGGAAGAAGTGGATAAGACGGGTATTGCAACGGTTGATTATATGGGCTGTTTTGACTGCAACCTCATATTCCAAAAGATACCACTAGACCCATCTTACTATAAGCGTGATTACCGCAGGATACTGAGGACGGGTAATATTGACCCAACGCCAGGTAATCTAGTTGGTGAACACAGGCGAGCCGTAAGACTATTGGTGTTTCTAAAAGAGCATAACATCAAACCCAAAAGGATATTGGATGTCGGCTGTTCGACAGGGCTTATCCTACGGGAACTGCAAAAGGAATTTGGATGCGAAGTAGTTGGGGTAGAACCAGGCGATGCGTTCAGGATGTATGGTATCGGACAGGGGACTACCATTTATGACAACATAGACAAGATAACGGACAAGTTCGACTTCGTTACGACCACCCATGTGTTAGAGCATCAGACAGAGCCTATCAAATTCCTGAACCAGATCATTGAGAGAATGAGTGGTTATGTGTTCATCGAAGTTCCATTGTTGAACCCAGCATTACCGCATCACCTGATGTTCACGGCTGATACATTCAAGGATATGGTAACACGGGCAGGTATCAAGATAGTGGATAGAACGGTTACAGACCCCTTACAAATTCTTGGTCGTGTATAATTTAATTGGTGGGATTAGCACTCCTATTGCTAGTCTCACCTCTTCCATAGGAGGGAAGATAAAATGAAATCAATAGAAGAGCGTTTTGAGCAATATATAAATAAATCTAATGCTTGTTGGGAGTGGACTGGGGGAAAAACCCGTGGTGGATATGGAAGTCTTCATTCCCGCACAGAGGATGGCACGAATATCAATTTATATGCACATCGTGTTTCGTGGATGATATACAAGGGCGATATACCAGATGGGCTATGTGTTTGCCACCACTGCGACAATCCGTCTTGCGTAAATCCAGAACACTTATTTACAGGAACAGTGGCAGATAATATGCACGACAGAGATCGCAAGGGAAGATTTAACGGAGGAAAGAAGCATAATGGTTTTGTAAACTGTGCGCCGATTTGCAAACGCGGACATTTGCTAAGTGATGCCAACGTTTATATATATAGATATAACGGAAAATTGCTTAGGCAGTGTAAGGAGTGCAATAAAATTAATACGCGAGCAAGATATTTGAGAAAGAAAAAGTGTGTGGGTTATAATTAGATAAGAGGCTAAATTGGCTAAAAATTCATATAAAAGCACAAATATCGCGATAAAAAGCACCAAAAAGACCCTTTTACCGATAAACATAGATGGGCGCGAAATCAACATATCCGACAAGCATAACCACGCTTTTATCAAAGACGATGGGCTGGCGAAGGAACTCTCGGCTAGATATGGCGCGGGTAAAGAGGGTGAACTAGGCAAGGATGTTGTGGTAAGTCCGGTGAATTTGGTAACGGAAACGCACCATAATTATTTTTTTGGTCAACTCCCTGAAATGCCCTGGAAAAAGAAAAAGGAGAATGAGGATGAAAAAACAGAACGTACCGAGTAAGTTGAAAGCTGTGGTGTATGTCCCGCCTAAAGGGACTGTAACGATCACGAATAAAAACAGGAAAGACAAAAAACCAGTTGCTTAAGGAGAGATAAAATGGCAAAGAAAGAGAAAGCACCAGACAAGAATCACGCAGGCAATAAAGGTCAGGGTTCATTACGCATCACCAAAAGACGCGGGAACGCAAAGAAACGCCCAGCGTAAGGGGATCGAATGACAAAGAAAACGAAAGCCAAGATCAAAGCGCATTTGGACAAGGCAAGGATCAGACCCGGCGTTGTCGGCCCGCCCTCAACGTGGCCTATGGCGCAAAAGAAAAAGAAAACTAAATAAGTTAGGAGTATTCCTATGAGCTACACGTCCGGAATATACAAGATTGAGAACCTTGTGAACAATAAGGTGTATATCGGACAAGCCGTTGATTTGGCTCAACGCAAAAGGCAACACTTTAGTCTACTTGGGTTAAATAAGCACGATAGCGGACATCTACAAAACGCATATAACAAGTACGGCAAAGACAACTTTGTGTTTAGTGTTATTCTTTATTGCGAACCTTTTGAGCTTACTAGATATGAGCAAGCATTGGTTGATATAACCAGCAATATTTATAATATTAGAAAACTGTGTGTAGATAGCAATAGGGGTATAAAATATTCAGAAGAGGTTCGTCTAAAGAATGTTGAAAGACAGCTCGGAGAAAAAAGCCCTATGTTTGGTAAACATTTACCGGAAGAAGTAAAACGTAAAATAGGTGACGGGAATCGCGGCAAGAAAAGAACGCCAGAACAAATAGCCATATTATCTAAGGCGCACATAGGACAACAAGCATGGAACGCCGGAATGACTACGCCTACAGATGTTAGAAAAAAACAATCTATAGCTGCGAAGAAAAGACATACGGAGGAAAAGAAGTGAGTTACAAATTATCTGCCCTCATAACTGACACGCTTAAAAGATTAAATGTTATAAATGTTAGAGTAGCCTCTGGTGGAAGCACAGCAAGTGCGGTAGTAGCTACAATTATTGGGGATTTTGACGATGAATCGTGGACTGGTGGCTACGTATTTGTCATAAAAACCACCGACAATTTAGCACCAGTTGGAGAGTGGGCTGCCGTTACCGCATATACGTCAAGCACGGGAACATTTACTTGTGCAACATCATCTTTCACGGCGGCAATAGGTTCTGGGGATACTATCGGATTCGTGAATAAATTCGACTACCCGATCCCTGATGTCATAGATCAGGTGAACCTTGCGCTTCAAGATTTAGGCGACATTCCCCTTGTGGACATATCCACCCTGACCACCGCTTCTCAGCAGAGCGAGTATTCTTATGCCGTGGATTGGAAGCGCAACCAACCTGTAAGAATTGATATTCAACAGAAAAAGAATGATACCAACGACTACCAATGGCAGGAACTATTTGCTTGGGAGTATATCCCTTCTGCGCCTGGTACGGCTGGATTGATCGTGTTCCGTGAGACATTACCCGCCGGCTATTTGCTACGGGTATGGTATGAGGATAGACACCCCGAAGTAACCATTTATTCAAGTGCTATCGCTGAATCCATCCGACCATCTCTTGCGCAACTTGCTGTATTGGATAAGTTACTGTCTTGGAAAAACGCTGGCATATCAGGTCAGGATGACTTCCTATTGCAATTCAGGAACGAGATCATGGAAAAGCTGGCGAATGAACGGCAGTTATTGAAACCGTATAAGCCAAAACGCAAGAACAAGATCGTTACCTACAATCAAGTACCGTCATGGAAAGATAGGATACAAGGGCCATGATAAAGCCGTATGCCGCGCCTGGCGATACCAAGAGTACACATGATATTGTCTTATCAGATGGTGTTGAGACCGTTGGCATAGTTCTGGCTGGCGGGGTCAAGGCTATCAAGGAAGACCCCTCTTCGCCATCTACTCTACAATACACTTCCGGTGGAACTCGTTACGGCGACTTTGAACCGCAGTTCAGCCATATTGACCAGAGGGATTGGGTCGGAGGCAGAGGTGGTGAAGATTATGTGAATGACAATACCATGTTCTACGATAACCATAATGGCTGGTCATTGACACCCGGAAAGTATATGAACGGGCTTCAATGGAAGTTTGCGAAAGGATTGAGGAATGAAGATTCGTGGCTCTCTGCTAGTAAAAGTTGGAAAGCTCTGCTTAGCACCAGTATGTATATGGCTTCTAGTTTTACTGCATCAGCATCGTACTCGGCAGACAAGGTATATTTATGGATAAGGCGCAGGGGTAATCCCGGCACTCTTACGGTTACTTTGCGGGATACCGACAAGGTTGTTCTCAAGACCGCCACAATAACGACCACTACTGTTACTGATACGGTAAGTGTATTTCAGGCATTTGATTGGGATGGAACGCAGGCACTCACCGCTTCAACAGCATATTGGATTTGCGCTCAAGGGGCATCTACTGATAACGCCACGAACCATTGGGAAGTAGCTGTTGATACGGCTACCACTAATTCGTATATTTCGTCAGCAGGGGTCACCTGGGCGGCAACCACTTATGAGATGAACTTCAGGGTAGTGGATGTGGATATTGCAAGACGCTTCTGGCTGTTCAAACTAGAGGGCGCGTTCTATGCGGTGGACTCTAAAGATGATGGTACAGCCAGCCAGTTGTATATCAATGGAACTAGGGGAACGGCTACCGCAGGATCAGGAACTTCGCTTACAGATTCTAATAATGCTTTCGGAACGACAAAATATGTAGGGGCTAGGGTCACGATTATTGCAGGAACGGGCGCAGGACAGGACAGGGCGATTGTCAGCCATACCAACACGGTATTAACTGTCGCTACTTGGAGTGTGATACCTGACAACAGTTCTCGTTATGTTATTTACGATACCCCCTATTGGACAGAGATTGCAACAACAGGATTAGGCAAGGTGGTACAAAGACCAGCGGTTGCGGGTAAGATAGCGTTCTTCCCACAGGGGCAGTCTGTAAATATCCGTGTTATGCGTAACAACGCAACTGCTCATAACTTCGCGGCTGATGGAACGAACAAGGCTGACTTCCTGTACACATTCTACTCAACATCCGATAAAGCACCTGTGATATGGCGAGCCAATAATACGGCTATCTCAATATCAAAGAGCGCAGTTCCAGCGTGGGGCGCGGCTTGTGTATTTGGAACAGCCATTTTAGTAGGTGATATAGGGCAACTGATTACCAACCTTTATGATGTTAATAACACCATGAAGGTGTACAAGGAAGATAGTATTTGGTATGTCAGTTCTGACAACCTGTCCGTTGTTCGTATGAACTTGTCTTTTGATGCCATGCCGAGTTTATTCAACGGTGCGGCGGTAACGACTAAAGACCTTGTTGAATACTTCTCATACAGCCATTCAGTAGAATACATGAACGGTGGGAATATCGCTGACTTTGGGCCGTGGAAGGGTGCTGGTATGCCGGATGGACGACAGGGGCCGGTAAGTGCTTTGTGTCCTGGTGTGTCAGTTCTATTCGGTGCTGTGGATGGACTTACAGGTACTTCAAGTGTGTTAGCGTGGAACGACTTTGGATGGACTGAACTCATGCGGGCATGGGAAGCCAATAAACGCATTAGGGATTTGAAGTGGCAGCCTGTTGAGAACGGCAGACCTAAACTGTGGATAGACTGCGGTGGTGAACTCGTCTATCTGGACTTCCCAAAGAATACATTGCAACCACAACGGGATGATGGGATTGACTTCCAGCACGAAAGTACCGTAACCTCACAAACGATTGATATGGGATTTGCAGGACTACCAAAGTTCTATAAAGAGATCGCTATTTATTCAGAGAAGATGGCGCAGGGAATGGAAGTGGGGGTGGATTACCAGACCGATGAATATGTGGATACGAACACCTGGACACCATCAGAGAGCATTTACGCAAGCGACATCAATAGTGATACCTCTGTCATAAATCTGGGTAATAAGCGGAAATTGAGATACAGATTACGCATAAACACCAACAATTCCCACATAAGTCCGGCGTTGCTATCGGTTATTGTGAAGGGATTTGCGAGAACACCTGTAAAGAGGCAATGGGCGTTGAAGGTAAAGATAAGCGATATGGGGCAGGTGAACGGGCAAAAGGATATGGACGCCGACTCATTCTATGATTGGTTGTGGAAAGCCTGTCAAACTGCCGGTGGAATTAGAATGACCAGCACGATGGAAAATATGCACAACATCTGGGTCATTGTTGAACCCCCTACTATTTTACGCAACTTTTTCCAGAAGCTAAGCAAGATTTGGGGTGGGGATGTGTATGTTCTGTTGAGGGAAGCGTGAGATATAAAACGCCTAGAATAGCGACAGAGGATAGACCCATAAACAGGGCTAGTCCTACTATTGAGAGAGAGGTATTGACTGGACTTGTGCAGGATCAGGATGCTTCGGATATTGAGGAAAGATTTGCGAGGGCATTAGATAAATACAAGATACCTTACGACTTCCAGGTTAGTAAGTTAGCGCCTTACAACAAACCAGGCGAATACAGGTTGGACTTTTTAGTGGATGCTGACTGGGGGCAGATACCCGTGGCAATAGATGGCGAATACGCTCATAAGAGTGCCGAGGACAAAGAGAAAGACCAGTTGAAAGACTTTGAGTTTATGCAAAAGACGGGTAATAAGTATGAACCAGTTGAGAGAATATCCTTTACCGAACTGATGTCGCAAGAGGACGCGGACAGTTTTGTAATGGAACATTATTTATAAAGGAGATAAGAAATGACAGCAACTTTACACGATGACGTACTAGACGGAGCATTGAATATTATCAAGAACAATACCGAAAATCTGTATATCTGCAAGACAGCACAACCAACGACTTTTGCGGAAGCGTCCAGTACTTATGCCGTTGGAGTCAAGGCTACGCCTACCTTTACCGGCCCCGCTAATGGTGCATCCGGTAGAAGTCTGACAGTAGATGCTATCACAGATGGAACGGTATCTGGGAGTGGAACGGCTGGTTGGTACGCATTGACAGACGACAGCGCGAGCAAGTTGCTGGCGGCTTATGAACTGAACGCTACGCAGGTGGTTACGAGCGGTAACACTTTTACGCTGACCGCTATTGTTATAAACCTGCCTGATCCGGTATAGACACCATTTTCAGTTAAAGTGAATATATAGGGCTAGATGGCTAGTTATTCCAATCAGGCTCCAGCGTCCACCTTCGGTTATGAAGGTCTGGCGACAACTAACTACGGCACTAATGCACAGTTATCGCTGGGACAGACTTCTTCTGTACAAAAGCGTACCTCGTGGGTACGCTTTTCGTCCGTGACATTCCCGCACCCACCGATAGCGTCAGTTTCTAACGTCGTATTAACGCTGTATTCTGCCGCGGAAGGATTGAGCGCGAACCGGACTGTATATGTTTATCTCAACTTGCGGGATTGGGTTGAGGGGCAGGCGACCTGGAACATATTCAAGACTTCCAACAACTGGGGAACAGCCGGCGCGCGTAATTCGACAACGGACTACAACAGTTCGCTGTTAGGCTCGGCTACCGTATCAGGGACTATCGCGGCAAACGCGGCGGTTGCGATCACGCTGGATAATACCCTCTTCTTAGAATATATAAATAACCAGGCAACTTATCCGGGCGGATTTGAAATTCTGCTGACTGAAACCGGATCGGACTATTGGAACCCGCACTCCAACGATGCGGCGACATCCACCTACCGTCCAAAGCTGACATTCGATTACACGACATTTGATGATCTCGTCAGCAAAGACATAGCAACAACGCCAACTGTTACGAAGCCGGTAATCGGACAAAAACACGTTCTAGTTGATAAGGACATCGCTACAACCCCGACCCTGACCAAACCGACCTGCGCTGAGGTTGGCGGCGGCGTAGACGACCTTGTAAGCAAGAATATAGCGACAACTCCAACAGTTACTAAGCCCGTTATCGGGCAAAAACACGTTCTAACCGACAAGGATATTGCGACAACCCCAACCTTATCTAAACCTACAATGGGGGCAATATCTAATCTGGTCAGCAAAAATATTGCTACTACGGCTACAGTTACCAAGCCGGTGATCGCCCAGATACACGCCCTTGTAAGCAAGGACTTCTCTACCCAGATAGCACTAACCAAGTCCACGCTTGTAGTAAGTTATAATTTAAGTGGCAAAGATATTTCCGTTTTGCCAACTGTTACAAAGCCTGTAATCGGGCAGAAGCACGCTTTATCAGCTTTTGATATTGTATCAAGGCTGACAATGAGCAAACCTACGGTCAATGCCTCACTCATTACCGCAAGGTTCAAGATGATAGCGGACAAGGCAAATCATCTGCTTATAGCGGATAGCTTCTCTACCGACCCGATACTGACCACCAACACAATAGCTTTTACTTTGTGTGACCAGAACGGGATAGACATAGTAGATCAGAATGGAGTAGTGATTGGCGGTAATACATTATTCCAGGCACATAACATAAAGATGACCGCCAAGAACATAGACTATAACCTGACCGCAGAGGAGATATGGGAACGACAGATGATAGCTGAAAAACTAAATTACACGCTGATAGCGGACAGCTTCTCGGTAGACCCTGTATTAGTTACGAATACCATTGCCTTTACGCTTTGCGACCAGAATGGGGTTGATATTGTGGATCAGAACGGAGTGGTAATTGGAGGTAATACATTGTTTGAAGCGCATAACATCAAGCTGAGCGCAAAACGGCTTGACTATCAATTAGTAGCGGAGGAAGATTTATGGGAAAACGCATAGACGAACAGACAGCAAGCACTACCCTAGCCATTACTGACCTGGAGTTGAAAGAGGCTGACCCGACAGGTACAAAGATACATCAGTACATAACTGCCTTGAATAAGATCAAGGGGTACTTCAAACTGAATATGTGGGAGAAGGTAGCTTCAGTTACCAATCCTGATGCTGGCTATTCACGGTTATTTGTGGATGCAAGTAATCAGTTGTGGTCGCAGGATGAGAGTGGAAACCTACGCAAGCTGAACAATGTCCGGATATTCTGCCTGCCTGTGTTCGGTATCACAGATGCGGTGACAACCGGTAATGATAAGGTGCATTTTGACATACCATTAGACCTCGCCGGAATGAACCTTACCTATGTTATGGCGGTAGTTGATACCGTTAGTTCAAGTGGTACTCCGACCATACAGATACGCAATATTACAGACTCGGTGGATATGCTCTCAACGTTACTGACGATTGATGAGGGCGAATACACGAGTGTTACCGCAACAGTCGCGGCGGTTATTGACGGCACAAAAGATGATGTTGCTCACGGTGATAGGCTAGCAATAGATGTGGACGTGGCGGGTACTTCAACCTTGGGGATGCGCGTGTATGTAGGATTCCAATACCCGTAGGAGAACAAATTGGCGACATATTCTAATCAAGCAGCAGAAAGCACATTCTTATACGAGGGGTTGGCAACCACTAACTATGGCACAAACGCGGAACTATCTCTTGGAATAAGTGGGGCAAGCCAGGCTAGGCGTTCTCTTGTAAGGTTTCCATCATTACCGTCAGGCGTTTCAGGCGTATCTAGCGTTGTATTCTCGTTATTCAGTTCTAGCGAGGGTATGTCTAATGCCAGAAGCGTTTATATAGCCGCAAGTAAGAGGGCGTGGACACAAGCAGGAGCTACCTGGAATAAATATGATGGCACAAATGATTGGGGAACTGCTGGTGCTATGAACGCGAGTGATTATGACTCCGCTATGGCATTTGGTAATGCAAGTATATCTGCAACAATAGCCGCTAATGCAGAGGTGCAATTCACGCTTGATAATACTTTGTTCGCCGCCTATCTGAACGCGCAGGCTACTTATCCTGGCGGATTTTTAGTGTATATGACCGAAGCGGCTACTGACTATTGGAATCCACATTCTAACGATGCGGCTACCGCAGGTTACAGACCTAAGCTGACCTTTAACTATACCGTTGGCGGTTCAGCCGGCGTTTATATGATCTTATGATAGGAGAACGCTATGTCAAATGAAGATAAATTACTTTGGGTCAGACAATCCCCGATT
>Ga0172379_10004076_pt1 | contig 22159 bp, 20 predicted proteins | sample GrowelOW334metaG_FD_119756 | JGI IMG/M metagenome (GOLD analysis project Ga0172379, IMG submission 119756) | Groundwater microbial communities from an aquifer near a municipal landfill in Southern Ontario, Canada - Groundwater well OW334 metaG | ecosystem: Environmental > Aquatic > Deep... | reverse complement strand
TTTAAAAAAAGACAGGCCTATTATAGCCTGTCTTGATACTTTAAACAAGCTGTTAATTCTTTAGCGTAGTGATTGGTCTAGACTGAGTAATATAAAATTTAGCTTTTTCATAAGCCCATTCAATATCACAAGGAAAACCATAGTGCTTTTCAATATTTATACAGATTTCTGCCAATTCCATAATTTGCCGACCAGTTAATTTTTGCTTGCCACCTTCACTTTCGCTTAAATCTACCCAAACATTAGCGTGATCTTCATCTTTTTGGTATTCTTTGGCATTTACTGACTTTTTAACTTTGGATTTTATTAATTGGCGATTTTGCATGCCCAAATTAATATCTAGAATACTCATTTCACTTTTGGAAATTACATAGCTATCAGGGGTTACTTGACCAGAAACAATCGCCTCACCCAAACCATAACCTGCTTCAATAATCATTTGATCCGGATCTTCAATTACTGGATGAACTGTAAAAGCAATTCCGGAAATTTCTGATTGCACCATTTTTTGCACAACCACAGCTACCGAAACATAACTATCAATTAAATTTTTTTCATGGCGATAAAAAATGGCGCGCGGAGTAAATAAAGATGACCAACAAGTCTTTACTCTTTCCACCACATTTTCCTCGGTGGTATTTAAATAAGTTTCTAATTCTCCCGCCCAACTAGCCACGGAAGAATCTTCGGCAGTGGCACTAGAACGCACGGCAACAAATTCTGTATCCAATTCTTTAAAAGCTTTTAATATTTCTTTTTTTAAATCTTCGGGCATTTGATGATCATGAATAACATCACGAATTACCGCACTGGCTTTGTCTACACTGTTTGTGTCTTCTGGGTTAACTTCTTTCAAACGTGCTCTAATTTCTTCATGTAAATTAGTTTCATCTAAAAACCGATTAAAAGCATTTGCCAAAACTACAAAACCTGGTGGCACGGGAATTTTGGCATTGGTCATTTCGCCAAGCGAAGCCCCTTTGCCACCGGCCTGATCAACACTTTTTTTATTTATATCTTTAAAAAAACTAATATGTTGTGGCATAAAATTAGTGATGAGATTTTTTTTCTACTGGTTTTACTGGAGCTGGTTTTGGTTCTTCTTTTTTTGGTTCTTCTACTGGTTTAGGTTTTTGTGTTTCCAAATGTTGTCCAGCCAAATTTTTTGCTGATTCCCAATCAATTGTAAGTTCTGCACCATCAAATAGAACTTGACGAGCTGGATCAGTAAATTTACATTCTATTTTTGTTTCACCTGAAGTCTTATTTTTCTTAAATCTAACAATAAAACCTTCCACAGGACTAAATGAACCACCTAAAGCTTTTAAATCATTTATTGGTTGTCCATTTACCCTTAAAGTCTTCATTAACCAACCTTCATTTAGTAAAGCATGGGTGACAAAAGGAATAGCTGTTTTTTTAAGATCACCAGTCAGCATGGCTTCAGCCTTATTTTTTAAAGCCAAAACATTTCCAGACATAAATTGCGAAATTGCTTCTGCTCCACCCTTCATACTAACCAATTTGTCCATTGCTGGCACCTCGACAACCTCACCTATGCGAGCACGTTCATCTAATTTAGACATCCCCCAATTAGGAGCATCAACTTTTGCTTGTGTAATTTCGCCAGAGATAGTTTTAAAATCAGCAGCTATACCAGGATATTTCTTAACCAATTCGCCATAAGTGGTATCAGGCAATTGTACTGCTTTTAAATTAGTATCTATACCTGAGCCATCAACTATTAAATTTGCTGTATCAGCAGCACGTTCTTCGCCACTAGCATGCGGATATAAACGATCATAAAACGCAAAATGCTGACCAAAAGCTTCGGCGTTTCTTTTACCTTCACCAACCAAATCTTTAGAATCGGGAATTTTAATTTTGGCTTCACGACTTTTTGTAATCAGTGGATTTACCCACTCAGTAGGCCCAGGAGCCTTATTACCATGACGAAGCAAAACCAAATCACAAACCTGTTCATCTGGCCCTACATCATTAAACCAATGTTCAAATTTTTCTCTTTCTTTTTCGACGTCTGATTTTGCCCGGTCAAATTTATTTTCCATTTCACCTAACATTCTTAAAGCCATATTTTAGTTATTAATATTTATAATTAAATTCTAGCACGTTTAGGATTACATTTCAATGATAGTTTTATCACCAATTACCATGCGGTGTTCTTCCACTTTCCCACACTCTCGCTTAATAAGTTTAATTCCTTTTCCAAGCAAACTATCAGTAATATTTATTTTTACTTTAATTAAACTATTTTCCAAAAGGATTGAATCTTTAATATTAGCTTCATACACTTCGGTGCCAGTACCAATAGTTACATTGGGGCCAACAGTACAATTTTCCAATACACAATTTTCGCCAATAATTACCGGACCAACTATTTCTACATTTTTACCAACTCGAGAACCAACCCCAATTTTAACTTTACCAGAAATTTTTGCGCTACTATCTATTGAACCATGATTAGGAAATTCACTTTCTGTCATCTGTTCCAAAAGCAATTTGTTGGCCATTAACATATCCTCTACTTGCCCGGTATCTTTCCACCAACCAGTAATTTCTTTATGGCCAACTTTAAAACCATTATGTAAAAAATATGAATGAATATCAGAAATTTCATATTCACCGCGAGGACTACGTTCTATTTTGTCATAAGCCTTAAAAAAAGCTCCAGGGCCATACAAATAAATTCCTGTCTGCGCTAAATTATGTGGTGGATTGGTTGGTTTTTCTTTAATTTCAATTAATTTACCAGAGTCATCAAAGTAAGGCACGCCAAAATGTCGAGCATCGGGAACTTTGGCAAAAGCCAACATACAATCATATTTTTCACGTGAGAATTCCGCAAACAATTCTGGTAAATTCCCCAATACAATGTTATCAGACAAGAAAAACATAAACGGGTCGTTACCAATAAATTTTTCCGCACATTTTACCACATGAGCAATTCCTTGAGGTCCACCTGTTTGTTCAAAAAATTTAATGGTAATTCCCCAATGTCCACCATCACCAATATATTTTTGTAATTCAGTTTCACCAGGATTGATATTAATAAAAATTTCTTCCACACCTGCTTCTACTGCTCGCTCAATAGCATGAAAAATCATTGGCTTATTGGCCAGTGGCAAAAGATGTTTATTGATTGTGGTAGTAATTGGGTACAAACGAGTTGCTCGCCCACCACCAGTTAATATAGCTTTTTTTATTTTCATATTACCACCAGATTAAACCTTTTACTACTACGTAATAATATAAAGTCATTAAGGGGTTACCAATATAAACTAGCAGAGGATTTTCCATTGATTTTTCTTGAAAATAAACCCCCGAAACAGCAGTTTTTAATAATTCGCGATCGCTTACTTTGCGAATTGTTTGAATATTTTTTCTTTTGCCTAACCATAATTTCCAGCTACTGATTTTTAGCCAATATTGATAAACCTTTACTCGCTCTTTCCACCAACCACCTTTAAAAGCAAACAACCACAAACCAAATTCCAAAATTATCGCCATTGGTAAAAGCAAAAGTAAAGTTGGCCAGCGAAAAAACATTAACATTGTGCCATAACGATTGCGCTCCATCCAATAAAATTTCTCTATACTTCGACTAAATTGATATTTATGATAAAAAACTGAATCTTTAACAAGGGCTGACTTAAATCCAGCAACTTTTAAACGAAAAGAATATTCCAAATCTTCGTGATACAAAAAGAAATCATGATCCCACAAACCATATTGTTTTAATAAATCGGCACGCATGAGTAGTGCCGCTCCAGAAGCGTAACCAATTTCCGAAACTGCGGGCAAATTTAATTCTTTGACTTTAGTTCGATAATCACCACAAAAACCAAAACCTAAATATTGAAAAGAATTACCAGTAGAATTTACTAATTCGGTTTCTGGGTGAAGCAACATTAATGATTGTGCCACACCAATAGTTTTATCCTGCTCCATTGCTTCTACCAAGGGTTCCAAACAAGTGGAGGCCATAAAACCATCGTTGTTATGAAAATATACATAATCAAACCCGTTATCCAAAGCCCAGGTTATACCTTCGTTATTGCCACCTGCAAAACCTAAATTTTCTTTTTGGGCCAAAAGGGTCACGTGAGGAATGGCTGTGCCCGACAATGGCATAACATTTTCTTCTAAATAGCGCACCGAGGGGCCATAGGTTGGGTGTGGATTATCAACAATAATAAATTCTACTCTATCGCGTGGATAAGTTAATTTTTTTAGTGACGATACCACATCATCCATGTATGGTTCGCAGTGGAATGATAAATAGACAATGGCAATTTTGGGATAATTCATATTTATATTTTTTAAATTTTATTTCCCTTCCACTTCCACAAATATTTCACCCAGCTGTCCAAATGAATACGGGCTAATTTATTTTTAAACAAAGCTTTAAAAATTCCTGGCACTTTGGCCGATTCCCTAGCGTGCATATGTTTGATAACTATATCATGTACATAGTAAACTGGCCAGTGTGCCTCCCACATTCGCCGACACCAATCACAGTCTTCCAAATACATAAAATAACGTTCATCAAACCAACCAATTTCGTTCACTACTTCTTGACGCACTACCATGGCAGCACCCAGCACCCAATCTACAGGTCGAGTTTCGTTATGATCAAAATCTTTCATGAGTAATTTGTCGGAATGTTTTCTTACCCAATTATATTTTTGATCAAAATTTATTTGTTTTAAGGGTTTAATCAAAAGTGAAGCAAAATCAAATCGATAGCAAGAATATTGCAAACTACCATCCAAATTTAAAAGTTTAGGACCGATGCAACCAATTTTTGGGTGCTCATCCATAAATTTAATTAAACGTTCGATCGTGCGGGAATTTTCGGGAATAATTGTATCGCGGTTTAGAGCAAAATAATAACGAGCCGGTGTAGCTTTAAAACCGGCAGTATTACCTTTGCCAAAACCAACATTGCCACCACAATTAAGATATTTAACTGCAGAAAACTTGGTAGCCAAATCATCTTTTATACCATCGCGGTTTTCCGAATTATCGGCCACTGTAACTTGTACGCTATAAGGACAATTTTTAAGATCAGCCAAAACCGAATCCACGGCTCGCAAAATATCGTCCTTCATTAAATAATTTAAAAATACAATGTTAATGTCTTTCATAGATTTATTTCCACCACTTTCTCATTTCTTGCCAAGAAATTTCTCTTAATTGAATATTTTTTAATCTCTTATTTTTTAAATCTTTTCTATTTTTCCAAATTTCTTTCAAACCGTTTAATACTTGTCTCTCAAACAATAAAAAATATACAAACTTCTTTAATTCATACCATTTTATAAAGGGCAAATCAAGTAAATAATTTTGCCAATATTCATTTTTTATTAAAGTCATTAAATGATTTTTATAACTATGATATTTGACCCAAGATGATTGTTGTTTTTTATTGGCAATAGCGATTGAATCACCAAGATTTTCCGGACCAGCTGCCGAACGATCGTGATATGCAACGACATTTAACAATACATACGCTTTGTGTCCAGCCAAACGCAAACGATAAGCCAAATCCACATCTTCTTTATAAGAACCATAAGTTTCATCAAACAAACCAATTTCGTCAATAACCGACTTTCTAAACAGTGGCAAGGCACCGGATACACCAAAAACTTCCATCGCTTCACCAGTGGTGTGATATGACAATTCTAATTTGGATTTTTTTTCATCCCAATTTTTACCTGCATATTTTTCTATCACTCGTCGATTTCGTAAAACTTTTAGACCAAGTGTGTCTATTTGGTTGGTGAAGCCACACGCAATGTCCCCCTCTTCCCAAGAGGGGGTAGGGGGAGTTGCCGATGTTTGCTCAAACTCCGGCAAACTCTCCCGGCCTGCGGGCCACCCTCTCTTGGTAAGAGAGGGACAACCAAAATCCCATTTCATCAATCTTGGACTTGCTACTGCCGCTTCACTATTACTATTCATAAATTCAACCAACTTTTCCAAACAATCATCCATTAAATACATATCCTGATTGAGTAACAACACATATTCACATTCTCCTTTTTCCTTACTCCTTATTCCTTCAAATAATTGATTATGCCCTCCAGCAAAGCCTTTATTTTCTTTATTGATAATTAATTCATATTCAATAGGAAAATTTTGCAATTCAAATTTAATTTTCTCCACAGTATCATCACTAGAAGCATTATCAAGAATAATTAATTTATAATTATTATAAGTCTGTTTTTTTAAAGAATCAAAAAGATAAGGAATATACTTCCCACCGTTCCAAGTAACTAGATGTACATTTAATTTCATAATTTATCATTTAACCAAGCCAGTATTAATCCAAAAGGCCTGGCAAGCGCAATCCAAATCCATTTATACCACGGCTCCCACTTCTGAAAATATTGTAACATACTTTTGGTAAAATTTTTCTGCTTCCAAAAAGTATCGCGTTTTTTAAAACTTTGTCCCACATAATCCACACAAGAAATAATTGGCGTGTACATTACTTTGTAACCTAGCCGCCAAACTTCGCGACAGGTGTCTACATCTTCAAACCAAATAAAATAACGTGGATCAAAACCCCAACCTAATTTTTCATAAACCTCACGGCGCATAATCATAAACGAACCACGCACACTTGGCACTTCTTGCTCTTTTTCGGGATCAAAATCCTTCATATAATAATTATCCAAAACCTGTGGCATCAAATGAGGAATTTTAAAAATCAAAGCTACCATTTCCCAAACTTTGGGGAAACGACGTGGTTTGGCATCTTCATTAAATTTTCCAAACTCATCTAATAATTTGCAACTTGCCAAACCCACTTCGGGATTATTTCTCATCCACTCTAACATTTTATCCAAACCCCCCTCTTCAGCTTGATTATCGGCATTTAAAAATAATATAAAATCACCAGTAGAAATTTTGGCACCCTTGTTATTACCTGCACCAAAACCAAGATTTTCTAAATTTTTTATTAAAATTACTGAAGGATATTTTTCCACAAATTCTGTAGTTTTATCTTTAGAAGCATTATCAACCACAATTTCTTCAAACTCGATATTTTTACAACCCAAAACTACAGATTTAATTTGCTTTTCAATAAAATCTTCTGAATTCCAAGTAACAGTAATTACTGAAAGATCCATATTATTTTAAATAATCAGCCAAGGCTTCTTGCCAACTTCTCTGCGCTGGCATTTTGGTATTTAATAATTCAGAAAAATTTGGTCGTTTGGCTGGACGAGGAAATTTATCGGCCGACACCGGATTACACTTAACTTGCAAATTTTTTAATTTAAAAATTTCTTCGGCAAATTGATACCAAGTACAAGCTCCACTATTGGCTCCATGGTAAATTCCATATTCTTTTTTTTGTTCTATTAATTCACGGGTAAATTTTGCCAAATCTTTTACATAAGTTGGACAAGTTTTTTCATCATCTACCAAATCCAATTCAGCCTTGCCTTTATTTATTACCAAATCCAACATAATATCTACAAAACTTTTTTTGGCCAATTTGCTAATCCCTGCTGGGCCAAACAAACGTGACAAACGAATTAAATAATATTTATCAGTCCCCATTTTTAATAATTGTTCACCAAGAACTTTGCTCTGTCCATATTTATTTATTGGGTCATTATAAGCATCTTCAAGATAACCACTCTTGCTATCGCCCTTAAATACATAATCACTGGAATAGTGAACCATTGTGATATCTAAATTTTTACAGCTTTCAGCCAAATAGCCCACAGCTTGCCCATTTACCAATTCAGCAATTTTAAAATCCTCAGAATTTTCTTCAATCTTGTCTACGGCATTATAAGCCGTGGCATTGATTAAAATATCTGGCTTTATTTCGGTCAATTTTATTTTTATTTTATTTTTATCAGTAATATCCAATTCTTCTTTATCAAACGCAAAAATTTCCGAGTCTTTAAACTCTGCTTGTAAAGCTTGCCCCAACATGCCCTTTGCGCCCAAAATAACCACTATCATATGTCTTATGTCTTATGTCTTATGTCTTATGTCTTGGTATTCACTGTAATCTTCTATATAATCAGAACGATCGGGATTATAATTAGTAGAGCTTAGTGCCAATAAAACTGCGTCAGGTGAAAAATCTTTAAAATGATGCCAAACATAAGCTGGCACATAAAGAGCCGAAGTCGGTCCTTGCATAGCAATTTCTTCCAAACCATTACCTTGATCAATCACTGCGGTACAAGTACCACTTTGTAAAACAAAAAATTCTTCTTCTACTTTGTGGCAATGAGCACCAGTAATATCTTTTGGTTCGGTGATAAAATAAACTCGCTTTACTTCAAAATCAATATAATCCTTTAATTCTATGGGGCTCATCACAAAACGAGGGGTCTGGATTGAAACTAGATTAAAATTTTTAAATTTTTTGTTCTTCATCATATATGAAAACTTTATCAAATAACAGATAGCAGATAGCAAACGATTATTATTGTGTGTTATCTGATATCTGTTATTTGCTTACTGAATAATTAAGTAGCACTTTTCATTTTTTCATCAGAACGAACCAAATTTTCTTGAAATTTATTCATCTCATCTTTTTTCTTGAGTCGTAATTTTTCTACCCATTCAGTATTATTTTGATACCACTCTACTGTCTCACGCAAACCTTGAGCAAATTTTTCTTTTGTATAATCTGCAGTCCAACCCAAGGCTTTTATTTTACTCGCATCAATGGCATAGCGACGATCATGACCTGGACGATCAGTCACATATTCAATTCTGTCTTCGTCTAAACCTAAAATACTCAAAATCATTTTAGTTAATTCCAAATTACTTCGCTCATTGTCGGCTCCCACATTGTACACTTCGCCAGGTACACCCACATGCAACATTAAATCTAGTGCTTTGGCATGATCCATTACATGAATCCAATCACGAACATTCAAACCATCACCATACACTGGTACTTTTTCACCTTTTAGTAATTTAAAAATAAAAAATGGAATTACTTTTTCGGGAAATTGAAACGGACCGTAATTATTGGAACAATGGGTCACCACGACTGGTACTTTGTGCGTCACAAAATAAGCATTACACATTAAATCTCCTCCGGCTTTGGCGGCCGCATAAGGCATATTGGGCCAAATTGGTGTACTTTCCGTAAATTCTCGGTCTTCATCCAATTCTAGTGCTCCATAAACTTCGTCGGTAGAAACATTAACAAATTTTTGTACATTATTAAATTTAACCGCATCCAAAATCATTTGCACTCCCAAAGTATTGGTAAGCACAAAATCTTTACAACCACCGTGAATAGAGCGATCCACATGGGTTTCGGCCGCAAAATTTATTACATGGTCAATCTTATATTCTTTAATAACTTCATTTAATTTATCCAAATCAGTAATATCACCTTGAACAAACTTATAATTTGGATTATTAGTAACTTCTATTAAATTATCCAAATTACCAGCATAAGTAAGCTTGTCAAAATTTACAATTTTGTAGTCACTATATTTTTTTAACATATAGCGAACAAAATTTGATCCGATAAAACCTGCTCCTCCACAAACTAGTAAATTCATAAAGTTATAAAATTATATTATTTATGTAAAAATTCATGATGCACCATGGCCCAAGCCGCCAAAGTTTGGCCATCCCAAATTTCATTCTTACGCACCATTTCATCTACTTCATCCGGTCGACGAAGTAAAATTTCAATTTGTTCGGTGTCGTCTAAATTTTGTTGTTTAAGTTCTTCGGCTTCAGCCAAAAATACATGACACAAATCTTTACAAAAGCCATTCAATGATTCAAATTCACCAACTTTGATAAATTCATTGGCCAAATACCCGGTTTCTTCGGCTAATTCTTTTTTGGCAGTGTCCACAGCAGTATCACCATTTTTAATACCACCACAAGGAAATTCAATACTTTCTTTATCGCGTAAATAACGATACTGACGAATTAAAACCAAACGTCCATCTTCTAATTCTGGAATTACCATCGAACAACCATTCGTTTCACCATAAAAATAGTCACCTGGCTCACCATTGGGTTTTTCATAAACATCGCGTTTATATTTCCACCAAGGATTTTCGGCCAAAATTTCTTCGGAAATTTTCTTTAAATGTTTGTTCATAGTTTTTATTCCCTCCCCTACAAGGGGAGGGTTAGGGTGGGGTTTCGCGAAACCCCCTCCTCGCCTCCCCCTCATAGGGGGAGGAAAATTAGTTAAACAACTTCCACACTTCTTCAACTTTTGTGGCTCCAGGATTTTTAATAATAGAATGCACACTGCCACCACCATCACCTTCATAACGCGGAAAAACGTGCCAATGAACGTGAGGCACCACTTGCCCGCCGACTGGTTGGTCATTAATCCCAATGTTATACCCTGCTGGAGCCAAAACAGTCTGCAATTTATCTTGTACTCTTTTTAGGGCAATGGCCATTTTTTGCCATTCTGCTTCTGACATCTCCGACAAATCTGCAAAATGTTTTTTGGGAATAACTACTGTATGACCTTTTGCATGAGGAAAAATATCCAAAAAAGCCAAAGCAAAGTCGTCTTCGTAGACTGTGTAATTTGGCACTTCTTTATTAATAATTTTGCAAAAAATACAATTTTCCATATTAAGCCTAATTTAATTAGGAATTAAGGGCAACCAGTTACTAAGGGTAATTCTACTAAAAGTGTTATTTGCCAGCTGTAAGGGATCGAAAACGGCACTGGCATAAAATTGTACGCCAACATCCGTGTTGTCGATATAGCTATTTGTAAGGCTTAAAGAGCCTCCATCTACAATAAGACTGATAATAGTCCAGTCTCCGGGATCGTTCCACTCCTCTGTCCATTCTAAACGAGAATTGTCTATTTGTAAAGCGCTATTTTTGGCATAAACCATGTTCGCCGGACGTTCCGAATTCTTTAAATTTACCCCCTGCAAATTAAGCGTGGAATTTTCCGCAGTAATCATACCTCGATAAAAAATATTCACAGCATTTGTATGATTACCTTTTTCTAAATTAGTGTAATTTAAATTGACAACAGCATTTTTTAGATTCAAAATTCCCCAGTGCTCATTTTTGGGGATAATATTTATTGGCGCCTCTTCGGTACCCAAGGCTTCCAAATTACCATTAATAGTAATATTACCAAGCAAATACAAAATTACCCCGGGTTCAACAGTTAAAGTATAACCGCTTGGCACATTGATGGTGCTAAAAGAATAACTACTATTACCAACTAAAGTTACATCTTTATCCAAAATCAACTCGCCAAATTCTATTCTATCAATTGCATTATTAACCAACTGGTTATTATTTAATTCAGTTTTTAAAAATGGCGTAATAATTGGACCTTGATTACTTTGAAATTCACTAAAATAATTATTATTAACAGCTGATTCCGTACTACCATCATTTTTTATGGCCAAATTACCACCAATAAAATTAGAACTTTCTACAGTTAAATTGGTAACACCACCAACCGGTGTTTCATTCCAAATCACCGAATTATTGGCAAGTTCATCACTGCGAGCTTCCAAATAATTATAATTAAAACCTGTGTTATTCAAAACAACTGTTCCTCCTAAATTACGCATTACTTGCGCCATAAAAGTTCCATATACCCAGCCATTGTTTTTTAGAAATCTAGCACCGCCATAAAAAAAGTTTGTATAATTAGCCAGCAATTTTCCATTTTGATTAATTTGAATTCTACCCCAATCCCCTGGCGCCGGCTCGCCAGCAGTTAAATTAGTAAAAGCCAAATAATTCTGATTAAAATTATTACTATCCAAGGCCGAAGTAATAACAATTGGTTCCTCTGCTGTACCCAAAAAATTTAATTCACCACTTACATTAATAATTGATGAACGATCATAGCCAATCAAAACTACACCTGGGTCAACTTCTACTTTCAAACCACTCGGAATTTTTGTTTCATAGTCAATAAAATAAGGACCATTGGCTTTGGTTAAATGCAAGACGTTATCAACAATCACTTGATTGTAATAATAAGACAAATCATCGGAAAGCAACCAATAACCTTGGTTTGGTAATTTGGGCGAACCATAAAAGGCTCCTCCACCGTTTACCTTTGCTTTGGGCGCAACCGATACTGCAGTTTGCCAATTATTTGCTAGCGTACCCGAAGCAAAAGAATCAATTCTTTGCATGCTCCGATATTTATAATTAGCAATCACACCCGCATACCAGCCAGCCGTACAGTCAATTTCGTCAACTGTTTCACCAACAGCATTTACTAACTTTAAATTTGCTCCACTATTATTAAGCCCGCCCGAAAGTGTAAATATAGCATTAGCCGGAATATTTACCACAGTGCCATCATCCGTACGTTCCAATAAATAATAACTGTGAGCGGGAATAGTGGGATTAATTTTATTCCAAGTCAATGGCTGATTATTTACCAAAATTTGCCATTCGCTTAAATCAATTTCCGCATCCGTATTATTATACAACTCCAACCACTCATCATTTTTTTGATCGGGCGTGGGGCCAGTACCCATCCAAGCAATTTCACTGATAATTATTGGCGAAAAATCAGTAGAAGTTGTTTCGGTTGGTGGTGTGGTCGTAGAGACGCAAGATATTGCGTCTGTACAAGTAGATGTAGGAATAATTGGATCAGGAATCGTAGAAGTAGGTGTAGTGGTAGGAACCACTGGATCGGGAATGGTTGAGGTAGGTGTGGAGGTTGGGACAACTGGGTCTGGAATTGTTGAGGTTGGAGTGGTAGTTGGAATAACAGGATCAGGAATGGTTGAGGTTGGAGTGGTAGTTGGAATAACAGTGTCGGGAATAGTTGGAGTATTATCCTCATTATTATCATTACCACCACTACTGTTGTGTCCACCATTGCCAGAATAGACTACAGGTGGTGTTACTACTGGCTCAACCGCAGTCTCTGGCACAGGTGTTTCGGTTTGTGAAGCCGGAATATCATTAACAGGAATAACAGGGCTTTGGGGCTCAATTTTTGGCTCTACAGGGGGGTTTACCACAGGTTTAACCGTTGGTACCACTGCTATTGGCTCGGCTAATTTTACAGCTGGTTCTGGGCTATTTTCTGTAGCACTTTCAATTGTCGGTGGGGTTTCGGTATAAGCCACATCCTCACCAGTTTTGGTTTTAAAATAATCTTTTATACCACCCAAAAAACTAATACCCTTGCCGAGTAAATAGTCAGTATACCCCAAAGCATTAATTCTACTTTCAGTAATTTTTTCTTGATGTTTTTCTGCCTCATCAAAAAATAATTTTATTGCTCCCGCGCTATAGCCAATGGCTTTGGGGAGAAGGAGTTGGGCGTAGTCGGTGAGGATAATACTATCATCAACAAAATTACCTTTATGTTTTCTATTTTTTAATCTTAATTGCCAATCAAGATCATCCTCAGAAGCAAAAATTTTATAACCATTTATAAAATTATAAACATAATAATCACCACTTGAATCTTGCATTGTTTTTGAATCACTAATTTGTAAAATATTATATTTACCATCTTTAATAGTGTCATCACTATAAAAATTATTATTAGAATAATTTGCTAATTCATCAACAATATCATTTAAATTATTAACCGAAAGATAAGAATACTTTAATAGTTTTGCTATTTGGTCCCAATGTTTTTTTAAAAATTGTTCATAAGAATCACCAGAAGGATGACTATCATCTCTGGTGTGAGCAGGAACAGTCATATCCGCCAAAATGTGCAAAACATGACCCAATCCTTTAAAAGCTTGCTCTTCATTTTTATTATTAAAATCAGTCAAAGCTGTATTCCAAGTATAATCACCTAAAGCAAAACTACGTTGGGCAGATTGATTATTGTACCAAGCTTTGGCCGAAAGTTGACGTTGAAGAAAAAATATTCCACGATTATTAATTGGATCATAAAAATGATTTAACCAACGAGTTGGTGAATCTTCGTCAATTGTTCCTTGTTTTATCCAAGTAATTTGTTGTTTAGTGAGTTGTTTATCAGGATAAGTCTGGTTATACAATTTGGCTGCTAATTCTGCAATATTAGGATGTGCTACATTAGTATCATAACTAAAAACTCGACCAACAATATTGATGACCGAGCACATAAGTAAAACTAAAAATATGCCAAAAATTACAGCAACATAATTTTTCCACTGTTTTTTTTTCTTCTTTTCCATATCATTTTTTATAAAGACTCTACAAGCCAAACACCTTTAGAATCTTTTAAAAAATAAACTTTGTGCCCATATTGTTTACCATCTTTAAACGTATTATATGAATATACAGCCTTACTAGAATCAATGCTTAATTGTTTTAAATTAACATCTAAATCACTAATCATTTTGCTTAATAAATTATCATTTTTTATTTGCAACAAAGATTCTTTTAAATCTTTCCTTTCACTTTCAACCACACAACACCCTACTGCTTCTTCAAAATCTTGTTTTTTTAAAGCTTCAACAAATTTTTTATGTGTTTCTTCTGGTGTTTGAGTAGTTGGTGTATTATTTTCAACATATTGCGGATACAAACTATTTAATTCATCTTGACTATACTTGGTATAAGGAAAATCAGATTTTGCCAAACCTCTTTTTACATATTCTTGAGCATTTTTGTACCACACTGCTCCTCCACCAACCAGCAACACCACGGCAATAATAATTATAACTACGACGAAAGTTTTTTTGTTTGGCATAATAAATAATTTAATTTTTTCATTTTGTCATCCCGAGCGAAGCGCAGCGAAGTCGAGGGATCTCTTGAACAATGTTTAAGGGATTCCTCCACTCGTCGCGAGACTCGGTCGGAATGACAAAAAAATAATGTCAATATTATACCACAAAAAAATATTCGCTTCAAAAATATTGTACAAAACAAAAACCACATCCTTTTTTCTCCCTACTTAATTTTCAATACATTTAAAAACTAAGCAGGCTGGGGATGTGGTCTTGGCCTGCTGTACAGTTGAATAACTATACAAGGCAGGGCGGTCCAGTAGAAAAGAGCATAGTGCGCACCTAACGAATGGGAATATTGGTGACTTCGGAGTAGTAGCACCGCTTCTCGTGATCGATGCGGTTAACCTGCAGATAGAAGCCGGGAACGGCTTCGTCCGGCACCATCAGCTGGGCCACACCAGTGCCCGGCTGAATTAGCTTCTTGGGGTCTTCGATGAAGACCTTGACCCCAAACATGTAGCTGAGACACAGCAACAGGTACCGGCCAGTACCAGGCGCCGAATGCGGCTCGACCAACAGCGGACTCTCGGCGAAGAAAGGTACTCGTTCGCCAATATCCAGACGCAACATGGGGATACTTCGTTCGATCATCTGTCCCTCGGGACGTGGTTGACGCAAACTAATTTAAACATTAAAAAATATTTTTGTCAATGATAAAATAAAGACGCATTGCAATACGTCTCTACTAAACCCTCTAACAACTATTATCCTCTAAAGCCTCTATCTACTTCATCACCACCGGTCCCCCAACCGGCACAACTGTAAAACCATTTTCCTTTAATTTTTCATAATCATTGGCAAGCATTCGACGGCCATCCATTATTATTGGTTTATTAGGCAATGCCATTATTGTGTTAGTCAAATTTCTAAATTGTGGCCAATCGGTGGCAATAATTACAACGTCAACTCCGGCAACTCCCCCTGCCCCCTCTTGGTAAGAGGGGGATAACGCCACACTCTCACTCTCACAATACTTCACCTGTTCATTCTCAGGGAACAAAGTTTTAAACCACATACTCGCAGCCGGATCAAAACAACGAATTTCACCTACTTGTTTTTCTTGTAAAATTCGCACAATATCAATTGCCGGCGAATTACGAATATCATTGGTGGCTTGTTTAAAAGCTAATCCAAGCAAGGCTACTTTTTTACCAGTCCAAACAAAGTCAGCTTCTTTTTCTGCACGGCTCATAAACAATTCTAATTGCCGTTTGTTAGCCAAATAAGTTTCATTGACCATTACGGCATTTTGCCCGGCAGTCTGCAATTGATGCGACAACGAGCGAGCATCTTTGATAAAACAAGATCCCCCAGCATACAAACTATCATACATTCCCCAAGTGCCAATCCGTGGGTCAGAAGTTAAAATCTGGCGTAAATTTTCAAACTGCAAATCACTAAAAGTTTCGCAAGTCCTACCAATTACATCAAAACAAATTGCCAATTTATTAAACAAAGTAAAATTGGCCAATAATTTTCCGGCCGCGGCTTCTTTGGGATTTACTTCCAAATATTTTACATTGGTAGAAGCATAAAAACGCGCATAAACCTGACGCATAATCGCAAAATCTTTTTCGGTCCAAGCCCCAACTACCACACGGTCTGGATGAAGCGAATCTGGCACGGCTTTGCCTTCTACCAAAAATTCTGGGTTAGAAATTACACCATAATTTTTTACTCCTGCAGCATCCATTATTTCTGCTGTTTTATCTACCATCGCAATCGGTACTGTGCTCTTATTAATAATCACTACATATTGAGTCTGCTTACCACCATTACGTTTCAGTAAACTCTCGGCCAATTTTTCTGCCGCAGTAAAATAATAACTCAAATTACTCTCACCAGTTTCACCAATTTCTGGTGTGGGCAAGCACATAAATATCGCTTCGGCTTGATCTAAAAAAGTCTCCACCAACGTATAATCAGTGGTAAACTTAATTCGTTCGCCATTACGAATAAGTAAATCCCCTAGTCCTTCTTCGTAAAGGCAAGATTGAATGGTATCACGATCACCCGATGACAAAAGATCTATTTTTCTTTGGTCAATGTCGTAAACAAGTGTTTCGTGGCCACTGTCGGCCGAGACCGCCGCACTACAAGCACCCACAAACCCCGAACCAATATAGAGTATTTTCATAAAATGATAGTTATTGTTTTACAAACCACAGACAAACACTAGGAAAAAAGTCTTCTCTTTTAGCTCTGTCTATTTCTGATAAATATTTAGAAATTTTAAATTCCCATTCATAAATCTCTTCGGCCAAAGCTTGTTTTTCTGGATTATCAAGTTTAAAAATATTAAAAAAATGTTTATAACTTGGCATTTGATGATAAGTAATCTCCTGCCTTAAACAACCATTCTCCTTCATTATTTGAGTAACAAAATCTAAATCTATATAACGAGCAATTTTTGATTCTGGCAAAATTTTAATAAAATGATTGCTTAAAAACACTTGAATTCTTTCTTTTAAAGAACTTTGGTGAAGCGAATGTCCGAGATCATAAAGATGAACTATCACACCACCTGATTTTACTGACTTTGCACTGTTAACTAAAAAAGCTTCCAAATCTTTTACATGTTCCAAAACACTCAAAGAAACACAAACATCAAACTCACCAGCACCTGCTACTGACTGATAACCCAATTGATTTATTATCTTAACTTTGTTATATTGTTTAAATAAAGCACTAGCAAAATCAGCATCAACTTTACTAGGTTCTACTCCGGTATAGTGTACATTTGGGTGCTTAGTCAAAATTTCTAAAACATTTTTTGAACGACCGCTCCCCAAATCCAAAATTTTTGGTTCAGAAATACCACTAACTTTATCCAAAATTTTCTCAAGTAAAAATTCTTTAAATGTCATAAAAAACGTTAATTTCTTATGAAGTATAACAAAGTAAAAGAAAAAATCAAGGCGCTTCTTATTTGGAGCCAAAAATACACCAAAACAGATATGATTTATTTGGCCAAGGGCGGTTTTTGGTTAACCCTTGGACAAGTTGTTTCTTCAGGCTCGTCATTCTTTTTAGCTATTGCTTTTGCTAATTTACTACCAAAAGAAACTTACGGAGTTTACAAATATGTAATATCTATTTTAGGAATTTTATCTATTCCAACTCTTTTAGGCATTAGCCCAGCCATAACCCAAGCTGTAGCACGAGGTTATGATGGCTCACTAATCCCAGCAGTAAAAACCAAAATTTATTGGGGATTGTTAGGAAGTTTAGCTAGTATTATTTTAGCTGGTTATTATTATTTACAAAGCAATAATATATTAGCAGTTGCTTTTCTTATCTCCAGTATTTTTCTTCCCTTTATGGACGCCTTTAGTATTTATGAATCTTTTCTCCAAGGTAAAAAATTATTTGGAACTTTTACTAAATTTAACATTATTAGTCAAATTACCGCTGTAGTTTTAATGCTAGGAACATTATTTTTTACAAAAAATGTTTTATTGTTATTATTTACTTATTTTCTTTCTTGGATAATTATTCGTTTTATATTTTTTAAATATTCGCTAAAAAAAATAAATGCCAATCAAAATCAAGATACTAACACTATTTCTTACGGAAAACATTTGAGTTTGATGGGAATTGTAAGTACTATCGCAAATGGTTTTGATAAATTATTAATTTTTCATTATTTAGGAGCTCCAGAAGTAGCAATTTATTCTATTGCCATTGCTCCAGTTGAACAAATAAAAGGTATGATAAGAAATATAAATTTCTTAGTTTTACCAAAATTTTCACAAAAATCAAGAGAAGAGATTAAAAATACAATTAGCAGAAAAATTATTTTATTAGTTATATTTTTATTGTTCATTACAATAATTTACATATCTTTTGCCCCAATTATATTTAAATGGATTTTCCCAATCTATCCTGAATCAATTTTCTTATCACAATTATTTGCTTTATCCTTAGTTACTACCGCTCTATTTATGCCCTATACTGCTCTCCAATCACAAATTGCCAAAAAAGAATTGTACTTATTTAATTTTTTAAACCCCACAATACAAATTTGTCTTTTGTTTATTGGTATTAATTGGGGTGGACTAGTAGGTGTAATCGTAGCTAGAATATTAACTAGATTTTTAAATTTTTTTCTCGTCTATCTTCTAATAAAACAATAATTCTAGAAGATTTTTTTAATAACTTCGGCAGGAACACCAACGGCGACAGAATTTTCTGGAATATCTTTGGTTACTACTGCTCCAGCACCAATTACCGAATTTTTTCCTATTTTCACACCTGGATTAATAATGGCACCTGACCCTATCCAAACCCCGTCTTCAATTTCGATTGGTCTAGATTTATGAGTACGTTCACTCATTATTTTTTGGTATTCAAGTTCACCAGTATTCAAAGTGCAATAAGGCGAAATATGAACAAAATTTCCAATTTTAATGGTTGTTCTGGCGTTTAATAGTACCCCTTCATTCAAAGTGGAATTATGACCAAATTCAATATTTTCTGGACTATAAATAACAACTCTACCAAAAATTTTGGAATTATTGCCAAACTTTTTAAATAATAATTTCCAAAAAAAGGTTCTAATAAGAATTATAATTTTTGTCTGTTTTTGATAAATTCTTAAAAATATATTCATCATAATTGAATTTTAGCTTTGAACAAAAATCTGCACGAAGAAGTTGGTCTAAGTTGAACAGAAAAATTTTTAAAAAGATCAACAAAGTTTTCTTTAGATTCTTTGATCAAATCTAAATGTAATTCTCCAATAACGTTATTTACCAAACAAATATTTTTAAAATTTTTAAAAACATCATACTCGGCGCCTTCTACATCAAATTTAATTAAGTCAATTTTACTAATTGCAAATTCTGCCATCAAAGTATCAAGATTTTTTGACTGAACTTCTATTATTTTTTGAGAAGATTCTATTTCTACTCTTTGAACTAAGGAAGACGACATGCTTCTATTTGTACAACTGTAAAACTTTTCCAGACCATTATGTTCAGAAATTGCCATGTTATAACAATAGACATCAGAAAATTGTTCCAAATTAATTTTTAGTTTCTCAAAAGTTACTGAGTCTGGTTCAAAGGCAAAAATCTTTGCCTGAGGGTACTTTAACTTGAAATAAATTACTGACAAACCCACATTGCTTCCTAAATCAAATATAACTTCAGGATCTTTTTCCAAATTACAATCGTACTCATTGTCTAAAAATATTTCTTTTAAAATCAAGAAATCAGAATCATCGGTTATATTAAAATTAAAAAATGTATTGTCCTTTCTTAATAATAACTTTGTCTGAAAATTAATATTAATATTTAATTTGTTCCTAAACAATGACCAAAAACAAATAAGGTATAAGATAACTTTGGATCTATTATCCCCACCCAAACTAGACATTTCTTTTGCGAATTTAAATTTGTTTAGCAATTTTGTGAAAAAATTCATAGACTTAAAAATTTAATAATATGTTCCGCTCTTTTATCCCACGTGTAATTTTGAACATCAACAAAAGCTTGTTCAGAAAGTCTAATAGACACTACACTATCTGTCAAAAGTTTTCTTATCGCCAAAGTTAATTCAGTTGAACTGTTAGGTTTAACTAAAACCGAATTATTTTCATTTAGAATATCTCTGATAGAGGGTAAATTGGAAGCAATAATTGGCACTTTGCTGACCATATATTCAAAGAGTTTCATTGGTGAAGTATAATATTCCGAATAATCATTACCTGATTTGTTTGGCAGTAACAATATATCAGCTGATTTTAAATAATTAAATATTAATTCATGTTCTACATTTTCTACCAAAATTAGATTTGAACTTTTATATTTTTCCATAACTAATCTAATTTCGTCGGCAGTGCCTCCAACCAAAACAAATATTGTTTCATTATCAAAATCCTTTAAGCTATCCAATACCACATCTACTCCCTTCCAAGCAAAATTAAAAAAACTGCCAGTATACATTACAATACTTTTATCTATTGGTAACCCCACTTTACTACGGGCTTCATTTTTTAAAACATTATAATTTAAATATTTTGACTCAACGCCATCTGGAGCAACCATGATCTTATTCTCTTCAAGCTTGTATAATTCTAAAATTTTTCTCTTTAAAGGAGAAGTTAAGACAATAATTCTATCAACCGACCTAACTAAATATGCAAACAATCTATGGTCATTATTGGGAACACCGTGTGATTCATAAACAAACTTTAATTTAAGTTTAAAAAATAGTTTATTATACAGAATTATAAAAAATAGCAAACGCTCTTCCCGAGCGTAAACAATATTAATACGCGGATTTTGTTTGAGATAAAAAAGGTATTTTAAAGACAAAATGTAACTATGTAATGAACCTGGTAAATTAACAACAGATATTTTTTCATTATCTTTAGAACAATTACCAAGAATAATGCTTCTTCCGCCAAGAATAAAATCTTCATTTAATATTTTATTAAAAGCTCTAGCCATAGCAATAATTTGTATGCGATTGGCATATGGTGAAGGGTAATATATTGAAGTGCAATATAATAAAGACATACTAATTACTATTTATAATATTAGATAATTTGTCCGCGAGTGATTTTAAACTTTCATGATTATCGACATATCTTCTAAAATCTAATCCAATTTCCATTTTTTCTAACATTGAAAAATGAAAACATTTAATAATTTTATTAGCCAAACTCTCTGAATTATTTTCTCCAAAAATAAATTCTTCACCTAGAACAGTTTTAAAGGCTGGACTAGAAGCAATAACCAAACATTCACAAGCCATCGCTTCCAAAATAGCTTTATCATACATTCCTGCCGGAGATAAATTTACCAATAGTTGATGATTATTCAAAATTTTTGGTAAACTTGAATTAGAAACGGAACCTAAAAAATTTACATAACCCAACTTACAAAGCTCGCGAGAAGTAGTTTTTAAATTTTCGTAATAATTGATTGAATCAGCATCCGAATCTGGCTGACCAACAATAGTAAGTGTAAAATTAATCCCCTGTTTATGTAAAATTTGAGCCGCGGCAATTAAAATATGCAGATTTTTGATTGGGCTGATACGACCCACATACAAAATTGAATTACTTTTTCTTTCTTTTGGCTCGGGAGTAAAAATGTTGGTATTTATTCCAGCTGGCATTTTTTGTGACTGAGAATACCGGGCGGAATATGAGAAAGGTGAAGTATAAAAAACCTTTTTTACCAAAGGAAAAGCTATTTTACCCAACCAATCGGTTAAACCATGATTATACCATAAATACACGGGTACTTTGGCAAGTGACCAAAAAATAAATCCCAAAACAACATAAACAGCATTCATATGCACAAATACGGCCTGATAATTTTTTCTTTCTTGCCAAATGTATTTGTAAAAATTTATTAGATAAATCAATTTTGATTTGGATTTTTCTTTTCCCAAACTTA